>MTLE01000415.1_pt1 | contig 33129 bp, 30 predicted proteins | sample 1982461 | NCBI WGS metagenome assembly MTLE01 (sample SAMN05712605, study PRJNA340218) | biofilm metagenome | isolation source: sample SPL anode biofilm adapted to -200 mV | place: USA | collected 2012-02-03
CGCTCGATAATCGGGCTTCCAGACGCCGTCGCGGGGCCGAGTAATACTTGGACAGCCTCCTAGTTGCTTCGCGCCAGTAGGATGTCCGGGATGTCCAGCAGCAGGCGCCTGGTGCCCGCGTGCCCATCCACCCCCGCCAGCGCGGCGGTGGCGGCCCCGGAGGCGCGGCGGGCCAGGTCCCGGGTCTCGCTGAGGGCGTCGTGGCGTTCCAGGAGGTCGCGCAGGGCCTTCTCGTCGGCGGAGGCGATGGGGACCTTCTCGCCGTTCTCCCAGATGCGGGAGATGACCGGGCCCGCCTCCCGCGGGGCCCGCTCCAGCAGCGTGAGCATGGGCAAGGTGAGTTTTCCCTCCCGCAGGTCGGAGAAGACCGGCTTGCCCATTTCCGCCTCGGTGGAGGTGTAGTCCAGGAGGTCGTCCACCAGCTGGAAGGCCCTGCCGATCTCCAGGCCGTAGCGGCGCAGGGCCTCGCAGTCGGCCTCGGGGCGCCCGGCCAGCACGGCGCCGGTCTCGGTGCAGCCCGCGAACAGCAGCGCCGTCTTGCGTTCCTGGATGTCGAAGTAGTCCTTGCGGGTGGTTTCCAGGCTGAACAGGCAGTCGTTCTGGATGATCTCGCCCTCGATCATGCGCGTGGTGACGTCGGCCATGATCTCCAGCATGCGGAACGACCTGCCGGCGATGGCCGAGGACATGGAACGAAGGTAGAGCAGGTCCCCGAAGAGCACCGTGAGGGTGTTTCCCCAGAGCGAATTGAGGGTCGGCTTGGCCCGGCGGGTCTGGGCGTGGTCGATGACGTCGTCGTGGATGAGGGTGGCCGTGTGCATCAGCTCGAAGACGACGGCAAACCGCACGTCCTCGCTGGACTCCACCCCGCACAGCCGGCTTCCCAGCAGCACCAGGGCCGGCCGCAGGCGCTTGCCCTTGCCCGAGCCCACGTGGGCCGCGAGCCTGCCGACCACGGCGACCTCCGAGGTGAGGCTGCGCTGCAGCTCCTCCTCCACCTCGGCCAGCTTGCCGGAGATGGGCAGGAAGTAGCGCAGCAGGTCGATGCGGGCCATCGTTCAGTTCCGGTAGTTCGTGAACTGGAGGTCGAGCCCCTGGTCATTCTTCTTGAGAAGGGCGATGGCGTCCTGCAGGTCGTCCTTGTTCTTGCCCGAGACCCGCAGCTGGTCGCCCTGGATGGAGGCCTGCACCTTGATCTTGGCGTCCTTGAGGACCTTCACCAGGCCCTTGGCCTTCTCGGAGGGGATGCCCTGGAGGATCTTGACCTCCTGGCGGCAGGTGCCCTTGCTGGCGGGCTCCACCTTGCCGAACTCCATGGCCCGGATGCTCACGCCGCGCTTGACCAGCTTGCTCTGGAGAACGTCCACCACGGCCTTGAGGCGCACCTCGTCGTCGCTGGTGAGGGTGAGCACCCCTTCGTCCTTCAGGTCGATCTTGGAGATGGATCCCTTGAAATCAAAGCGCTGGCCGATCTCCTTCATGGCCTGCGTGACGGCGTTCTTCACCTCGTCCATGTCCACCTTGGAGACAACGTCGAACGAACAATCATTGGCCATCAACCCCTCCGCGATCCTCCAATGTAGCATCCCCGTGACAATTTAGGAGCCGTGCAGAACCGGCCTGGATGTCATCGGCCCCGGCCCAGGTCCTTCCGGAGGTCCTCCCAGCCCTCCCACAGGAACATGCGCAGCAGGGCCACCTGCACCAGCGCGTGGTCGATGCGGCCGGCCTTCAGCATCGCCTCGGCCTCCTTCCAGGGCACGGCCCAGACCCGCAGCTCCTCGGAGGGATCCAGGTCCAGCGCGGCCTCGGGCCGGCAGCCCAGGGCCAGGAAGAAGTTGCACCGGTTGTCCTGGATGGCGGGGTTGGGAGAACAGCTGCCCAGGCCGATCCAGCGGTCCGGGACGTGGCCGGTCTCCTCCAGCAGCTCCCGGCGGCCGGAGGTGGCCGGGTCCTCGCCGGGATCGCACACGCCCCCCACCACCTCCAGGGTGCTGGCCCCGATCCCGTGGCGGAACTGCTCCACCAGGAGCAGTTCTCCCTCCCGGGTGAAGGCCACCACGTTCACCCAGTCCGGGCACAGCAGCCGCGTGAAGCCATGCTCCCGGCCGGTGTGGGGCGACGCGCGGTGGACGAGCATGTGCTGGAACAGACGCGTCTCGCCTTTGGACTCGACGACCTTGTCCAGCCAGGGGCGGGAGGGATCGAAACCGGTGGAGTGCTGGGCGATCAGGCGCATGGATCCAGTCTAGTCTTCATTCTGCCCACCGAAGGTGCTATGGTTCCGCCATGGACTACCCACGAGCGTCGTTCCTGGCCCTGGCGGTGGCGCTGCTCACCGGCTGCAGTTCGGAAGACCCCCGGCTGCCGGAAAAGCTCTATGAGGAAGCCATCGAACTCAACCGGCAGGGACGGAACCAGGAGGCCCAGAGCCTCATGAAGCAGCTGGCCTCCCAGTATCCGGAGTCCCCCAAGGGACAGCAGGCCACCAAGGACCTCTACACCCTGGAGGCCCTGCTCCGCCAGGACCTGCGGGACCGCACCCGGCAGCTCCATGGCTCCATGAAGCGCATCGCCGACGCCCTCACGCGCTACAAGGGCAACCACGGCGAATACCCGCGGTTCCTGGCCTCCCTGGTTCCCGAGTACCTGGACCAGATGCCCGAGACCCCCTGGAAGCACCCCTTCTTCTACCGGCCCTACGTGACGGTGCCGATCATGGACGTCAAGGACCGCAAGGGCCGCGTCGCCCAGGTGTTCGGCACCAAGCTCGACGGCTACATCCTGGTGTCCCTGGGCGTGGACATGCAGGTGGGCGGCGACGACCTGGCCGCCGACACCTATGTCGTGAACGGCGAGTGGTACAAGGGCAGCGCCCCCCCGCCCATCCCCACCCCCCAGCCGGTGCGCTAGCCAAGTAGGCATCCGTGTTCCAGGCAGGCGCCCTGTTCGTTTTCATTGGATGACCCTGATCCTGCGCTCCTCCGTCGCTCCGGGTCAGGCCCATCCAATGAAAACGGGATCCCGGAGCGACGAGAGGCGCCGCAAAAGCGCCTGGAAGGAATAAACCACCCGAAGTCCGCGAGGGCCGCGGGATAAGGTTTGGACGCCGAAAGGGATCGTTCCGGCTTTCCGTTTTCACTGAATCTGCCTGCCCCGGAGCGACGAAGGAGCGCAGGGACAGGCAGATTCAGTGAAAACGATCAGGGCGCTTAACGGGAACCCGCACGCTAACGTGCTAGGACCTCATCCGCTTCGAAATGCCCCGCATGTGGGACGGTGTGACCCCCGTGACCGAACGGAAGGCGCGGGTCAGGGCGCTGTGATCGTAGAAGCCGCAGTTCTGGGCGATCTCGGCGATGTTCAGGTCCGTGTCCCGCAGCTGGCGGGTGGCCTCGGTGAGGCGCACCTGGTTGATGAGCTGGCTGGGGGTGACCCGGAAGATGCGCTTGATGAGCCGGGCGAAACGCACCGGGGGGATGCCGCAGCGCGCCGAGAGGTTCAGCGGGGAGATGGGCTCGTCGAAGTGGCTCTCCAGGTGGTTGAGGGCCTCGGCCAGAGTCGGGGGGATCTCCACGTGTTCGCCCGGAGCCAGAAGGACACGGCTGGTGGCCACCAGTCCGACGATCCTCCGCCCCTGGTCCATCACGGGGATCTTCGTCATGAGGCACCACCCCGGCCGCCGGAAGGAGTACCAATCCAGCTCCAGGTGGTTTATGAATGATTTTCCAGATTCCATGACGAGCTGATCCTGGGCCTCGAAGATCGCCGCCAGTTCCTTGGGGTAGATGTCCCAGACGCTCCGGCCGTAGAGCTCGGACTTGTTCTTGAGGCCCACCCGGGCCACCAGGGCCTGGTTGACCCCCACGTACCGGCCCTTGAGGTCCTTGATCGCGAAGACCGTGTTGGGCTGCTGGTCGAAGAGCTCCTCGATGGCGGATTGGCCGGCGAACAGGGCCGAGACATCGGGGGGGGCGAACGGCGGCCCCCCCCGGTTCGGGGGCGCCGGGCTGGGCCGGCCTGGGTTCAAGGTGTCCGAGAGATTCATAATCTGATGGTAGCCCTATTGGCTGAAGAGGTCCTGGAATCGATCCCGGAGCTTCATGACGGTGATCCTCCCGTCCCCCTCCGCCAGGATCCGGGCCGGGCGTGGAAACGCATTGGCGTTGCTGGCCAGGAAATGGCCAGAATAGGCACCGGTGTCCCGGAGGACCAGGGTGTCGCCCCGGCGTGGGCGACGGTGCAGGCTCGTCTTGAACGGCGTGAGCAGGTCGCCGGAGAAGCAGAGGTTGCCGGCGATGAAGGTCTCGAAGGGTTCGGACTCGGCCGCGCCCCCCAGGAGCTGCCACCGGTTGGCCCCCCCTTCCAGGAGGGCGTCCGCATGGCTCGTGATGCCCATTTCCACGGTCACGAGGTTGTGGACGGAGGCCACCCGCCGCACCTGGGCCACCGTGCACAGGGTGATCCCCGCGTCCTCCACGATGCTGCGCCCCGGCTCCACCATCAGTTCCGGCTCCCCAAGGGACGCCAGCGCTTCGCGGGCGCCCAGGGCCCGGCCCTCCACCTGGACCCGGCCCTGAAGGATCGCCTTCAGCATCGCCGCCTTGGGCCAGGGGCTGTGGAAGGCGGTCCCGTGCCAGCGGGAGGTATCCAGGACGCCGTCGGCGCCCACGCGCAGGCCGCCCGTGGTCCCGTTCCAGCCGAAGCCGTCCCGGGCGGCGAGGCGCCGGCGCAGGGCGTCCCAGGCCGGGCGGTCCAGGTAGTTGACGGGGAAGCCGCCCCCCAGGTTCAGGATGGGGCAGCTCCCCGTGCGGGCCCTCAGCGCCAGGCCCAGTTCCACCATGCGTCCCAGCACCGCGAGGTAGGGTTCCGGGCGCGTCAGCTGGGAGCCGATGTGGGCATGGAAACCCAGGATGCGGAGGGAGGGAAAAGCGGCGAGGCCCCCCAGCAGATCCGGGATCTCGCCGATGGGAATGCCGAACTTCGACCAGGTGCCGCCCGTGAGGATCCGGGCCCCGGTCACCTCCCCAAGGTCGAACCCCGAGAGGCGCAGGAGCACGCGGCCCCGGCACCCCTGGCCGCGGGCCACGGCCTCCGCCTGGACCAGTTCCTCCACGGAGTCGGCCACCAGGAGCATGTCCCCGGCCACGGCCTCCCGGATGAGGGCGTCCTCCTTGCCGTTTCCGTTGACGTTCACGGCCTGGGCGGGAACCCCGGCCTCCAGGGCGCAGCGCACCTCGAAGGGCGAGGCGGCGTCGGCCCCTGCCCCGCCCTGCGCCACGGCGGCCAGCAGCGCCGGATGGCCCGAGGCCTTCACGGCGTACCGGATCGAGCCTCTGGGGTACGCGTCCCGGAAAACCTCGGCGAAGCCCCGCAGGTTGTCCTGCACCACGGGCAGGAAGGTGATGTGGAGCGGCAGGCCGTAGGCCTCCCGCCACCCTTCGGCGGCATGCGCGAGCGTCCCATCCAGGTCCACGGGGGTCAAACCCGCTTCATCCGTTTCAGGAACGCCGGGTCGATGTCGGCGCCCAGCCCGGGTTTCTCCGGCAGGGTGACGACGCCGTTGCGCACCGTCATGCCGTCCACGACCGGATCCTCCCCGAATTCCAGGAAGGCGTCGAGATCGGCGAAGGTGATGTTGTGGCGGGCGGCGTGCACCTGGGCCGCGGCAGTCAGGCCGAGACGGCTTTCGGCCATGCACCCCACCATGCAGGGGATGCCCGCGGCCTCGGCGATCCAGGAAATCCGGAGCGCGTTGCTGATGCCGCCGGATTTCATGAGCTTGATGTTGAAGTAGTCGCAGGCCTGGGCGCGGATCAGCGCGAGGGCGTCGTGGGGGGAGAAGAGGGCCTCGTCCGCCATGATCGGGATAGGGCTGGCATCGCGCACGTGGCGAAGGCCCTCCAGGTCCGAGGCCGCCAGGGGCTGCTCGCAGCACTGGATATTGAACTTCTCCATGCGCCTCAGGGCCTGCACGGCCTGGGGGACGGAATACCCCTGGTTGGCGTCCACGCGGAGGGTGCAGTCGTAGCCCACCGCGTCCCGGATGGCCTGGAGCCTGGCGACGTCCGCGTCCGGTTCCGTCCCCAGCTTGACCTTGTGGATCCGGTAGCCCTTGGCGAGATGGTCGCGCACCTCCTGGGCCATCCTCTCCGGGGTGCCCAGTCCCGTGGTCCAATCGGTCTCGAAGGTCGTCTTGTCGCCGCCCAGCAGCCGGAACAGGGGGAGCCCCGCGGCCTTGCCGAGCAGGTCGTAGAGGGCCATGTCGAAGGCCGCGATGATGCTCGGGTTCGAATGGAGATAGCCGCCGAATACCTTCTGGGCGCCCTCGATGGCCAGGGGGTCCCGGCCCTTGAGCAGGTCCCGCAGGTGGCGGGCCACATCGAGGTTGGTGGCCTGGTTGTCGCCCGTGACCGACTGGAGGGGGCTGGACTCGCCCAGGCCCACCAGTCCGGAATCCGTGAGGATCCGGACCAGGACCCCCTGGGTGCCCTCGATGACGTCAAAGGCGATCTTGAAGGGCTGGATGAACTTCAGGTCGAAACAGTAGATTTCCACGTCCCTGATCTTCATCCGCCCCGTGACCTTCCGGGCGTCCGTGAGGGCCCGGGAGGCGGTGGCGGCGGGAAGGGCCAGGCCGCCGCCGGCCACGGCCAGGGCCCCTGCGCCCAGGGTCTTCAGGAACTCGTTGCGCGTGAATGGCATGTCATACCTCGGAAAGGAGACTCAGAACTGGATCTTCACGCCCAGGGTGTAGCGCCGGCCCTGGACCCAGGCCCTGGGCTGCTCGAGCTTCGGGTCCGGGTCGCCGGGATCGCCGGTGAAGGCCTGGGTGGCCGTCTCGTAGACGTACGTGGTCTTCCGGGTGTTGAAAAGGTTGAAGCAATCCAGGAAGGGGGTCGCCTTGAGGCCCATGGGCAGGTTCACCTGGTAGTCCAGGTGCAGATCGAAATGGGTGATCCAGGGGGTTCGGCCGAACTGGCCCAGGCGCCCATCCACGGGGGAAGCGGCGCCGGCCCCGGTGAAATCGCCGTGGTTGTCGAAGTGGGTGATGGGCACGCCGCTGGAGGCGTCGCCGTTGAGGCCGACGTTGAGGTCGTTGCCCGCCACCGTGAAGCGGTGGGAGGCCTGGAGCTTGAAGGCGTGCGTCCTGTCCCCGACGAGCAGGCCCGTGCCGACCATGAAGGCGCTGTTGTAGGCCTGGCCGATGTTCGCGAAGCCCGCGGAGGTGGTGCTGGGGCTGGCGCTGTAGCTCACCCCCTGGTAGTTGCCGCTCAGGCGGGACCAGGTATAGCTGAACTGCAGGGCATCGCGGTCGGAGCGCTTCGACAGGGAGACGTCCACGGACTTGTACTCGTTGTACATCTTCGGATAGAGGGTGTCATTGACCGTGATCTTCCGGCCGCTGTTCAGGCTGCTGGGATCCGTGCGGGCCGTCCAGGAAGCCGTCGGTCCGGGATTCCAGAGGATGCCCTGGCCGGGCCACTGCACGGGGCTGCCTCCGATGAAGGCGCTGGCGACCCCGGAATCGTAGTAGTTGCCCGCCGCGTCGGCGAGGGCCGAGATCTCGATGGGGTCCGTGAGCTTGCGGTACTTCGCATGCAGCCCCAGCCACCAGCCCCGGGACAGGTCCTTGTCGAAGCCGAGAATCCACTCCGTGCGCTTGGGCAGCTTGATCCCGTCCGCGACGGGGGCCGACTTGGTCTGGCCGCTGGAGTCCTGCATGAGGTCGTAGCCATTGGGGTCGAGGATGACCGGGTGGCCGTCGTTGTATGCGAAGGCGGAACTGGGCCCGAAGTACCCGTAGATGCGCTGGGTGAAGGTCTGGTCCCCCGCGAGGGCCACGGCGATGAAGCTCGGCATGGCCTCGTAGTACACGGCATAGCTCGCAGAGAACTTGGTCCTGCCGTCGTTGGCCGGATCCCAGGTGAGGCCGAGCCGCGGCTGGATGTAGTCCTTCCCCTTGAAGGAAAGGATGTCCGGACCGCCCACCTGCCGGACGCTCTGGGATTCCATGCGGGCCCCGTACATCAACCGCAGGCCGGGCATGGCCTCCCAGATGTCCTGGGCATAGAAGGCCGAATACCTGGACTTCCCCGTTGTCTGGCTGTGCAGTTCCACCAGGTCGAGCATGGGCCAGTCGTTGGGGAGGATGTAGTACAGGAGCGGGTACCGGCCGTTCTCGCTCAGGGGGTTGAGGGGCCCGGTGGTGGTCTGTCCGTTGTGCACCGTGGCGTCGATCTGGCTGAAACCGAACTTGAAGGAATGCTGGTTCCACAGCCAGGACAGATCGATGCGGGCCTGGCTGCTGGTGCTGTCGGTGGGGGCGGTGTTCACGACGCCCCGGCCTCCGCTGTATCGTGCGACCTTGCCCGCCAGTTCGGGGTGCGTCGCCGCGCCCGGTCCCCCGATGTAGTAGAAGTAGTCCCAAACCGCCTGGGTGGGCTGGACCGACTCGGCCGCATAGTCGTAGTCGGTGGAGATCTTCACGGAACCCACCTTGGCGGAGAGGAGGAGGGTCGGGGAGATGGTCCAGTCGAAGCTGAGGCTGAGGTTGGTCACGGTGTCCCGCTGGTCCAGGCCCTGGTTCAGGGTTCCGCCCCCCTGGTAGATGGGATCCTGGTTGGCCTTGGTGACGTCGGTGGACGCCGCGAAGGTGAACTGGATGTCCTGGGTGGCGAACCAGTTGATCTTGCCCAGGGCCTGCAGCCGATCCAGGGTGGGCCGGCCGCCCACGAGCCCCGGATCGTCGTTGGGAAGGGGCCGCTGGCCCTTGGAGGATTCCGAATCCACCCCGGCGAAGTAGAAGAGCTTCTCCTTGATGACCGGCCCGCCCAGTTCGAACCCGAAGTCGGTGCGGGACCGCGGCGGTTCCTGCTTCACGAATTCGTTGCCCTTGGCCACCGCCTGGCTTCCGCCCGGATCCCAGGTCATCCAGGCGCTTCCCCGCGTCGCATTGGTGCCCGATTTCGTCACCACGTTGACCACCCCGCCCAGGGCGGAGTACTCGGGCCGGAAACCGCCGGTCTGCACCTCGACCTGCTCGATGAAATCGGTCTTGAGGCCGGAGCTCTGGGTGCCGAACCGGTAGTCGTTGGTGTTCATCCCGTCGATCACGAACTGGTTCTCGGCGGCGGAGGCGCCACTGATGTTCACCCCCGACACCCCCATCACGCCCGGGCTGTAGTCCGTGGAGGAGCCCGGGGCCAGGAGCGCCAGCGAATTGAAATTGCGGGTCTTGGGAAGGGAATCGATGGTCTTCCGGTCCAGGTTCAGGCCCTGGGTGGTGCTGGTGAAGTCCACGGTGCCGCCGGTCTCCACCACCTCGACGACCATCTCCTTCATCACGCCCAGCTTCACGTTGACCGTCTGGTCGTTGTTGGTGACCACGGACAACCGGGTCTGGAACCTCACGAAGCCGGGCTTGGTGACCTCCAGCACCCAATCGCCCGGGTTCAGAAGGCCGAAGTGATAGGTTCCGTTGGCCTGGGACACGGTGGAGCGCCTCACCTGGTTGCTGGAGACCGTCACCACCGCCCCGGCCACGGGCGAACCGTCCGGGCCACGCAGGATCCCCGAAATGGCGCCGGTGGTCATGCTCTGGGAAAAGACCGCCGGACCGGAGGCGGCGAGGATCAGCGTGAGGACGCCTACCCTAGGAAGTGATCGGCTCATGATCGAAGCTCCTGGAAAGCGTTCGCCGCGGGAACGGCGAGCAAGGGGGGAACATCAATTCAAATAAGGGATTGGGTTCTACCAATCATCAGAGGAAACGAGGCCTTCCGCTTGGTCCACCGCCCGTGTTTTCCTGTGAATTTCATACAACCGGTGGGTCCAGCGTCAGCGAACGCGTTCCAGTTGCCGGAGGAAGGCCGGGTCGAGCTCGGCTCCCAGGCCGGGCTCTCCGGGCAGGGTCACGAGGCCTTGCGCGACCTGGATGCCCCCGAGGATGGGGTCCACGGAAAAGTCAAAATGGCTGTCCAGGTCGGCCATGGTGATGCCCCGCCTGGCACCGTGCACATGGGCCGCCGCCGTGAGGCCGAGGCGGCTTTCCAGCATGCACCCCACCATGCAGGGCACGCCCCCGGCCTCGGCGATCCAGGCGATCTTCAGGGCGTTGGTGATGCCTCCGCATTTCATGAGCTTGATGTTGAAGAAGTCGCAGGCCTCCTCCCTCAGGAGCCGGAGCGCGTCGGCGGGCGAGAAGAGGGACTCGTCGGCCATGAGCGGAACCGGGCTGACGGTGCGAAGGTACCGCATGCCCTCCAGGTCCTTCTGGTCCAGCGGCTGTTCGCAGCACTGGAGGTTGAACCGCTCCATGTGCTGCAGGGCATACCGGGCCTGGGGCACGGTGTAGCCCTGGTTGGCGTCGACGCGCAGGGTCACCACGCCGCCCACGGCCTCCCGGATCGCCCGGAGCCGGGCGAGGTCCGCCGCGGGTTCCTGGCCGAGCTTGATCTTCAGGGTCCGGAACCCCTGCGCCAGGGCCGCCCGGGCGTTCGCGGCCATGGCCTCGGGGGTTTCCAGGCCGATGGTCAGGTCCGTTTCGAAGGTGGCCGTGTCGCCGCCAAGGAGGCGGTACACCGGCAGTCCCGCCGCCTTGCCGAGGAGATCCCACAGGGCCATGTCGAAGGCGGCGACGATGGCGGGATTCGAGTGGAGATGGACGCCGATGAGTCCGAGGGTTCGCTCGATGGCCAGGGGATCCTTGCCGATGAGCAGATCCCGGATCTGCCGGGCCGCGTGAACCGCCGTGGCCTGGGTGTCGCCTGTCACCTTGAGCAGCGGACTGGCTTCCCCAAGCCCCGTGAGGCCCGCGTCGGTGCGGATCCGGATCAGGACGCCCTTGGAGCGGTCGAAGGTCTCGAAGGCGACCGTGAACGGTTCCTTCATCCTCAGTTCGTAGGGGTAGATCTCCACGTCCCGGATCCGCAGCCTGGCCGCCTGGGCCCGGGCTTCGGGCAGCGCCCCGCCACCTCCGGCGGCCCGGGTGGGGAGGGACGGCTGGGCCACCGCCCAGGCCATGCTTCCCATGCCGAACATCTTCAGAAACTCCATCCTGGAACAGATCATATCCCGCCCTCCGCAGGGCACCATGTTCCGTGATGGCCCACCGGTGGCGCTTGGCGGGAAGCCCTGCGGAACCTGCGAAATCCCGCCTATTGGTCGGAATTGACAAGGGGCGGCGCGATCGGAACCAAGCGGCCGCGTCATAATGTCAGGACAATTCCAGCCATGAACGCCACCGCGAACCCCGTGAACCGGGGACTGGCCTGATCCCCAGGGAGATGCCCCATGTCCATGCTTTCCCGCCTTTCCAACCTTCCCGGCCTGCTCCTGATGGGGTTGGCCACCCTGCTCGCACAGGCGGAAACGCCCCGGCCCGCGCCGGCCGCCCCGCCCGCCCTGACGGCCCAGGATGCCCAGGCATGGCTGGACGGGCTGCTCAGCTACGGAATCCCGTCCGCGGACGTGGCCAGCGCCGTGGTCACGGTGGTCAAGGACGGCCGGATCCTGGTGAGCCGCGGCTACGGCTCCGCGGACATCGCCTCCGGGAAACCCGTGGATCCTGCAACCACCCTGTTCCGGCCCGGGTCGGTGTCCAAGCTGCTCACCTGGACGGCGGTGATGCAGCTGGTCGAGCAAGGGAAGCTGGACCTGGACAAGGATGTCAACACCTACCTTGACTACCGCATCCCGGACCGGGAAGGCCGCCCCGTCACCCTGCGCAACCTCATGACCCACACGGCGGGCTTCGAGGAGTGCATCCGGGGCCTCATCATCCCGGACCAGACTGATTTCATGAGCAACGGCGCGACCCTGAAGCGCTGGGTCCCCCGACGGGTCTACGCGCCCGGCAAGGTGCCCGCCTATTCGAACTACGGCGCCTCGGTCGCCGGGTACCTGGTGGAGCGGGTGAGCGGCATGCCCTTCGAGGCCTACGTGGAGAAGAACATCTTCCGTCCCCTGGGCATGGAGCACAGCACCTTCGTCCAGCCCCTTCCGGACCGTTTCAAGAGCCACATGGCCACCACCTACCAGTTGGCCTCGGAGCCCCCCAAATACTTCGAACTCATCTCCATGGCTCCGGCCGGAAGCTTGTCCGCATCCGCGGACGACATGGGCCGCTTCATGATCGCCCACCTCAACGAAGGCCGCTTCAACGACACCCAGATCCTCAGCCCGGCCACGGTGCGGATGATGCATGAATTCGAACTGGCCTGCACGCCGGGGGCCCACCCCATGGCGCTGGGCTTCTACCGCCAGGACCGCAACGGGCAGACCATCATCGCCCACGGCGGGGACACGATGTTCTTCCACAGCGAACTGATCCTGCTCCCCCGACAGAAGGTGGGGCTCTACCTGTCCATCGACGGGGTCGGCCAGGACCGGACCGCCTACCGCCTCCGGCAGGCCATCGAGGACGGTTTCCTCGACCGCTACTTCCCCATGGCCCCGGCCCCCGCGCCGGTGGCGCTGCCCACCGCGCGCGAGCATGGGGCGCTGGTGGCGGGGAACTATTGGTGCAGCCGGAATCCCGAAAGCAGTTTCCTCTATGCTCTGCGGTTCCTGGGCATGCAGGAATTCAGCCAGGACGCCCAGGGCGACCTGGTGTGGAAGGACCTGCTGACGGGCAGGCCCCGGCAGTTCCGGGAGGTGGCGCCCTTCGTATGGCAGGACCTCCAAGGGCAGGACCGGCTGATCTTCGTGGTGGAAGGCGGCAAGGTCCAGCACATGGCCATCGAACCCTACTCGCCCATCATGATCTTCTTCCCCGCGACCGCCTGGCAGTCCTTCCTCGGCAGCAAGGGGGTGCTGGCCTTCACGCTGGCCGTGCTCCTCGCCGCCCTGGCGCTTTGGCCCCTGGCGGCCCTGGTCCGCTGGCGGTGCGGGAAGCCGTCCGGACTCTCCCCGCGGGCCCTGGCCTGGTACCGGGCCAGCCGCATGGCGGCGCTCACGAACCTGGCGTGCGCCGGAGGGTTCGCCTACTGGCTCCAGTCCATGGGCGAGCACCATCTGGTCTTCGCGGATGCCCTCCAGTGGCTGTTCCAGATCCTCGGGCTGGTCTCCCTGGCCGGGGCGGTGGCGGCCATCGGGAATGCGGTCCTCGCCTGGAAGGAACCCAGCGGCTGGTGGCGCAAGGCCAACAGCGCCGCCCTCGCGGTGGCCTGCGTCCTGGCGTCACTGCTCGCCCTCGGCCTGCACCTGCTGAAGCTTGGCCTCAACTACTGAAGACCGGCGGCGACAGGCACCCGGACACCGCCCCCGCCCCTCCCCGCGACAGCAGCGAGGGAGGAGCGGAGGACGCCGGAAATCCGGAATGGAGGGGCTGTCCCTACTGGACGCCCCAGTCCAGGATGACCTTGCCGGACTTCCCGCTGCCCATGACCTCGAACCCCTCGCGGAACCGGTCGATGGGGAAGTGGTGGGTGATGATGGGGCTGATGTCCAGGCCGCCCTGGATCATGGCGGCCATCTTGTACCAGGTCTCGAACATCTCCCGGCCGTAGATGCCCTTCAGGAACAGGCCCTTGAAGATCACCTGGCCCCAGTCCACGGCCACGTCCTCGCCCAGGATGCCGAGCATGGCGATGCGGCCGCCGTTGGCCATGGAGTCGATCATGCCGCGGAAGGCCGCGCCGTTGCCGCTCATCTCCATGCCCACGTCGAAGCCTTCGGTCATGCCCAGTTCCTTCTCCACGTCCGCCAGCTTCTCCCGGGAGACGTCCACGGCCCGGGTGGCGCCCATCCTGCGGGCCAGGTCCAGGCGGTAGGGGTTCACGTCGGTGATGACGACGTTGCGGGCGCCCACGTGCTTGGCGATGGCCACGGCCATGATGCCGATGGGGCCGGCGCCGGTGATCAGCACGTCCTCGCCCACCATGTCGAAGGACAGGGCGGTGTGGGCGGCGTTGCCGTAGGGATCGAAGATGGAGGCCAGGTCGTCGGAGATGCCGTCGGGCACCTTGAACAGATTGGTGGCCGGCAGGGACAGGTACTCGGCGAAGGAGCCCGGGCGGTTCACCCCGACGCCCCGGGTGTTGGGGCAGAGGTGGCGCTTCCCGGCGCGGCAGTTGCGGCAGTGGCCGCAGACGATGTGGCCCTCGCCCGAGACCCGGTCGCCCACCTTGTAGCCCTCGACCTCGTCACCCACCTTCTCGATGATGCCCACGTACTCGTGGCCCACGTGCATGGGCACGGGGATGGTCTTCTGGCTCCAGGCGTCCCAGTTCCAGATGTGCATGTCCGTGCCGCAGATGGCGGACTTGTGGATGCGGATCAGCACGTCGTTGGGGCCGATCTCCGGCATGGGGACGTCTTCCATCCACAGTCCCGGTTCCCGCCTGCTCTTGACCAATGCCTTCATGGAATGCCTCCGTAAGCTACTTGATGACGCCCAGCTCGCGCCCGACCTTGGCGAAGGCGGCGATGGCCACGTCCAGGTCCTCCCGGCTGTGGCCGGCCGACATCTGGGTGCGGATGCGGGCCTGGCCCTTGGGCACCACGGGGAAGAAGAATCCGGTGACGTAGACGCCCTCCTCCAGGAGCCGGGAAGCGAAGGCCTGGGCCAGGGGGGCGTCGTAGAACATCACGGGGATGATGGGGTGCTCGCCGGGCAGGAGCTTGAAGCCCAGCTTGCCCATTTCCGTGCGGAAGTGCAGCGCGTTGGCCCGCAGCTGGCTGCGGAGGCCGTCGCCCTCCTTGAGCAGGCCCAGGACCGCGAGGCTGGTGGCGGTGATGGACGGGGCGAGGGTGTTGGAGAAGAGGTAGGGCCGGGACTTCTGGCGCAGCCAGTCGATGACTTCCTTGGAGGACGAGACGTAGCCGCCCGAGGCCCCGCCCAGGGCCTTGCCCAGGGTGCCGGTGAGGATGTCCACCCGGCCCATGACCCCGTGGTGTTCGTGCGTGCCCCGGCCCTTGGCGCCCACGAAGCCCACGGCGTGGCTGTCGTCCACCATCACCATGGCGCCGTGCTTCTCGGCCAGGTCGCAGATGGCGGGAAGGTTGGCCAGGTAGCCGTCCATGCTGAACACGCCGTCGGTGACCACCAGCTTGAACCGGGCTCCCGAGGCCTCCCGGAGCCGGGCTTCCAGGTCGGCCATGTCGTTGTTGGCGTAGCGGAAGCGCTGGGCCTTGCACAGGCGGATGCCGTCGATCAGGGACGCGTGATTGAGGGCGTCGGAGATGATGGCGTCCTCCTCGCCCAGGAGGGGCTCGAAGACGCCGCCGTTGGCGTCGAAGCAGCTGGAGTAGAGCTGGGTGTCCTCCATGCCCAGGAAGTCGCTGATCTGGGCCTCCAGCTCCTTGTGGATGTCCTGGGTGCCGCAGATGAAGCGCACGCTGGAAAGGCCGAAGCCGCGCCGGTCCAGGCCCGCCTTGGCGGCCTCCACCAGGGCCGGGTGGTTGGCCAGGCCCAGGTAGTTGTTGGCGCAGAGGTTGATCACCTTCTTCCCGTTGGCCTCCACCCAGGGCCCCTGGGGGCTGGTCATCACCCGCTCGTTCTTGTAGAGCCCCTGCTCCCGCAGGGCGCGGGTTTCCTGGGTGAGATGTTCGAGAAAGCGCTTGTTCACGTTGGACCCCTTTTCGGCTCGGCCATTATAGGACGGGGAGTTCGTGAGACTAGTCACGTACTCCTGGCCCCACTAGAATTGGCCAGAGGGCCCTCCCGATGCGCATGCTGATCGCACTACCCGTCCTGGTCACCTTTCTGGCCTGCGGTTCGGCCAAGCTTTCCCGCCGGGAGGCCGAAGGCGACATCCGGAAGGACTACCCCGTGCAGATCGTGGTGACCGTCCCCGAGTCCGTCTCGGCCATCAAGGGCTCGCCTGACCACGCCAGGCTCGTGGCCCTGCAGGAGGCCCTGGCCGCCAAGGGCGCTTTCGCCGTGACCCGCAAGGCGGAAGGGGACCGGGAGTCCTTCGCCTTCAAGCCGGGCGCATCGGCCCCCCGGGACCTGCGGCTCTCCCCCAAGGGCTACGAGCTCCCCGCCGCCGAGGCCGAGTTCGTCCGCGCCCTGAGGATCGAATACATGCGCGACTCCGCCCGGGTCACCTACCAGGTGCGCCTTACCCGGCCCACGGCCTGGTTCGGGCTCTTCCAGACGCTCCACCCCGGCGTCCGGCCCGGGGAGACCAAGGAGCGCCACGCCTCCTACCGGAAGGAAGGGCGGAGCTGGGTGCTGCAGGGCACCGACGAGACCCTTAAGAAGGCACGGTAGCCTCTGGTATCATCAAATTTTAGGGGCCCCCATGCACCATGAACGCATCGCCATCCTCGATTTCGGGTCCCAGTACACGCGCCTGATCACGCGCCGCCTGCGCGACCTGGGGGCCTTCGGGCTGGTCTACGGACCGGGCGCCACGGCCCAGGAGATCGGCGGACCCGACCTCAAGGGGGTGATCCTCTCCGGCGGCCCCAACTCGGTCATGGAAGCCGGCGCCCCGGACCTGGACCCGGCCATCCTGGCGCTGGGGGTGCCCATCCTGGGCATCTGCTACGGCCAGCAGCTCCTGGCCCGCAACCTTGGCGGCGTCATCCACCGCTCCAGCCGCAGGGAGTACGGCAAGGCCTCCATCCGCGTCCTGGACCGGGAAAGCGTCCTCTTCCGGGGACTGGAGGACGAGCTGCAGGTGTGGATGAGCCACGGGGACCACGTGGAGAAGGCCCCCGAGGGCTTCACCATCACCAGCAGCACGGCGGGCGTCCCGGTGGCGGCCATGGAGGACCGGGCCCGGCGCATCCACTGCATCCAGTTCCACCCTGAAGTGACGCACACCCAGCACGGCTCCAAGGTGCTGATGAACTTCCTCCACGTCTGCGACATGAAGCTGGACTGGAACACGGGCCAGTTCATCGAGGAGAAGACCCGGGCCATCCGCGAGCAGGTGGGCGCGGGCCGCGTGGTCCTGGGCCTCTCGGGCGGGGTGGATTCCAGCGTGGCCGCGGTGCTACTCCACAAGGCCATCGGCAAGCAGCTCACCTGCGTGTTCGTGGACACCGGCGTCATGCGCAAGGACGAGATGGCCCAGGTGCAGGAGGCCTTCGCGCCCTTCGACATGACCGTGAAGTGGGTGGACGCCCGCGAAGCCTTCCTGGGCGCCCTGGAGGGCGTGAGCGACCCCGAGCAGAAGCGCAAGATCATCGGACGGACCTTCATCGAGGTGTTCGACCGGGAGGCCGGGACCGTCCAGGCCGACTTCCTGGCCCAGGGCACGCTCTATCCCGACGTCATCGAGAGTTCGGGCGTGGGCGGGGCGGTGCTGGTGAAATCCCACCACAACGTGGGCGGCCTCCCGGACGTCATGAAGCTCCGGCTGGTGGAGCCCCTGAGGGAGCTCTTCAAGGACGAGGTGCGCCGCGCGGGCCTGGCCCTGGGCCTGCCCGAGGACATGGTCTGGCGGCATCCCTTCCCGGGGCCCGGCCTCGCCGTGCGAATCCCCGGCTGCGTCACCGCCCAGCGGGTGGCCATCCTCCAGGAGGCCGACGCCATCTTCATCGAGGAGCTCAAGGCCAGCGGCTGGTACCGCAACACCTCCCAGTGCTTCGCGGTGCTGCTGCCGGTGCAGACCGTGGGCATCATGGGCGACGAACGGACCTACGAGAACATGTGCGCCCTGCGGGCCGTGACCAGCGAGGACTTCATGACCGCCGACTGGGCGCGCCTGCCCCACGACCTCCTGGAAAAGGTGGCCCAGCGCATCGTCAACGAGGTCAAGGGCATCAACCGGGTGGTCTTCGACATCACCAGCAAGCCACCCGCGACGATCGAGTACGAATAGCCGGGAGCGCAGGACCCTCCGGCGGCATCCCATTTCCAGGGAGGGCGTCGATGACGGAATTGAAGCGCGTGGTGGTGGCCGGTGGCACGGGTCTGGTGGGCAGGCACCTGGCGGAGGCCCTCGCCCGGGACGGGGTGGAGGTGCGCATTCTCAGCCGCAGGGCGGACGCGGGGTATTCCTGGGACGACCTGCCCCGGGCCCTGGAGGGGGCCGACGCCGTGGTGAACCTCGCCGGCGAGGGCATCGCCGACAAGCGCTGGACCGCCGCGCGCAAGGAGGCCATCCTCCGCAGCCGGGTGGAGGCCACGGGCCGCATCGTGGCGGCCCTGGCCGCCCTGCCCTCCCCGCCCCCCGTGCTGGTGAACGCCAGCGCCGTGGGCTTCTACGGCCCCATGGACGGGCGCCCCGTCCTCGAGGACCGCGGCCCCGGCCGGGGCTTCCTGGCCAAGGTGTGCCGCCAGTGGGAGGCCGCGGCGGACGCCGCCCCTCCGGGAATCCGGGTGGTGCGGCTGCGCCTGGGGGTCGTCCTGGCCCGGGACGGGGGCGCCCTCCCGAAGATGGCCTTCCCCGTGCGCATGTTCCAGGGCACCCGCCTCGGCGGCGGCCAGCAGGGCATCAGCTGGATCCACGTGGACGACCTGGTGCGCCTCATCCGCGAGGCCGCCTCGAACCCGGCCTACGCCGGGGCCGTGAACGCCACCGCCCCCCGCCCCGTGACCAACGAGACCTTCACCCGCGCCCTGGCGCGCCGCCTCCACCGCCCCATGCTGCCGGTTCCCGCCCCGGTGACCCGCGCCGCCCTGGGGATCCTGCTGGGCGAAATGGGCCGGGAGATGCTCCTGGAAGGGGCCTTCGTCTACCCCCGGAAGGCCCAGGAGCTGGGGTTTTCCTTCCGCTTCGAGCGGGTGGAGGACGCCCTCGCCGACCTTATCCCTTAAGGCGGCTCCGCTCCGAGAGCTTCCGGCTGAAGATGGCCAGGCTGGCGTAGAGCTCCACGTTCTCCACGATGATGTCGTCCGGGACGTCCAGGGTGATGGGGGCGAAGTTCCACACGGCCCGGATGCCGCCCTGGACCATCACGTCGGCCACGTGCTGGGCGCGATCGGCGGGGATGGTGAGGATGCCGATGCTGATGTGGAGACGGCGGATCACCTCCTCCAGCTTGTCCACGGAATACACCGGCACGCCGTGGATCTTCTTGCCCACCTTGGAGGGGTGCGCGTCGAAGGCGGCGGTGATGCGGATGCCGGCCTTGTCGAAGCCCGGGTAGCCCAGGAGGGCCGACCCGAGGTTGCCCGTCCCCACGAGGCAGGCGTCGGAGGCGGAGTTCCAGTTCAGGAAGGTCTCGATGGACGCCAGCAGGTCGGCCACGCGGTGGCCCACCTTGGGCTTGCCCTGGCTGCCGGTGGCCGCCAGGTCCTTGCGCACCTGGGTGTGGTGGATGCCCAAGTCCTCGGCCATCTGGGTGGCGGAAATGATCTCCTGGCCCTCGCCCTGTATGCGCTTCAAGTAATGGTAATACTTCGGTAACCGACGCAAGGTAGGGTTGGGTACCGCGGAAGCCGCCATGGATTTTCTCCGATCCGAGTATACCCAGTAACTCTAGGCTAACTCAGCACGAAGAAAATGAGGGCCGGCCCCGGTCACCTGGATGTCCACCAGCTCCCCGAAGGGAAGGCGCCGGCCTTCCGGGACGGACAGGTGGACGTTCTTCCATTCCCCCGTGCGGGCCAGCCAGTGGCCGCCGTCCAGGGCGCCCTTGCTCTCCACACGGGCCTTAAGGGAACGCCCCACCATGCGCAGGTTGCTCTCCAGGGTCAGTTCGGCCTGGCGGGCCTGGAGGCGCGCAAGGCGCCGGGACTTCTCGGAGTGTGGCAGGTCGTCCGCCAGCCGCGTCGCCGGGGTCCCGGGACGGGGGGAGTACACGAAGCTGAAGGACATGTCGTACCGCACCCGCTCCAGCAGGGCCAACGTGTCCTCGAAGTCCTCGTCGGTCTCGCCGGGGAAGCCCACGATGAAGTCGGTGGAGAGGCAGATGCGCTCCCGGGCCTCGCCCAGGTAGGCCAGGCGCTCGAGGTACTGGTCCACGGTGTATTCCCGCCGCATGCGCTTGAGCACCGCGTCGCTGCCGCTCTGCACGGGAAGGTGGAGGAAGGGGGCCACCTTGGGATTGGTGGCCAGGGTGCGGGCCAGTTCCTCGGTGAAGTTCATGGGGTGGCTGGTGGTGAAGCGGATCCACTCCAGGCCCTCCACGCCGGCGACCCGGTCCAGGAGCTGCGCGAAGGTGCAGCCGCCCATGTAGCTGTTCACGTTCTGGCCCAGAAGCTCCACCTCCCGGAAGCCCATGGCGGCCAGGTCCTCCACCTCGGCCACGACGTCCTTCCAGGGGCGGTGGCGCTCGGCGCCGCGGGTGGTGGGCACGATGCAGTAGGTGCAGGCGTGGTTGCAGCCCTCGATGATGGTCACCAGGGCCTTGGCCGTGCTGTGGCGGAGCGTGGTTTCGGGCGGGAACAGGTGGTTGTCGGGGTAGTCCCCGGTGTCGATGACCCGGGCCTTGCCGGACCGGGCCTCCTCCACCAGCCGCGGCAGCTGCTGGATGGCCATGGTGCCCAGGACGAAGTCGATCTGGGGCGCCCTGCGGAACAGCCCGGCCTGCTCCTGCTGGGCCAGGCAGCCGGTGACCCCCACCAGCAGGGGCCGGCGCTTCTTCTCCTCCCGCAGCCGCCCCAGCTCCGTGTAGACCTTGTTCACGGCCTTCTCCCGGATGGAGCAGGTGTTCAGGAGCACCACGTCGGCGTCCTCCACCCCCGCGGCGGCCTCGAAGCCTTCCTTTTCCATCAGACCCGCCAGCTTCTCGCTGTCGTGGTCGTTCATCTGGCAACCCCAGGTCTCGATCAGGTACTTCATCACCCACCGCAAATGGACATTCTACCGGGTGTCAGCGGGTGAGGGTGAACTGGTCGAGGACTCCCCCGGCTTCGTCCACCTGCCTGAACCGGAGCCGGCCCCGCTCGATCTCCAGGACGGAGAAGGAGTGCCGGTCGGCGACCAGGGCCTGGTGGAAGGGCTTGGGGCCGGCCTTGGGGATCCGGAAGCGGTTGGCGTGGCTGATGCCGCCCGCGGCCCCGGTGATGATCTGGATGGGACCCGCGGCCCGGGTGACGGCGACGCCGTCGAAGGCCAGGTCCGGGATGATGTGGGCCTCGGTGGTGCCGCCCGGGGCGAGGGTGATGGGGCGCGTCCGGGCGTAGGCGTGGAGGTGGCCGTTGAGCACCAGGTCCACCCGGTGCGCCTGGAGGACCGGCCACAGCTTGGACATGTGCCAATCATTCGTATGTTTATAGCTGGACGGATTGAAGCCGGGGTGGTGGTAGAGGACGATCCGCCAGCTGGTGGCGGCCGCGCCGTCCAGGGCCGTCTCCACCCAGTGCCGCAGGGCCGGGTCGTCCCAGTCCATGTACCTGTTGGAGTCCAGCACCACGAAGCGCGCGTCGCCGGAGTCGAACCAGAAGTTGCCCATGGCCGGGTACCGGGGGCCCGCGGCCTCACGGAAGGGGACCCAATCCTTGGCCGGGGCGAGGTTGGCCACGTGGCCCCCCTGCTGGAGGCCGGGCCCGTTGAGGGGCTGGTCCCAGCAGTAATAGTAGGCCAGGCTGCCCAGGGGCGGCGGCGCGCCCCGGTCCACGTGGGCCACGTCGTGGTTGCCCAGGACGCCCACCATGAGCGAACCGCGCATGAGGGGAGCCTCGCCCCCGTTGTAGGTGGGATAGAAGTGCGTCAGGTATTCCTTGTAGGTTCCGTGGGCGTAGGCGAGGTCCCCCACCGCCAGCATGAGATCGGGATTCTCCGCCGCGATGGCCTTTGCGATGGACCGGGACGCGGGGTTCGCAGGCTCCACCAGGTCGCCCGCGACCACCACCCGCTGGCGCTGACCCGGGGCCACCCGGGCCCGGGCGCCGCGCTTCTGGAAGACCGGCTTGCCGTCCTTGAGGACCCGGTAGTCGAAGGGTTTGCCGGGCTCCAGGGGCGTCAGGACCGCCGTCCACACCCGCTGGGCGGGCACCTTCGTGCCGGGGACGTCCACGCGCACGGAAACCGGATCGGCCGTGCGGAACCACCCCCGGGTGGTGCGCGCCTCCACCGCCCAGGTGCCGGCCGCGTCCGCCGGCGCGTGCCAGGCGAGGTTGAGCCGGTCCGCGCGGTCCGGCGCGTCCCCCATCTGGAGGCAGGGCGGGACGGTGAAGCTCCCCGCATCCTCCACGTCCGCGACGGCCTTGACCCGCACCTTGAGGGCCTCGGAGACGGCCTGGCCCGAGGGGGACGTGACCGTGAGGACGACGGTGGTGTCCGCCGCGGGCGCGAAAACCAGGGGCTTGCCGCTGGTGATGGGCCCCAGGCCCTCGTCCAGGGCGCCCCTGCCCCCCGTGAAGGTGGCCCGCAGCGTCACGGTGTCGCCGGGTTCCACCGGGTTGGGGTCGGCCTCGAAACCCGCGATGGACGGGCCCGCCGGGGTGACGGAGGAGCTCTTGGCGCCGCCGCCCTGGCAACCCGCCAGGAGCGCCAGCAACCCCAGGGCCACGTGCAGATGGACGGTGCTGGCGGGTCGCGGCATATTCATAATTAATTTATGTCATCGCGCCCCGGCAGGTTCCCGGTAGGCTCGGGTAGGAGCGTGCACGATGACCGAAGACTGGACCCAGGCCTGGCGGACCGCGACGGTCACGGACAATCGGGAGGTGGGCAGGGGCGCGCACCTCCTCCACCTGGAGGTGGCCGACGCCCTGCCCTTCCCCTTCGAGCCGGGCCACGTGGTGTCCCTGCGCCACGGGGGCCACCGCCATCCCTACACCCTCTCCCGGGTGGACCCGGCGGCGCGCAGGCTGGGCCTGCTGTTCCGGGTGGTCCCCGGCGGGCGCCTGACGCCGTCCCTGGCCCTGGCGGCCCCGGGCGCCGTCGTGGAGATCAACGGCCTGCACCACGAACCCATCGCGGACATGATCGCCCCGGAGGCCCGGGCCGTGGCCGGCCTTTCCACCGGATCGGGCATCGGCCCCCTCTGGGGCTTCGCCGAGCGCGCCCTGGCCTCGGGCTTCCAGCGCCCCATCACCCTGGTGGCCGGTTTCCGCGAGGAGGCGGACATCTGCCTGGCGCCCGAACTGGACGCGCTCCAGGCCGGGCACCCCGGGTTCGCCTGGCGCCCGACCCTCACCCAGGGCGGGCCGGAGTGGCGGGGCCTCCGGGGCCGGGTCGGCGAAAGCGCGGCCGCCCTCGTGGGAGATCCCCGCACGACCCATTTCCACCTGGTGGGCAACGGCGCCATGCTGGCGGAGATGAAGGCCGCCCTGGCGCTGGCCGGCGTCCCCGCCGCCCAGGTCACCTCGGAAGTGTTCTTCAACTTCAAGGCCGAGGCCGACCCGGAGGTGGTGCGGGACCTGGCCGGACGTTTCGGAGCGGATTGACCTGCTCAGAGGATCACGCACCTCGCCCGGGCGGCCTCAGCGTCGGCGATGGCCTTGCGCAGTTCGGGCACGGGCAGGACGACCCGCACCGTCACGGCCCCCGCGGTCCACAGGCTGAGGGTCCCGGCGCGCACCGACAGGGACCCGTCGTCCCCCAGGACCAGGCGGGCCCGGGGCCCCGCGGTGGCGCTGTGCCAGCGGGTGGCGCCGTCGGCGTCCGTGAGTACCAGATCGCCGTCCTCCCGCATGGTCAGGGCGCCCACGCCCTGGAAGCCCTCCCCGGGCGACTCCCAGTGCAGAGCCACGGCCGGGGCCAGGCGGTACACGGCCACCTTGCCATCGTCACGCACGTCCAGGCGGTACGTCCCGTTGCGGGAGGTGAGGGACTGCCCCTTGGCGAGACTGGCGCCCTCGGCCAGGGTGTCCTGGGCGCCAAGGACCGCGGCGAGGGCCAGGGACAGAAGAATGGGGGTTGTTGGATTGCGCATGGTTCACCTGGAGGGCAGCCTTCCGGCCCGCTGGAAGAATGCCCTCATCCGGCTGCAGGTTCGCTTCCCCGGAAAAAAGGAAAGAGGCCCCGAAGGGCCTCTTTCCTTGGGTCGTGGAACAGGGGCTAGTACATGTCTTCCATGCCGCCGCCCATGCCGGGGGCGCCCATGGGAGCGGGCTTCTTGTCCTCGGGCAGGTCGCAGACGATGGCTTCGGTGCTCAGCATCATGGAGGCCACGGAGGCCGCGTTGCGCAGGGCGCTCTTGGTCACCTTGGCGGGGTCGATGACGCCGAACGCGACCATGTCACCGAACTCGGTGGTGGCGGCGTTGAAGCCGAAGTTGCCCTTCTCCTCCTTGACGCGGTTGACGATGACGCTGCCTTCCACGCCGGCGTTGTTGGCGATCTGGCGGAGGGGCTCCTCCAGGGACTTCTGGACGATGGCCACACCCGTGGCCTGGTCGCCGCCGAGCTTCAGGGTGGAGAGCTTGGCCAGGGCGCGGAGCAGCGCGACGCCGCCGCCGGCCACGATGCCGTCCTCGACGGCGGCCTTGGTGGCGTGCATGGCGTCCTCGACGCGGGCCTTCTTCTCCTTCATCTCGGTCTCGCTGGCCGCGCCAACCTTGATGACGGCGACGCCGCCCACGAGCTTGGCCAGGCGCTCCTGCAGCTTCTCCTTGTCGTAGTCGCTGGTGGAGACCTCCACCTGGGCGCGGATCTGCTTCACGCGGCCCTGGATGGCGTCGGCGGCGCCGGCGCCCTCGATGATGGTGGTGTTCTCCTTGTCGATGACGATCTTCTTGGCCGTGCCCAGGTCCTCGATCTTGAGGTTCTCGAGCTTGAGGCCGAGGTCCTCGGTGACGGCCTTGCCGCCGGTGAGGATGGCGATGTCCTCGAGCATGGCCTTGCGGCGGTCACCGAAGCCGGGAGCCTTCACGGCGGCGATGTTGAGGGTGCCGCGGATCTTGTTGACCACCAGGGTGGCCAGGGCCTCGCCGTCCACGTCCTCGGCGATGATCAGCAGGGGGCGGCGGCTGTTGACGACCTGCTCCAGGAGGGGCAGGAGATCGCGCATGTTGGAGATCTTCTTCTCGTAGATGAGGACGAGGGGGCTCTCCAGCTCGACCTTCATCTGGTCGGGGTTGGTGACGAAGTAGGGGCTGAGGTAGCCGCGGTCGAACTGCATGCCTTCGACGAAGTCGATGGTCGTATCCATCGTCTTCGACTCTTCCACGGTGATGACGCCATCCTTGCCGACCTTCTCCATCGCATCGGCTATCTGGGCGCCGATCTCCATGTCGTTGTTGGCCGATACCGAGGCGACGTGGGCGATCTCGTCCTTTTCCTTGATGTCCTTGGAGTTCTTCTTGATCTCCTCGATGGCGGACAGGACCGCGGCGTCCATGCCGCGCTTGATGGCCATCGGGTCGATGCCGGCGGCGACGGCCTTGAGGCCTTCCTTGACCATTGAATAGGCGAGTACGGTGGCGGTGGTGGTGCCATCTCCAGCGACGTCGTTGGTCTTGGTCGCCACTTCCTTGAGGAGCTGGGCGCCCATGTTTTCATACGGATCTTCGAGTTCCACTTCCTTGGCTACCGAGACGCCGTCCTTGGTCACCGTCGGGGCGCCGAATTTCTTGTCGAGCAGAACGTTCCGTCCTTTCGGACCAAGGGTAACCTTGACCGCGCGCGAGATCTGCTCTACGCCGGCAAGGAGTCTCCTCCGGGCATCTTCGCTGAAAAGTAGTTGCTTCGCCATGTTCTTGTATCTCCCTTTCTTTCGTGGGTGTTCCGCCCCGTCCCGGGCCTGCCTTCGTGATGCAGCTGCCCCCATTGGACGGGAAGGCGTACGTACTTTGAAACGAATCGATATGATTCGCGACTATGAACATACTAAAACAGGGCTATCGGCGGCAAGTGGGAAATGCGTTGTGAAACGGGCAAAAGCGGGGCCACCTGTTCCCTGATCGCCTCCGGAGCTGTATAATCCAGCTCCATGAACGAAGAAATAACGGTTCTGCATGTCGATGCCTCGATTCTTGCCGTCAACAAGCCCGCGGGGCTGCTGAGCGCCGCCGACCGCTACGATCCGGATGCGCTGATCGTCTCGCGCGAGCTGGAGATGGAGTATGGGCGGCTCATGCCGGTCCACCATCTGGATATCGATACGAGCGGCGTACTGCTGTTTGCGAGGCATGACGAGGCCTACCGCGCCCTTGCCGCCAGCTTCGAGGAACGGACGGTCGTGCGCCGCTACCACGCGATCGTCTCCGGCCGGCCATCATGGACCCAGACCGTGTGCGACTTTGCACTGACGCCGGATGGAGACCGGATGCACCGCACCATCATCGATGGCGCCGGCAAGCCGGCGACGACCGAGTTCGTCGTGCTGGGCGTGCATGCGAAGATGGGCATCGTCGAGGCGCGGCCTCTGACGAACCGTGCCCACCAGGTACGCATCCATCTGGCCGCTCTGGGCTATCCCATAGCCTGCGACCCCCTGTATGGCGATGGCAAGCCGCTGTTCCTGTCCAAAATCAAGCGACGGTGGAAGGGTGACGAGGCCAGCGAGCGGCCCCTGATGACGAGGACGGCGCTGCACCTGTTCGGCATCGAATTCAGACATCCCGCCACGGGTGATGCGATGACCATAGAGGCGCCCTATCCCAAGGATTTCAGGGCGGTGGTCACCCAGTTGCGCAAGATGTAAGGCCGCCGGCATGGCTCCTTGCCCTTCACCCCGAATGTCTATATCCTGATCGAAGCCCTTCTACGGGCCGTGGGCGCCTGGCGCCCTGATCCGCCTTTAATCGGAAGTATCATGAAGAAGATGCAGTATGCGGTGACCGCGGTCGCGATCGCCGCTCTCTCGCTGGTGGTGATTTCCTGCGGCGCCAAGACCGCCGCTCCCGCCAAGGACGCCGCGGCCGGCACCACGTCCAAGGCCGACGTCAGCTATGCCTTTGGTGTCGCGGTAGGCGCCAGCCTCAAGGATACCAGCGTCCAGATCGATTATTCCCAGTTTGTCGCGGGCATCAAGGACTATGTCGAGAAGGACAAGCCGCGCATCACCATGGAGGACGCCCAGAAGATAATCCAGGAGTCAATCCTGGCGGCCATGAAGAAGAAGGGCGAGGAGAACCTGGCCCAGGAGACGAAGTTCCTGGCAGAGAACGGCAAGAAGGCCGGCGTCACGACAACCGCGAGCGGACTGCAGTACGAAGTGATCAAGCAGGGCACCGGCCCCAAGCCTACGGAGACCGATACCGTGAAGGTCGACTATGTCGGCACCTTCATCGATGGCAAGGAATTTGACAGCTCGATCAAGTCCGGCCAGCCGGCTGTCTTCCCGGTAGGCATGGTCATACCCGGATGGGTCGAAGGCATCCAGCTGATGAATGTCGGATCGAAGTACAAATTCTACATTCCATCGGCGCTCGCGTATGGCGAGCAGGGTTCCCAGGGTGCGATTGCCCCCAACACGATGCTGATATTCGAGGTCGAGCTCCTGGATATCGAGCCGCCCGAAGCCAAGAAGTAACAAACGAATCCGGTGGCCGAAGGCACGCCCTTCGGCCACCCGTTCAGAGCCTGAATATCTTGCGCAGATCCGCGCCGCGCAGCACGCGGCCATGCAAATAGAACAGGAAAATCGCTATCGGAACCAGCACGAGCGCCGTGACCACCGACCAGTAGGGGCGGACACCGACGTGGAGCGCGAACTTGATGATGCACTCCAGCGCCACCAGATAGCCAGCCAGCCCGAGCGCTCCGATGCCGAACAGGTTTATGCCCTTGATGGCCCGGCTGCGCAGCGCCACCGTTGTCAGGTACGCCGCCAGAAACGTGGCCAGCGTTATTGGCATTCCAAGACTGAGCGACCAGTCCATCGAACCATCCAGGGCGTCGATGAAGCACAGATAGGCGACGATGTCCGCCAGCATCAGCACCGCCATCAGCCGGGGTCTGCCCGTCAGCAGCAGCGGCAGTATCGACAGGAGCCAGACGCCGGCGACCGATCCGATGGCATAGCGCGACCATCCCAGCGCTCCGTCCGGAAAGATGTCGACCAGGAGCAGGGCGGCGGTGGCGAGTCCCGCCACCAGCGTCAGCAATTCCACACCCATCCGCCGCCGCTCGGCCTGGGACAGTCGGTAGGCATCATCGGGATCGATGATGTGCTGCGGATAGGTGGAACTTTCCTCGCGCGGAGCGTCTCCGTCGAGGTGCTGGATCGGAGCCTTGCACAGCGGGCAGGTTGCCGCTGATTCCTCGACCTCGACACCGCACTTACTGCAATATGGCATGATATGGCTCCTTGATGTCCTTGGCTGAGAGATTGGATTCCACCTTGACCCTGAGTCCGGCCTTGACCAGCCGTCTGAAGAACAGCCGCTCCAGGTCGTTGCGTTCGATGACGCTGCCGAAACTGATCGACAGGGCGTCTCCATGGCTTGCTGTGCCGGCGACGGTTCCGAGGCCAGGCGTCGACGGCAGCACGACATCGATCCTGCTGATCCTGTCCGCAAAGGATGGCGGCATGCGCGCCGGACCGACATTGGTCGAGAGGCTCGTATACATGTTCTCGCCGTGTGATTTGTAGATGATGCGCATCAGGATGTTCTTGATCGGCAGGGGGATGATGCGGATGGCCGGATGCTTGGCGGTCATCACATTCCTGGTAATCGTGCGCTTGAGCTCCTTGGTGTCGAACGAGAGGGCCATGATCGCCTTGATTCTGGTGATGATCTCCTCGAACGCATAGTGGCCAAGCCTCGTGTCTATTTCAGGCAGCGCGAACAGGCTGAAGTTGCGGAGCGTCGACGAAGGGAAGAAACCCCGCAGGTTGGCCGGCAGCTGCAGCCGGATGGTACGCCTGTGCCTGCGGTTCTGGCTCGCCGGATCCGTATCCTGGACATCCTGAAGCGCCGCGAGGTAGACCGCCGCCAGAAAGACGGTCAGCGTGGCGCCGTACTCCTTGGCCTTGGCCAGGGCCGCTGCCAGCGACAGCACCCCGGTCGTGATACGCATCGTGTGCACCGGCAGCGGCAGCCCCGGCAGGTGCCAGGCCCGTGGCCCGCGGCGCGGCCTCGGAGCTCCAGGATCGGCATAGCGGGAGAAGGCGTCCTCCCACTCCGCCGGCTCCGGAGTGCCTCGGGGATCGAAGACCGTCGCGTCATAGACGGTATCTGTTCCCTGGAGCCGATAGTATTCCGCCAGCAGCGTCCGAAAGAATATCAGCGCTCCGTGACCGTCCGTCAGTATATGGCACATCTCCAGGGCGATGTGGTTGGCATGGGCCCGCACCCGGTACAGGTAGCCGCCCCGTGTGCCTGCCGGCGACTTCTGCAATGGAAATTTCGAATCGGCCAATACGGCATTGCGCGCCGAGTTCCGCTCGAAGAAGAACCAGAAGAACCCCTTGCGCAGTTCTATCTGAAAATAGGGAAAGCGGGCGCGAATGGCGTCGAGTGCCGACTGCAGGAGCGGGACATCGACGGGGGCGTCCAGTGTCGCCTGAATTCTGTATGACGCGCTCATCGTGTCCGACAGCAGGGCCGGGTAGATGATGGCGGCGTGATCCAGGGCATACCACGGATGTCGCTCCCGGCAGGCAGCCGGGCCGCGTTGCCGTGGCGCATCATCCTGGTGAACTGGCTTGGTAAACATCACCCTCAGTGTAGCAAAGAATCGGCGGCATTGCACTGGCGCCGGCCGGATGCTTCAACGCTATGCAAAGCGCGGGCAAAGCGTCAGAATGCGGAACGATGATAGACTTGCACACCCATTCGAGCGCCAGCGATGGCGCCCTGACACCGGCCGCCCTGCTTGCCAGGGCCGCTGCCGAAGGCCTTGCCGCGCTCGCGCTGACCGATCACGACTCATTCGATGGCCTCGACGAGGCACAGACCGCGGCCGACTCGGCGGGCATCCGCCTCATACGCGGCATCGAGATCGAGATTGCCTTCGAACCCGGCGAGTTTCATCTCCTCGGGCTCGACTTCTCGGCTCCGCAGCAGGCGTTCCGCGATGCCGCTTCAGCGCTCGCTCGATCCAGGGAGGATCGCAACCGCGCCGTGCTCGAGCTGTTCAGGGCCGACGGCATACAGCTTGACTATGATGAGCTGCGCGCCCGCGCCGGGCTCGGCATGATCGGGCGGCCGCATATCGCCGACATGCTCGTGTCGAAGCACGTCGTCAAGAGCAAGCAGGAAGCCTTTGACAAGTACCTGGCCAAGGGCCGGAGCCACTACCTCCGCAAGGCCTGCATGGAGCTGCAGGACGCCATCGACCTGGTCCATGGTTCGGGCGGTCTGGCCTTCATAGCCCACCCGATGTCGCTGTTCGTCAGCTGGACCAGGATGCGCACGCTGTTTGGCGCCTGGAAGGAGCTCGGTATCGATGGCATCGAAGCCTGGCATCCGACCGCCCGCCTGGTCGAGTGCGAACGGCTGGACCGCATGGCCCGGGAGTTCGGGTACCGAGTCAGTGCCGGCAGCGACTTCCATGGCGCCAACCGGCCAGATCGCCGCCTGGGCCACACCGCCGCCAACCGCCCGATCGGCGATGATTTCCTGGCCTGTCTGGACAGGTCGCTACCCCCTTCGGCATCCTGAGCAGCCCAGGACGTGGACATGGCGGCGGCCAGGCCGCTCGAAGTACCGCGCTATCAGGTAGCCGCCGCGCGGAATGATCTTTTCGCAGACCGGGCAGATTCTGGCATGGGCGGTGTTCTCCGGCCAGCAGTAGGGGCAGCCAAAGATCTGCATGACCTTGTCGGGGCCTTTGCGCTGGAAGACCCGCGATTTTACCAGCATGCCTGGAGCCAGCTTCTCGCCACAGACCGGGCAGGAGCGCACGCCGACGCCCTTCTCGCGCACGGTGCCCTGTCCGTCCGGTACGAAGCGCGGATGCTCGCGCTCCTTGCGCTGGGCATACGGCCTGTAGCCGAGCAGCCAGAAGAGCCAGAGCAATACGGCGCCGATCGATGCGAGTACCGTGGCGAATACAAGGTCATCCATGTCCGCAGTATAGCACGCCGTTGACGTCGGGCATCGCGGCGGCGATACTGATGCCCATGGCAACGCTGTTCATGGTCGCTACACCGATAGGAAACCTCGAGGACATAACGCTGCGCGCCATCCGGGTGCTCGGCGAGGTTGACTCCATAGCCTGCGAGGATACCCGCCACACGCTCCAGCTGCTCAACCACCTGGGCATCAAAAAACCGCTGGTCGCGTGCTATGCCTACGATGAGGCCAAGGGCAGCTCGCGCATCGTGGCGCTGCTCGGGCAAGGCAAGAATGTTGCCTATTGCTCCGATGCCGGCACGCCGTGCCTCTCCGATCCTGGAATCCTCGCGGCCGCGAAGGCGAGGGAAGCGGGGCATGATGTGGTGCCGGTGCCGGGTGCCAGCGCATTCTCGGCCCTGGTATCCGCCGCCGGCATATTCTACAAGACGGTCGCCTTCGACGGCTTTCCTTCGCCCAAGCCGGGCAGGCGCCGCTCCCGCGTGGCTGAGCTGATGGGCCGAGACGAGGCCTTCATGCTCTACGAGTCGCCGCACCGGATTGTAAGGCTGCTGACCGATATTGCCGATATAGATGCTGAGCGCCAGCTGTGTGTCGGCCGCGAGATGACCAAGATTCATGAAGAATTCCTGGTTGGAACCGCCGCGGAGGTGCGGGACATTCTGGGCGCGCGGCCGGACGTGAAGGGCGAGATTGCGGTACTTGTATCCGGCGCCAAAAAAGGGTAAACTTACCGTCGGGTGTTGCCGATATTGAACATGTGAAAGGCAGGGGCCACCGATGACTATTGACAGGCTTAACCCGCTGGATCCGATCCAGCCCAAGAAACCCTCAGGCGCTACCCAGGTCGCCAGGAGTTCGAGGAACGATTCCGTAAACCTGTCGAGCGAGGCCGTCGAGAAGGCAGAGCTGTTCAAGGCCGTGGAGCTGGCCAAGGCGGCACCGGATATCAGAATGGATCGCGTCGCCGAGCTGAAGGCCAAGATCGACGATCCCAACTACATCAACGATACCATCCTGAACGCCACCGCCGATCGCATACTCGACCAGCTCCTGTAACTGTCACATATCTGGTTATTTCGAGGGCGGAGGCATATACCTCCGTCCTTTTTATTGCACCAGGAGCCCGCGTGAGAGCCGACGTGCACGGGAGGACGAGGCATGGCTGATTTCAGGTTTCATGTGCCCGCGGATTGCTTCATCGGGCAGGACGCGCTCTACAAGCTGCCTCTCATGTTCGATGGCGGGCCCGACCGCGCGCTGCTGGTCACCGATCCGGGACTGGCCGAGACCAAGATTGCCGAGCGCCTGGTCGCCGTGCTCGAAGGCCGCGGCATCCAGCTCATCTCGTTCGACGACATAGGCGAGCGGCCATCATCGGCGTCGGTCGAGGACGCCATCGAGCTGGCCCGCGGCTCGCGCGCTCCCCTGATCATCGGCGTCGGCGGCATCCGGACCCTGCACATAGCAAAAGCCATCGCCGCGCTGACGCCGGGCGAAGGCAATGTCGACCGCTGGATAGACGGCGATGCTCCGGTCAGACAGGCGCTGCCGCTGGCGCTGGTGCCTACGAGTTATCGCGACCCCTTCCTGCTGTCGGGCGGACTCGTGCTGACCGATGCCAGGACCGGCGGCGCCGTATTCCTGCAGGCGCGGCGCGGTATCGAGACGGCCGTCGTCCTCGATCCGAACACGCTGACCGGCCTGTCGGCCAAGTCTGCCTCGGCCTCGCTGCTCGATGGCCTGATGTCGGCGATAGAAGGCTTCGCTTCGGCCCGCGATGGGTTCCTGTCGGACATTGTGCTGCGCGAGGCGGTTGGCCTCTACATCCACGCGCTCGATGTGACGATCAAACGGCCGGAGGATCCCCAGGCCCGGATGGACGCCGTGCGCGGGTGCTTCCTGACCGGCCTCGGGCTCGCGTCGTCGGCGCCGGGGCTCGGCACGGCGGTCTCGTATGCGATCAACGCGCGCTGGGGCGTGCCGAAGGCGAATATCGCCGCTGTGATGGTGCCGTATCTGCTGGAGACCCTCGCGCAGGCCAGACCCGACAAGGTCGCATCCCTGGCTCCGCTGCTCTGCGAGGTCGACCCGGAGGAAGGCGCCGCCGGGGCGGCGGCCCGTGCCATAGAGTCGCTGCGGACACGGCTGGGCCTGCTCAAGATACCGAGCCGCCTCAAGGATTTTGATCTGGCACTGGAGAACCTGGTGGAGACGGCCGAATCTGCCCGTCGCTTCGATTTCATGAACTTCCTGCCGCGGACGATGACCGTCGACGATGTCTTTGACTTCATAAAGACCGTCTATTGATGCGATGATCGCCATCAGGAAGCTCCTGACCCTGAGCCCGGTGCACCGCGCCCGCAAGGC
>MTLE01002925.1_pt1 | contig 33079 bp, 28 predicted proteins | sample 1982461 | NCBI WGS metagenome assembly MTLE01 (sample SAMN05712605, study PRJNA340218) | biofilm metagenome | isolation source: sample SPL anode biofilm adapted to -200 mV | place: USA | collected 2012-02-03
ATAGCCAAAATAAAAGTGAGGCTTGATGCCTTTCTCCAAAGTGGAAATGGATCGCTTGGAATCATTTTGAAAACAAACAGCTCGGCGTTGGTCTTTCATAACTTGCTTGCAGAAGATTATCAAATCCAGCTAATTTCGCCTGAAAGCACCAGCTTTACCAATGGCATCTCAGTCACCTCGATCCAGATGTCGAAAGGCCTGGAGTTTGATGAGGTGATTGTTCCAGAGGTAAACTGCGATACTTACCAGAACAAAGACGACCGTAGCCTACTTTATATCGCCGCAACACGAGCGATGCACCGACTGACGTTGCTGTATCGGGGAGAACCATCCCGCTATCTCCCACGACGATAAGAAAAGCAGGCAGAAAAGATAACTTGCAATTGCGTTTGGAAAATGATAGTTTAAAAAGCATAGCACTGATAAGATAACAAAGAAAAATGATCAGAGCGCAGACCAATAATGGCAAATAAACGAAATGCGAATGTGCTAAAGGGATGGGAATGGTATGATAAAGGTATTGATTGTCGAAGATGACAAGGTGTTGAATCACACCTTGGCCTATAATCTTATTTCAACGGGATACCAGGTGATTTCGACCTACAATTTTAAAGAAGCGGACAGCGCGCTTAAACAAACTCAGGTTGATCTGATCGTTTTAGACGTGAATCTGCCCGATGGCAATGGTTTTGATTTATGTAGAAAATGGCGTGACCAAATCGATATACCAATTATTTTTTTAACCGCCAATGATCTCGAACGTGATATTTTAAAGGGGTTTGAACTAGGGGCCGAGGACTACATCACCAAGCCGTTTCTGATCAGCGTCATGCTGAAAAAGATCGCCGTGATTATCAAAAGAAATAGCGGTAGTGTTGAGAAACATATTTATAACGACGGCAATCTGATCATTGATTTCTCAGAGCGAAAAGCCAGTCTTGGCGGTAACGCCATCGAGCTCAGCAGCAACGAATACAAGCTGCTTGATATTTTCATCAAAAACAGCCAGATGGTGCTGACAAGACGGCTGCTGCTAGAAAAATTATGGGATTGTAACGAGAACTTTGTCGATGAAAATGCCCTGACCATGATGATCAGCCGGATCAGATCAAAGATTGACACCAAGGACAAAAAACATCTCAAAACCATTTATGGGATGGGTTATCAATGGATGGGTGTGCCCGATGAAAAATAACCTTTGGGGGGGCGTGGTTATCTTACTTAGCGTTGCCTACTGTAGTTTTATTTTTTTGTTTTTCCATCATCCCTTGGCAACCTCGACTTCGGTGCTACTCTGTCTGTTTTTTATTTTGGTCAGTTATTTTGAAAAACGTCGAAATGAAAAAACCATCAGCATGATCATGGACGAAATCAGCGGAAATCTGGAGCTGCTGTTTAATAATGACGATCAAAACGTCGCTACCCTGGAGTTACTGGATGAAACACTGATTTCAAAGATTAACCAGAAAATTATCCGCATCGCCGACGTGTTAAAAATAGCGACCGAACAATCGACTGCAGAAAAAAAGCTGTTGGAGGGCTTTATTTCGGATATATCGCATCAGGTAAAAACGCCAATGACCAATTTAAAAATGCTCCATGAAACGATTCAGAATCGGGAGCTGCCGGAGCAGACCAGAAATGAACTGCTGAATTTAATGGGAACTCAACTTGAAAAGCTGGAATTTTTGTTATCCTTCATGGTAAAAGCGTCACGATTGGAAGCGGGTCTGATTCAACTAAAAAGGCAGCCAGGAAATTTGTTTGATACGCTGGCCGAAGCCTTGTCGGACATAACCGTACCGGCCGAAAAAAAGCAGATCCAGATCACCGTTAATTGTCCAGAGGTCTATTGCTTAAACCATGATTTAAAATGGACGGCGGAAGCCTTGTTCAATGTGCTGGAGAATGCGGTGAAGTACTCACCGGATCACAGTTTTATCACCGCCGATGTAAAACGATGCGAAATGTATACCCGAATCAATATCACCGATTCGGGCAAAGGAATTCCAGAAGCGCATTATGGAAAGATCTTTCAGCGCTTTTATCGGGAAGAAGCAAATCTGGAGATTGAGGGAATCGGAATCGGCCTTTATCTGGCCCGTGAAATCATTGAAAAACAGAACGGTTACATCATGGTGCGCTCGGTTGTTGGGGAGGGCTCAACCTTTTCTATTTTTTTGCCCAATGCTTTTTAAAATTGTCAAAGTAGCGTTAATCCTAACCGGTTTGTTAGAATTGATGCTCTTTTTTAGTTAATTTCGTATTAATTTCATGAGAACTGTTATATTTTGGTTAGTTTGTCTTGCTATACTAGCGCAAACAGGAGGAATCAATTTGATGAAAATACTGGAAACGAAAAATTTAAAAAAATATTACGGTAAAGAAGAAAATTGCGTCAAAGCTCTAGATGGTATCGAACTCGAAGTTGAGAAAGGTGAGTTTTTAGCGATTGTCGGGACATCTGGCAGCGGAAAATCGACACTGCTCCATATGTTGGGCGGACTAGACGTTCCTACTGCCGGAAATGTAACGATCGGCGGAAAAGAAATTTCGCAGATGTCCGATGAGCAGTTAACTATTTTTCGGCGACGACAAATTGGCTTTGTATTTCAAAACTACAATCTGGTTTCGATGCTGAATGTCTACGAGAATATTGTGCTGCCGATGGAACTCGATGGGCACAAGCCAGATCGTAACTATATCAAAGCAATTATTGAACTGCTGCACTTACAGACGATGACGCAGCGCTTCCCCAATAATCTTTCCGGCGGACAGCAGCAGCGGGTCGCTCTGGCCAGGGCGCTGGCATCAAAGCCGGCGATTGTGCTGGCGGATGAACCGACGGGGAATTTAGACAGCAAAACTAGTCAGGAAGTGCTGGGCCTTTTAAAAATGAGCATCAAAAAATTCGGCCAGACGCTGGTGATGATCACGCACAACAATGAAATCGCTCAACTTGCGGATCGTATCATTCGCATTGAGGATGGAAAGATCGTAAAACGATGAAAACGGCAAAAAAAATCAGAAACAACAATCAGGCAATTATTCGTCATCTTGCCATGCGCAGTATCAAAACCAGTAAAACAAGAAATCTCTTTATAATCATAACCATTGCCCTGTCCGTCAGTTTGCTGGGGGTGATGGCATTGTTCACCTCGGCGCAGGGTATTGAACTAAAAAGACAGGTAGCTTTGATGCAGCATGTCACCTATATGAATGTGAATGCGGCCCAGATTGCCGCGCTGGAGAGCGAAAAACAGATTGAATTCATGACCCTGGATAAATTAGGTCAGGGCTTTGAATTAAATGGAGAAATGATCCGGCCAGCGTATTATGAGGAAATAACAGCGCCGATTAAAACAACTGCGGTTATCGAGGGCAGCTATCCCCATCAATTCAATGAAATTGCGGTTAATAAATCCTTGATGAAGGTGTTGGGCGTACCGGCCACGATCGGGGAGACGGTTTCTCTGACCTTTCTGGATGGGGAAACCGAAACCTTTATTGTTAGTGGGTTTTTAGAAGAAGCGGAGGTTACGAAGGTCTATCCGCTAATCTTTTCCCGGGAATATGCCGAGAATGGATCACAATTAAAGGATGTCGCCTATCATGCACTGTGTCGAATTCAGGGGGCCGAGGGTATGTCTGAGCAGGAATTTCTGGATACCATTCGTAGCATTGGCGCAGAGGCCGGAGTCGAACGAAAAAACATCAATGAAAACAACAATTTTTCCAGTTCACTGACGATGTCGACCATGAATATTGGGGTGGTTGTCGGCGTTGGCATTGGGATCCTGCTGGTCAGTGTATTGGTTATTTACAGCGTGTTCTATCTTTCGGTGGTCGGCAGAATTCGTCAGTTTGGGCAACTGCGAACACTGGGAGCAACGAAAAAACAGATTAAAGCCTTAGTCACCCGGGAAGGGTTTATACTCTGTCTGATCGGGTCGATGGCAGGTTTTCTGATTGCCTGGCCGATCGCTTATTATATCAAGCCGGGTGGCTGGGACTGGGAAAGCACCCTGATCGTCAGTTTGATTATCCTGCTGGCTGATCTGATCACCGTGCTGATCTCGATCCGAAAACCGGCAAAACTGGCAGCCTCTGTTACGTCGATTGAGGCATCGCTTTTTTCACAGTACCGCCAAAGCCAAAAAAAAGAGTCTAAAAGCATCAAACGAAAAATGACGCCGTTGCATTTGGCCATAATGAGTGCCCAAAGGAATCGCAAAAAAACACTATTGACGATGATTTCCCTGGGCCTTGGCGGGGTTATTTTTCTCTCCGGAGCGACATTTATCGGCTCCATGACAGCGGAGGATTATTCCCGACAGGGCTTTTATCAATGGGGGGAGTATATCATCGCCTATGACTATAATGCCACCCAAACGATGGAAAATGGCAACGTCGGGATTCAACTGAATAACCCCTTAAGTCCTGAATTTATTGAAAGCATCAAAGAAATTGACGGCGTCAAAGCGGTACAAAGTTATCATAAAGCCCAAGTCAATTACGATTACAAGGATCAAACCAACAATCAGGACAGCCTGGCTCCATTTACCCGGGAAGATCAGGAAAATGTTAGAAATGTCTTAGAAGAAGGAAACTTTGATTATGACGAAATGATTGCCAATGACGAATTGCTGATTGTTCTTAATGGTGTGGCGGAGGAAATATTTGGCTGGAAATTTGAAATAGGTGACACTGTCACCCTCCACTATTTCAACGGCGCCGAGGAAGTGACAAAAGATTTCAAGGTGGTTGGCGCCATTGATACTTATAGCGAAGTGACTTATAATTCCGGCTGGTTTCTCATTCCCCGGGAAAAGCTGGATCGCTTATTTCCTGGGGTTGACACCACTGAAACGCTGGTGGTCTCGGTTGATGATTTTGAATTGAGAGGGGCTGAGATTGAGCCGCAGATACAAAATCTGGTCAACGAAAATCCGTTCCTGGAAATGGACACGTTAAGAGAAGAACTGATTGCCGATAAGATATCGTTCACCCTGGTCAACCGGGTGATTCTGGGGCTCTCAATTTTTATTATCGCCTTTAGTCTGATCAATCTGGTCAACACCCTGATGACCAATATCATCTCGCGGCGGCAGGAGTTTTCGATGCTTCAGTCGATCGGAATGACGAATGGCCAATTGATGAAGATGGTTCAGGGCGAGGGATTAATTCTGGCGTTGGGGAACCTGGTTATTACCTTGATAGTGGGTACCGGGATGGGATACCTGCTGGTCCATCTGCTGCGGGAACTTGGCGCAACCTATATGCACTATCGCTTTCCGATTTGGTATTTTTTAGCATACCTTCTGGTTACCGTGCTGGTACCAGTTCTGGTTTCGGGTGTTTCAGTACGCTCTTTTCAAAACAATTCCCTGGTCGAACGATTGCGGGCAATGGAATAAAAAAATTCTTATAAAAAGAATAATAATGGGGTCAGGGCATATTTTAAAGCCCTGGCCCCGTTAGTTTGGTCATTGCAGTTATCAGCCAGCATTGCTGCTGGAGTAATTGGTAATCGGTATGATCAGGTCAGTTTCATTTTATCACAAAATAAGTGTAGCATAGTGGCAGAGTGTGTCAAACATTGTTTGGGGGTATTGCAGAGGTAGCATTACATAAGGATATATAAACGTGCTGGAAAAAACTGTTACAAAATTATGGGATAAAGCAAATTTGCTAACGTTTTATGATAAAATTAGCACTTAATAGCTGTGTTTTTTAAAAACTGACGTTGAGGTGAAAGCATGCAAAAAGAATTAGCGAAAATGTCACTAGAAGAGTTGTGGGAGTTATTTCCGATTATCTTAAAAAAACACAATCCCCAATATAAAGAGTGGTATGAAACAGAGAAAAGACAGCTTTTAAGCTATTGTAAGAATCTGGATATAAAGCGGATTAGCCATATTGGCAGTAGCGCGGTGAAGGGCTTGATTGCCAAGCCAATCATTGATATCTTATTAGAGGTTGATAGAAGTTGCGACATTGCAGAGTTAATTGAAATCCTAAAGCTTAAGAACTGGGGATTGATGTCAAGTGTATGTGAGCCGGATTTGAGGCTCGCATTCAATAAAGGCTATACACCGGATGGATTTGCAGAAAAGGTGTACCATCTGCATGTCAGGCATTGGGGCGATTGGAATGAGTTGTATTTTAGAGATTATCTTTTAGATCATGCTGATGTTGCGGAGCAATATGGAAAACTTAAATTGAGTTTGTGGCAAGAATATGAGCACAACAGAGATGGATACACAGCGGCAAAGACGAAGTTTATTATGGACTATAGCCAAAAAGCGAGGATTGAGTATGCTGGCAGGTACAGTCCCACAGAATAACAGTAAAAACGTTCTGGTAAATTGATTACAAGAGAGAACTGGGCTTTACAGGGATAATAATTCCGATTATGATTCGTTCGGGCAAACATCAAAGATACAGATTTAATTGGAATTAGCGGTTGAAAATCTGAAAGCTTTGGGAGTCTTTCGCCAGAAACATTAGAGGCTTGGTATCCGATTTATAAAACTCATGAATTTGAATATTCTTGTGCGTTAATGAACCCAATACAATAGCGAAAAGTGCTTTAGAAAAAAAGATTGAAGGTTATCTTCAGTTAAAATAAAATGGAGTAGGAAAGGTGGGAAAGAAATGAAATGTTGCATTGTAATGGCCGGAATAGATCTGAAAATTTATTAAACGATTAGGAGGATTTGAAATGTCTATTCCGGGAAAAACCTATCCGCGGACTGGTGATAATCAGACCATTTATCTGAATGCTGTTATTACCAATCCCAACATTAAGATTGGTGATTATACCATCTATAATGATTTTGTAAATAATCCCATTGATTTTGAAAAAAATAATGTGTTATATCATTACCCGATCAATCAGGATCAGTTAATTATTGGTAAGTTCTGTTCCATTGCCTGCGGTGCAAAGTTCATTTTTACCAGTGCCAATCATACCTTGAAGTCGTTATCGACTTATCCCTTTCCGTTATTTTGGGAAGAATATGGCCTTGAACAGAAAGATGTTACCCAGGCCTGGGATAAAAAGGGCGACATTGTGATTGGTAACGATGTCTGGATTGGCTATGAAGCCGTTATTATGTCGGGTGTCCATATTGGCAATGGAGCAATCATCGGAACCAGAGCCGTTGTCACAAAGGATGTTGAGCCCTACACAATCGTTGGCGGAGTACCTGCAAAGCCAATTAAAAAACGATTCGACGATGAAACAATTAAAAAACTGCAGTCACTTTGTTGGTGGGACTGGAATAAGGAACAACTGCGTGAAAAATTATATGATATTATGTGCGGGAATATCAGGCGATTATAAAATGGGTACTAAAAACTGAATGTCAACGTGGTATTTCATATAGAAAAATTTGGTAATTTGACGGAGGTTTCATGATGAAAAATGTAATAAAAGAATTGCCCTCGGAACAGCGCAAAAAGCTACTCAGCCTTTTGAGCGTCCGTTTCGAGAATAATATGAACCGTCATCCAGGTCTAAACTGGGCTGAGATTCAGGAAAAACTCGAAGTTAAACCAGAAAAGCTATGGTCACTCAATGAAATGGAAAAAACCGGCGGTGAACCCGATGTAGTTGGCTATGATCAGGATGCGAAGGAATACATTTTTTATGATTGCTCGGCAGAAAGTCCCAAAGGCCGTAGAAATGTTTGTTACGATCGTGAAGGGTTGGATTCCCGGAAAGAACATAAACCGGAGAATAGCGCTATTGATATGGCAACCGCCATGGACATTGAGCTATTAACTGAAGAACAATACCGGGAATTACAGAAACTGGGGAGTTTTGATACGAAAACGTCAAGCTGGCTGAAAACACCGGCTGAGATCAGAAAACGTGGCGGGGCGCTCTTTGGTGATCGCCGTTACGACCACGTTTTCGTCTATCACAACAGCGCTCCTTCTTACTATGGGGTAAGAGGCTTTCGTGGCGTGCTAAGAGTTTAAATTTGTACAGAAGGTATCCGAATCGAACTTATGGACATTAGCATCACTAGAACGTTTGCCAATCAAGCTTGCGTAGTGCAAGAAAATCGATATATATTCTTATAATGAAAATATTCAATGCTGATTAAATAAGAACAACTTATTGATTCTATCAAAAACCCTAGAAACAAGCGTCCTTGCGGGATCGAATTAATCCCTAAAAAAATTCTTTTTTAAAAATAATTCAAAAGTGGTTCCAAAAGCGTTCGAAAGGTGTATAATACAATAGAGCATTAAACAAGTAGAGCATAAAATAAGCGGAGGTGTATTGATGAATATGTTACAGTTGGAACGGATGAAAAATGACAACGGTTTTATTGCCGCCCTGGATCAAAGCGGAGGCAGCACACCAAAAGCGCTGGCAATTTATGGCATTCCCAAAGAAGCTTATGCGGATGAAGCACAGATGTTTCAAATGGTCCATGAAATGCGATCACGAATAATGAAAAGTTCTGCCTTTACCAAAGAGCGAATTCTGGCAGCGATCCTGTTTGAAAAAACAATGGATTTAAAAGTGGATGACAAGTATAGTGCTGATTATCTTTGGGATGTTAAAGGAATCGTACCGATATTAAAAGTGGATAAAGGGTTATTGGATCTGGAGAATGGTGTTCAGTTGATGAAACCGATTGCGGATCTCGATGCCTTGCTGGCCCGGGCCAAAGAACGGCATATCTTTGGAACCAAAATGCGGTCAGTTATCAAAGAAGCCAATCCAACCGGCATTAAAGCCATTGTTGATCAACAATTTGAAGTGGGTCAGGCGATTGTGGCAGCTGGCTTTATTCCGATTCTGGAGCCGGAAGTGGATATTCATACTCCTAACAAGGCGGAAGCGGAAGCGATTCTTAAGCAGGAAATTCTTGAACATCTAAAAGCACTGGAGCCAAGTTGTCAGATCATGTTTAAGCTGACCATCCCCGATGTTGATAATTTTTATCAGGAGGTAATTGCCCATCCGAATGTCGTTAGAACGGTTGCCTTATCGGGCGGTTATTCCCGGGAAGAGTCCAACATCAAACTGGCTAAAAATCCGAAGTTGATTGCCAGTTTCTCAAGAGCCCTGACCGAAGGTCTCAATGTTGGTCAGAGTGATGCAGAATTTGACAAGGTATTAGATGAATCGATCCAATCGATTTTTGAAGCTTCAATTAAATAGATGACGGGATTCTGAATTATCAGTGATAAGAGAGCGTAGTGTAACACGCTCTTTTTTTGATTGATTTTAAAAGCAAAAAGGACGTTTTGTTTGTCAGCGCAGAAACAACATGTTACAATAAATAAACAATCGATAGTCGTTGTTTATGAGGTAAAACCCCGAACCGCGGGGAAGCGACGAAGAGAAAAAGACCAAATTGGAGGCTGAAGATGAATGATCTCTTGCTATTAAGTGGAGCGATGCTTATCGTCGTGTATTTGATCATGTTATCAAGAACAATAAAAAATATTGAGCCATCGATCAGACTGTCAAATGCCTTTGTGGCGGTGGCCTGTTTATTAATCTGTTTTTCACATTCGGGTTATATGAATTTTTTCATGCTGCCGTGGGAAATCATTAGTATCAGGGCTGTGTTTTTTAATTTTGGACTGGTTGCTTTCCTGGTCGGACTATTTATCATGTTTGTCGAGCTACTTAAAGATCCGCTGTTTAAGTATTCACCATATGTTGTTATCGTTGGCCTGAGTTTATTAACGATGTATGCCAAAATTGCCATACCATTCGGATGACAGCCATTGGCATTTAGTTTACTTCAAATGATATGATGTTTATAAGGCAATGTTTTATAGAAAATTGTGCGATGAATAATGAGAGGTGTTCGTGATGGAAGAAAACCTGATTGCCCCCTGCGGCATGAATTGCAGCTTATGTGTCGCCTATCAAATGAAAAAAAATGATTTGAATAAACAGGGTTTTAATCGGAAATACTGCCCCGGCTGTATTCCACGAGGTGAAAACTGCACCCATATGGGTGACCAGTGTGAGCTGCTCAAAAACGGCCGGGTTCGTTTTTGTTATGAATGCCATGATTTCCCCTGTAAGCGCCTAAAGGGACTGGATAAGCGTTATCGAACCAAATATCATATGAGCATGATTGAAAATCTGAAGGCGCTCCAGAAAAATGGAATGGCAGCGTTTCTAAAAAGCGAAGAAGAGCGGTGGGCATGCCCTAAATGTGGCCAGCCAATCTGCTGTCATAATGGGCTCTGTTTGCAGTGTGATCTGGAGATTTTACGGCAGAACAAACGCTATCGCTGGAATGAGGAGGAAAGCTAATTGAAAACAACCCTACGCAAATGGAAAAACACTGATGCGGAACCACTTTCAGAGATGTTGAATAATCCGAAAATTCTGGATAATCTGCGGGACGGTTTACCCTATCCCTATACCGTTGACGATGCAAAAGGATATATAAAGGCCATGCTGGATGCCGATCAAGACCAAATCTTTGCATATGCCGTTACCGATGGCAATCGGGTCATTGGCAGCATTGGGTTGTTTCGCAAAGAAAACATCCATTTTCGAACTGCCGAACTGGGGTATTACATCGCCGAACCCGATTGGGGTCAGGGACATGGAACCCGGGCGGTTAAACAGATCTGTGAACTGATTTTTGAAACAACCGATATCATCCGGATTTTTGCGGAACCGTTTGTTAGAAATCTGGGATCATGCCGTATTCTTGAAAAAGCTGGCTTCCAGCCGGAGGGAACCCTCAGAAAGAATGCTGTCAAAAATGGTCAGATCGAGGATATGAAACTCTATGCCTTAATTCGGGAATAACGACAAAACGATGCTAAGAAATGAATGTGTCAGCAAAGCCATTGATTTTATTATTGATAACCTCAATGAGGAAATCACCATCGCTGATGTGGCGGATTATTGTCATCTATCCAAGTATTATTTATGCCGGATTTTCAAAGCCGAAACCGGAGAAGGGGTCTATGCCTTTATCAAGCGTTTAAAAATGGAACAAAGCGCTATTGAAATGAAACTCGGCAAAGATAAATCAATAACTACTATCGGAAGCAGTTATGGCTACAGCTCATCAAACTACAGCTCCGCTTTTAAAAAGCACCATCACCTTTCCCCGGCAGAATTTCGCAAGACTGTGAATACCAGCGATGCCCCTCACCCCTATCGTTTGGATCAGCTGGCACGATTTCAGGCCTTTGAAGGGTATGATCAGAAGATTGAGATCCGGCAACTGGCCGAATTCCGGGTGCTTTATGAGCGGTATCTGGGAAATTACCTTGATCTGGGTGCCCAGTGGGAAGCTTTTACGGCGAAACATCAAGCTGAGATTCATGCCGATACCCTCCTCATTGAACGTTATTATGATGATCCAGCCATTACCCGGGTCGGACAATGTTTATATGATTTGTGTATGACCATCGATGCCAACTGTAAGTATTCCTACAATACGACGATCGGCGGTGGAAAATTTGCGGTTTACCGCTTTGATGGGCTGATCAAGGATATCTATGAAACGCTTCAGGGCATCTATAATATCTGGTTGCCAGACAGTGGTTATGAAATGGATGAACGCTATGGCCTTAATATTTATCGCCAAATTGACAGAGCGCACAGCCAGGTGATCATGGATTTATGCATTCCCGTTAAATAGCGCAAGAATTCAGAAGTAATAAGACAGACTTTCTTTTATAATGATAATTGTCAAGAGACAGGGGTCGATTTGAAAGGGGTTTGTTTTTTTATTGGAAAATAAACAAATAACGGCCTGCTTCAAAAAGCCAAGCGGATGATTAAAAAAATGGAGGATGCAATATGTTTGATATCAGAAAAATTCAGGAACAGGTTATTTTTCAGGCGGTCAAAGATCAAAGTGACGAGGCGGTTGCCAAAGCAATCGTAGTTGGTTCGGATGAATCGGAGGATAACCCGAGCTGGGTCCAAGCGACAATGAAACGGTTGGAAAACCAGTTTGATCACGACACGGTTGTGCAGATTCGCAGAAACTGTCAGTGTGGCTACGGCATGGATGAGCGCTTGGCGCTACTCAACGAGCTGATCGCCGAATCAGCGAGTCTGGAAGAATTCGGTAGTCAGGCCAAAGCCAATGCGGCGGGGCTTTTTAGTGATAATGGGGAGCTCTATCTCCAGTTTCCATTTTGCCCCTGCCCGATGTTAGAAGGGGTTGACCGGCTGGAGACGGATACCTGGTGTCAATGCACCACCGGTTACAGCCAGGTGCTTTTTGAAAAAGCATTCCAGTGTCAGGTCGAGGTGGAGCTTCTGAAAAGCATCAAAATGGGCGATAACAACTGTCTGATGAAAATTATTCCCGAAAAAGATATCTGGAAGTAAAGCATTTGTCAGGAGAAATCCCAAAGAGCAAACCAAAGTTTAGGCCTAAGCCGATGTTGCAGATAAAAATGCAGTATCGGTTTTTATTTTATTGAGGGAGGCCGGAGGTTACTGCAAAATCATAAAAACATCGGGATACGGTACAGCATCAGTTTTTGCGGCCCACTAAATAATGGCCCCAGGAGCTGCTTTTCGTAACGAACGTTCGGAATTTTGATGAAGCTGCGAAACGATTGTCAGAGATTATTAAAAAATGTTAAATTGAGAGTCGATGACAAAAGGTATCAAACCATCAACGCCAAATAGTCCGCAGCGATTTAGGCATAAAATGGGATATTTATGTCAAACTCGAATATATATTTTCCCGTAAAGCGATAAATAATTGCAAAAAAATTAGAATAATAGTATCATATCAACTAAGTAACTAATTATTGCATAAATTGTTCTGAAATAGCATAAAACCCAGCGATTCAAGTGGAACAGTAAAATGCCACAATTGCCGAAACAACAAATTATTTAAGAGAGGCGGATGTATGCTTTTTATATTAATTGGGCTTCTAGCATTTCTTTTTTTTGCAGTGTATGATATCAATAATGTGATTTTTAAAAATAAGGTTATTAACAGTTTCTTTTTTTTAGGTTCTTTCCTTTTAATTTTTGCGACAATGGGAATTATTATGGCATCATTTAATGACATTATTTGGGACTTGTGGTGGATGAGTATTTTTGGAATTCTTTCAATTTTTTTTCTGATCTTGTTGGTCTATACCCTTTTCTTTGCCTTACCATTTAATGAAACATATATAATTAATAATGTATCGCCTAAAGTTTATCGAAATGGTTTGTATGCCTTATGCAGGCATCCCGGCGTTTTATGGTTTGCTGGATTCTATTTCTTTTTATGGCTGACGTTGAGAATCCCAATACTATTATGGGCGGGAATCATTTTTTGTAGCTGCAATTTTTTATACATTGTTTTTCAGGATCGCTGGACCTTTATACATGCTTTTGAGGATTATAATGACTATAAGAAAAGCACGCCTTTTATTATTCCAAATTTTAAAAGTATCAAACGTTGTTTACTGACATTAAAGTAAGAAAAGGAGCAATTCAGTGAAGTTTGAAGAAAAATTAAAGAATCGCCAATATGAAATGTTATGGCAGGAATATTGCGGTTTTTTAGATCTGGATATTGATTCCTACATGACCATCCAAAATCGTCTGATGTTGGAACAAATCTCACTATGGAGTCATAGCGAGCTTGGCAAACAAATGCTCAACGGCAAAAGACCCAAAACCACTGATGAATTCAGAAAAATGACGCCTCTAACCACATATGGCGACTATGCGGATGTATTACTGCAAAAAAAAGGGGAAATGCTTCCGGATCAGCCAGTTTTATGGATCCAAACCACTTGGGAAGGAGGCAAACAACCGATTAAGGTAGCGCCATATACGAAGAGTATGCTGGATACGTATCGCAATAATACAATTGCCTGTTTAATGCTTTCCACCAGTAATGAAAAAGGGAAGTTTGATGTCCGTGCGACAGACAAAATTCTCTACGGATTGGCACCGCTTCCCTATGCAACAGGATTGCTTCCCCTGGTATTAAACGAAGAAATTGGTATTGAATTTTTGCCATCGGTTAAAGAAGCTGAAAAAATGACGTTCAGCGAGCGTAATAAAAAAGGCTTTAAATTAGGTCTCAGAAAGAATATTGACTATTTTTTCGGTCTGGGAAGCGTTACCTATTTTGTTAGTCTCAGCTTAGCTTCTATGGGCAAGACCTCAAACCAAACTTCGTCAAATGATTCTAAAAGCAGTACAATGAAATATTCTCTACCGATGTTGGGGAAATTCATCTTGGCAAAATATCGATGCAAAACAGAAAATAGAGATCTTAAGCCAAAGGATTTGTTTAAGTTAAAAGGTTTTATGGTTGCAGGTACAGATAACGATTGTTATAAAGATGATCTGGAGGATTTGTGGGGCATTCGTCCAATGGAGATATTTGCGGGAACAGAACCGACCTGTATTGGAACTGAAACCTGGACGAGGGATGGGATGTATTTTTTCCCGGATGCCTGTTTTTATGAATTTATCCCGGAAGATGAAATGAACCGAAGTTTTGAAGAGCAGGACTATCAACCCAAAACATATCTGATGGATGAAGTAATATCAGGAGAAAAGTATGAGCTCGTGATTTCAGTATTCAAAGGGGGCGCCTTTATGCGATACCGAGTTGGTGATGTCTATCGGTGTATCGGTTTAAAAAACGATGAAGATAAGACCAGAATTCCTCGTTTTAAGTATATCGACAGAATTCCAACGATAATCGATATTGCCGGATTTACACGAATTTCAGAGCACTCTATTCAAACGGCAATTGATTTATCAGGTCTTGACATTGAGGAGTGGATTGCAGTAAAGGAATATAATGAGCATAATCGCCCCTTGGTACATATGTATATTGAAATAAAAACAACATCACTGATTAGTCGTGGACTTGGGAAGGAAATACTAAAAGAACATTTAACAGTTTATTTTAAATATGTTGATCATGATTATAAAGATCTAAAACGTATTTTAGGAATGGATCCTTTAGAGATTACTATTTTGAAAAGTGGTACATTTGAAGAATATAAAAAGCAGACTGGAAAAAGACTGAGGCATATCAATCCGTCAAAGCATGAAATAAAAGAACTTTTATTAATTGAAAAACAGAACTTTTCGATTAATCGTGGATGGGGCGGATGATGGATAGTTTTGTATACATACCGATTACAGCGTTATGCTGTTATGCTTTTTTACTGCTGGCTTTTATGGCTGCTAAAAAAAATAAGCTGATCAATTCATTCTTGCTTTTTTTATCTGCAATAATTTTATGGACAGGCGGTTCGTTTTGCATGCGAATGCAATTATGGCCAAGTCTTGATTTTTGGTATAATATCTCTGTTCTTGGCTTAACGTTAATGCCATTTGCTTTTTTTATTTTTGTGATCGAATTTATTGGGTTAAAGGATCGATTTTTCAAACTCTGTTATCTACTGATTATTGCGCTGGTAAACATTATTAATGTCTTAACAGGCTTATTTCTTAGCGCTCCGGAAGCCATAAATGGAACAGATGGAAAAGTCAGTTTCGTCTACAATGTTTCATGGCCAGTAATTATTTTATTTATTATATGTGTTGCAATTACATTTCATGCATTGTATTTATTATATAAATACAGTAAAACCAATGAAATGGCAAAAAAACAATTTACGCCCATCGTCTTTGGCGTTTTTATTTTAGTGGTTGGTCATCTTGCCTTATTTGTTCCAGTGTTTAAAGGTTTCCCAACCGACATTCTATCCGGTGTTTGTTTTGCTTTTTGCTTGTTTTATGCATTATATAGGCGTCGTTTATTCAAACTAACGCTCCTGGTTTCCCGGGGAAGTTGTTATGGAATTGCGGCGGTGTTGTCATTGTTGCTTTTTTCAAATCTCATTAATTTATTTCAAACATTTATTGATACCAACTTGTCTGATTTTAAAGAACACAGTGTTTTAATTATTGCTGTGTGTTTTACCTTTGCTACTTTTTTTATTTATCAGGGAATGAAGCGGTTTATTGACAAAGTTTTTACGAAAGAAGAAATTCATCAAGCAGAAAACTTAAAAGAGTTCAGTATAACCGTTTCGAAAAGCTTGAATGTAAATGAAATATTGGAAGAATTAGTGGATGTTATTCAAAAAACAATTACCGTCAAAAAAATATATATATGTATCAGAAATGAGAAAAATGATTCTTTTTTTATGGTACACAGTACCAGTCCACTCGATAAAAAGTTTTTTTCTATCCAGGAAGATAATCCGATTGTTACATGGTTATCCAATAACGAAGGCTGCCTGTTAATGAAAGATTTCAAACGCACAGTTGCATACAAATCGATGTGGGAAGCAGAAAAAAAACAATTCGCAGATTTGAAAATCGAATGCTTTGTATCGCTAAAAGATGGGTCTGAATTGGTGGGAATCGTCTTACTTTCCGAAAAAGAAAAATACAGCAGTTTTACCTATGATGATATTAATTTTCTGGGCTCGATCGAATCGATCGGATCCATTGCGGTTAGAAATTCCAGGCTTTATGAAAAAGCTTATTTCGAAGCAAGAACTGACGAATTAACGGGTTTATTGAATCGTAAATATTTTTATGAAACCTTACATAGTGAATATGAAAAGAACAAAGGTCAATCGCTGGCGTTGATTATCCTGAATATTGATGATTTCAAATTGTACAATCAACTTTACGGTAATAAGGAAGGCGACATTGCACTTCAGATGATTGCAAGAATTATTCAGGCTGCTGTTGGAAGCAATGGATATGTAGCCCGATATAGTGGCAAGGAATTTGCAATTATTCTTCCGCTGTATGATTTGCGAAGAGCAAAAAATTTGGCGGAAAATATTCGTTTGCAGATAGCGGATATGAATAAACATAATAAGGAGTATCGTTTAAAAATACTGACCCTCAGTGGGGGAATTTGTGCAATACCCTATGCGGCAAGCAGTGTAAAGGAATTAATCGATAATGCCGACAGAGCGATATACTATGCTAAAAGAAATGGTAAAAATGCAATTATGACCTATTCTGAGCGAGATCAGAATCTTGCGGAAGGAAATGTTACAGCAGAAACGTTAAAACAAAAAGAGAAAGTATATTCTGATTATGAAAAAACAATTTATGCACTAACGGCAGCCATCGATACGAAGGATCACTATACCTTTGATCATTCCAATAATGTTGCCTACTATGCGGTAGGACTTGCCTACGCTTTTGGTATGAATAAAGAAACGGCAGAAATAATAAGAGAAGCGGCGTTATTGCATGATGTTGGAAAGATTGGTATCCCCGAACAAATCCTGAATAAACCAGGGAAACTTACGCATGAGGAATACGAAATCATGAAAGGACATGTGGAAAATTCAATCGATATTATCCGGCACCTCCCATCACTTGATTATGTCATCCCGGCAGTTATTGGACATCATGAACGTTATGATGGCTTAGGTTATCCAAGAAGAATTTCAAAACAGGATATCCCAATGTCGGCAAGAATTTTATGTATCGTTGATGCCTTTGATGCTATGATATCTGAACGTTCTTACAAGGAAGCCTACTCAGTGAGTCATGCATTGAAAATTATTGAGAACGAGGCAGGTCTGCAGTTTGATCCGGAATTGGCCCATGTTTTTGTAGAATCCATAAGAAATGGATTGATTATGATTAAGCAAACGCCTTATAATCACTAATATTCTCATTACTTTTAGGATGAGGTAGCTTAGTCAAAAGCGGATCCTTTCAGCAACCATCGGAATGGGACATACTTGAGTATTGGGGACTGAAAAATATCTGGGGTAATATCTTGTTCAATCTGAGTTGTTTTGTTGAAACTGAGTAGAATACAGCAGTTTAACGTTTCTTTTGCGATTGGAAAAGCAGGTTGGTTGGGTCTGAAAATAAACCGAGACAAGCTGCTGAAAATTAACTAACGAGACGTTTTTTATGGCAAAAAACTTTTCTAAAAATTAGGATCCATAATTTTTAGAAAAGGCATCAACACGAGTATAGGTATTATTAAAGATAAATAAAGCGTGGGCATCAACATCATAACTGATCATGCCAAGGTTATCCAGCGTACCAATGAATTGATCACCTTCAAAGCGCTGGCCATGAGTGAAGACAAGCAGCCCCGAGACATCTTCATACGTATAAATAACCTTCACCCATTTCCCGAGGGTGCGGTTTTCAATAATAACCTGATGATCTGCTGTAAACTCATAGGTTTCATAGTAGCCGTTATCGCCCAACAATTCCCATTTGCCGACGAGCTGATCGGGGTCGTCAGTAAGCACTGGTGGTTTATTTTCAGCAGCCGGTTTGACAGAACAGCCACATAAAACAACAAATAGAAGCAGTAGTAATCCGGTAATCCAAACGTTTCTTGTCATCTTTATCCCCTTAGCACAATAAAATTTGAAATGACTAAAGTATAAAGGTTTGAGAACCCGGATTCAAGTTATTTATAAAACACCATGGGTTATATTTTGGGTTGTTTTAAAATGGTGTTAGTTTTCGGCAATTTTTTCATATCGAAAGACTGTGGAAGTCTTTTATTTCTGCAATAGTTCTTTTCATCGAGTCAAACCTCTGATAAAATACCAGTAAATAACAGAAGTTTTCTGAAATAGCATTACAAAAAAATTCAGAAATAAAAAGCTAAAATCAGAAAAATATCCGCATATGATGGCAGTGCTATTGGCAGCGTAAAAATCTAGCGATTTATAAATTAAAGGAGTAACAGAAGCAAATGAAAAGAAAAATTAAATTGGTCTGTCTGGTTTTAAGCGTGTTGATCACACTGACAGCCTGCTCAACCGGGGAAAAAACAGCACTCGATCCTAAAAATCCGGTTTCGATTACCCTATGGCATTATTATGTGGGGGATAATAAGATTGCCCTGGAAAAAGCGGTGGATGCGTTTAACACCAGTGTGGGTTCCGAAAAAGGGGTGGTGGTTAATGCGGTTGCCAAAGGCAGTGTTGCGGAACTGGAAAAAGCGGTTACTGATTCCGCAAATGGCGTGATCAATGCCGAAGCCATGCCGGATTTGTTCTCCTGTTATCCTGATAAGGCGTTAGAAATAGATGCGTTGGGAAAATTGTGTGATTTAAACGATTACTTCACTGACGCCGAAAAGGGGCTGTATGTGGAAGAATTTTTAAACAGTGGCCAATTTGATGGAGAGCGACTGCTGATTCTGCCGATTGTCAAAAGTACCGAGCTGCTTTATGTTAATGACACTGCCTGGAGTGAATTTGCCGCAGAAAGTGGTCTGGACGCCAGTAAGCTTGGCACCTGGGAAGGGGTTTATGCAGCGGCGCAGGACTATTATAAGTGGACAGATGCTCAGACCCCGGCAACAGTCGGGGATGGCAAGAGCCTGATGGGCGTTGATTCGGTGGCAAATTATATCATCATCGGCAACAAGCAATTGGGGGTTGAAGTCATCGATGGCAAAAATCAGCAGGTGGTGTTAAACCGGGAAGTGATGAAAAAGATCTTTGATACCTATTACGGCGGTATGAGCCTGGGTTACTTCAACGCGGTCGGCAAATTCCGGTCAGATGATATTAAGGCCGGGGATCTGGTAGCCTACGTTGGTTCATCATCGGGTGCTGCCTATTTCCCAACTTGGATCGAAAAAGACAATACGCAGCAGCCCATCGATTTTCTGGCGCTGTCCTACCCGGTCTTTGCCGGAGGCAGCCCCGACGCAATCCAGCAGGGGGCAGGGATGAGTGTGACCAACTCGACCCCAGCTAAGCAGGAAGGGGCAGCCGTTTTTCTAAAATGGTTTACTGCCGAAGCGCAGAATATTGATTTTGCCATGACTACTGGGTACCTGCCAGTGCAAGCTGGCGCTTACGAGAATGAAGCCTTTAAAACATCGCTGGAGACTTTAAGCGCTGGAACAGCGGCTGATCAAAATATTGCAAAAGTCTATGAGATCGCTCTGGATCAGATCTTGGAACGGGAAACCTATGCGTCACTCCCTTTTAAAGGCAGTTATGAGGTGCGAACGACGCTGGAAAAATCATTGACGGCAATGGGTGAAGCTGGCCGTCAAAATACTGTGGTATTAAAGGAACAGGGCATGTCAGAAGCGGAAATACTGGCAGCGCTGGATCTTAATGTCCGGTTTGAAGAGTGGTTGACCGTTATTCGCAGCCAGCTTGATGAGTCTGGGATAGCCTATGTTGTAAAATAATCAAGCTTAATAAAACAGTTGATAAGGAAACGTACATGAAAAAGACCTGGACCCTTCGAAGACAGTTAAATATATTATTGGCGCTGATTGTCACCTTTCAAAGCCTAGCCTTACTTTCGGCGCTGTGGGTATCCCAGGTCTTTTTCATTCTGGATGCTGAAGCGGTGCGATTACTTAATAATACCACCGAAACCCGGAAGAAAACATTTGATGCATCGGTGGGTCAGACAATTACCAATGTCGCTGGTGAGACCGAACAACTTAATGCCGCCTTGATTTTGTTAGCTCAGCAGCAGGGCAGTACTCCCGATGAGTTGTATCTCAATGATTTGGCGTATAATGAAATGGCTTTGCTGGCCAGTCAGTCGCTGGTAACAATCCTCAAAGAAAACCAGGTGACCGGGGCCTTCTTTGTTTTGAATGGTTCAAATTCGAATAAAGGCGATTCAGCAGCGCATTCGGCGGTATATATTCGCAACAGTACTCCGGATAGTGGCGCGACGTCAAACTATTTACTGGAAATTGGCCCCATTGCGGTATCCAAACAATACACCATGGCTACCAGTATCCGCTGGAATCTGGATCTGCGTCGGGAAAATTCAGCCGGAGCCTTTGATTTTTATGAGAAACCAATCTGGGCCAGCAGTCAGTTTAAAAATGCTGAAATGGAGCGGTACGGTTATTGGTCGCCGCCCCGGGATCTGCTAAAAGATAATCAGCAGGTTGTTACCTATACGTTGCCGATTCTTGATGAAAATGGGAACGGCTATGGAGTGATGGGGATCGAAATTGACATGCCTTATTTTAGCCAGCATTATCTACCGGATTCTGACTTGCTTTATCAAAACAGCTTTTACGTGATTACCCAAATGATCGATCAGACCCTGAATCTGGACTGGTTTATTCCCAGTGGGGTTTTAGCAGAAACCTATTTAAAAAGTGGAGAGCAATTGAAGCTCACAAAAGGACAGGATGAGGGAATTTTTGAAACCCGACTGGGGGCACTGGGGACAATGGTTGCTTCCGTTCAGAAACTGAAAGTTTATAGTGATAATTCGCCTTTTGCTGATCAGAACTGGACCCTGGCCTGTCTGGTGCCAAAAGATGTTTTGCGGGAAAATTCGGTATCAGTGCGGGAGAAGCTGATATACAGCATTTTGCTGACCACGATTCTGGCGTTTGGGGCCGTTTTTGTATTGGTTTACTTTTTTACCCGGAAGATTTCCCGCTTGTCAAAATACGTTCGGGAACTGTCGCCCTACGATGAGATTTATTTCAAACCCACGGGAATGCGGGAGGTTGATGACCTGACGGCAGCGGTAGAATTGTTAAACCAGCGCTTGATGAATGTCTCCAAAACCACCTCTAAAATTCTGGAATTGAGTTTGCTGCCGATTGGCGGCTACGAAGTACTGGAAAACAGCCAGGTGATCCTTACCGATTTTGTCTATTGGCTGCTCCATCTGGAGCCCGGTAGTATGGTATCTCAGGATGACTGGTCTCGCTACTATCAGCAGTTGACCAAAAAACCGGTGGCAGGTCAGGAAAATATCTATGAGTATTACGATGCCTATACCGAAAAACAGATGTGGCTGCGGATTCTCGAGGCCAAGTCGCCCAATGGGCTGGTCGGGGTGATTCAGGATGTCACCGACGACATTGAAGAAAAACGACGGTTAACCAATGAGCTAGATTATGATGCATTGACAGGGCTGTTTAGCAACACCGCCTTGAAACGGGAAGCGACAAGGAGAATCGCAGAAAAGCCCAATCAAATCGGGGCGATGATTTTTATTGATCTGGATAATCTCAAATATATCAACGACACGTTTGGCCATGATGTGGGGGATCGGCTGATTATCCGGGCCAGTGAAATTTTCCGCTATTTTGAACAGTTTAGCGGTATTGTCTCCCGGATTTCAGGGGATGAGTTTGCTATCTATCTCCATAATTGCGGCAATCAGAACGAGCTCCGCCAGATAATTAAAAACCTCTATCCTTACGGGAAGTCTTTTTTACTGACCACACCAGATGGCAATGAGAATCAGATTCGCTTCTCAGCAGGGGTGGCCTGGTATCCCCAGGATGCCAGCAATGTCCTGGAGCTATTGAAACGGTCGGATTTTGCCATGTATGAGGCCAAACACAAGGAAAAAGGTCGCTTGTTTGAATTCAATCGGGAGTATTATCAGCAGATGTCTTATCTACTGGAGAACCGTGAGGCCATTAATCGACTACTAGATGAACAGCTGATTCGCTTTGCCTTTCAGCCCATCGTTGATTTAAAAAGCGGCGAAATTATGGGTTATGAGGCATTGATGCGGCCCTTACTGGACAATTTCAAAAATCCCAGAGAGATTCTAGCCGTAGCGGCCGCCCAGTCAAAACTGGCGCAGTTGGAACGAATGATCATTTTGATGGCGTTTCAGACCCTTAATGAGCACGCCGAGGAACTTGAAGAACGCAAAATATTTATCAACAGTATTCCCAGCCAGCGTTTGAATGATGAAGATCACCTGTTCGTTGAAACGCAATATCGTCAACATTTCAAAAATGTTGTCATTGAGGTAACCGAGGAAGATAGCCGCAATAGCGAGCTCTTATCTGAAAAAATACACTATATCAAAAACAATGGGATGGCGATTGCTCTGGATGATTTTGGCAGCGGTTATTCCAATGAGATCCGGATTTTATCGCTGCTGCCGGATATTATAAAGATTGATATGGAGATGATTCAGGGGATTAACAACAATGCGGACAAACAGAATCTGGTTGCTAATCTGGTCGATTTTTGTCATAACAAGGGGGTCAAGGTGGTGGCCGAAGGTATTGAAGTCTCCAATGATCTGGCCACGGTTATTGCGATGGGCATTGATTATGCTCAGGGGTTTTATCTGGGTCGGCCGACGTTTGAGTTTGCGACAATCGATCCGGAATTGCAAAATGAAATTCGGTCATTGCAAAAGAAAGCTACCCAAAGTTTATTGGAAGAATGAAACAATGATTAAAAATTGAAAGGGGCAAAAAATGAAAACCGCTGTTATTTATTATTCACTGGAAGGGAATATGGATTTTATCGCTCAGCAAATTGGAAAAAATGCGGAGGTTGATCTTTATCGACTGAAACCGCAGAAAGAGTATCCCACCGGGAAGATCAGCAAGTATGTGGTTGGGGGGAAAAGCGCCAAATTTGGGGAGTGCCCGAAACTTATCAATCCGGCCATCGATCTGTCAAAATATGAGACTGTGATTATTGGCACGCCGATTTGGGCCGATACCCTGGCACCGCCACTGAATACTTTTTTCAGGGATTATGATATCACGGGAAAGAAGATTGTTCTGATCGCCACCCATCGTGGCGGTGGTGCAGACAAGTGTTTTGAGAAAATGAAGACCCATCTCGCTGGCAATCAAATTCTTGGCAATTTTGATTTTTTAGAACCCAAACAGCAGCAGGACAAAAATATTGATGAAAAATTAGCACAAATCAGCAAACTGATTGGCGCATAAAATAAAACTGCCTGACCCGACGTTTTGTGGATCAGGCAGTTTTATTTATTCAAAAGAATTTACAGCAATCAGGCCTCTCTGATTTTACGGAGCAGTGGTGTTTTAGTCACAGCCAGCCATAATCCGCCGGAAAGCAAGCCCAGAATAATGTTGAGCCCGCCGATAACGGGAATCAGATGATTCATGTTAAAGGAAATGATAATCATCCCCAAGCTACCCATGATGGTGGCAAAAGACCCCATCAGTGAAGAGGCTGAACCGGCATCCTCAGCCTGTTGATCCAGCATCAGGTAGGCACTGGGGGGACGGGAACAACTACCAGCCAGGGTGGCGGGAAATAAAGCCAGGGCAAAGATGAAGGGGTTGCTCTGACCAAACAGAACAATGGCCAGACCGCTTAAGATGGTAATGCCAAAACAAAGATTAATAATCGAAAAGCGTCTGAAATGATTGGATAGTTTGATATAAATCAAGGGTCCCAACAGCATTGCCAGGGCGTTAAAGGCAAAAAAGTAACTGTAAATCTGGCTGCTGGTTCCAAAATCATTTTGATAAATATAAGAAGATGATGAAATAAAGGCCAATCCGGAGATGCTGGAAAGGGAAAAAATAATCAGCAGGGAAGTAAAACCCGGGTTTTTAAGAACCACCCCCAGTCGCCCCAACGTATGGAGAATATTTCCGGAGCCTCGTTGCGTAATCGTTTCCTCAAAAACGATGGAACCTAAAAGGATGATCAGGCCCAGCAAGGCCTGGATGATAAAAACCCCCCGCCAGGAGGTGAAGGTCAGCAGCAGCGCCCCAATCACCGGGGCAACAGCCGGGACAATAATAACCATTGATTGAACCAAGGCCAGGGTTTTCTCCCGCCGTCGTTCATGGTAGACATCCTTGACAATAGCGGTGGCTACGGCGCTGGCAGAACCGCCGCCGATGGCCTGCAAAACCCGGAAAAAAATCAGCTGATAAATACTGCCGGAGACGGCACAGAGCAGGCTGGCAATGGCATAGCCAGTGATTCCGACCAGTAGAATCGGGCGTCGGCCATATTTATCACTGAGCGGCCCCCAAATCAGAATACCGGCGCTAAAAAAGATAAAGAACAGAATCAGGGTCAGATTTGTCAGATATTCGGGGACATTGAAATAGGTAGTCATGGTCGGCAGTGCTGGCAGATATAGATCGGTAGATAGCGGGGCAAAAGCGCTTAGAAAAACCAGAAAGATCAATAAACCCCGATCACCCAGATATTTTTGTCCACTGGTGCTTTTATTAGAAATAGTTGTTTGCTTTTTCATCGTTTCTCGCATTCCTATAAATTTTAAGTGGGGTATTACATATTAACCCTATTTAATATTATAATGCAAATAGATTAGATTTCAAGTAATTATATCGATGGGTCAAGATAAAAAGACGGAATGGATATGGAGGCTTGAGTATTAAAAATTGGATAAGTTGAAATAAATATCAAAGTATAGCGTTTTATGTCAACAAGAGTTGTTGCAGTGATTATAGTTGCTTGAGAGGATTAGTAAGCTGGCGGTAAGCATTTATAAGGTCATGACAGATTAAAAATTACTAGCATTGATAAACTGTCAACATTGACATGGTTCTGCAATTAACCTATAGTATCAAGTATATGTCAAAAATTTATTTACTGTTACAGGAGAAGAACATGGAAGACCCCTGCCATAAAATAAAAAAAAGAAATGCCCGAGTAGTATTCGCATTCGTGGTGCTATTTATATTGACCGTTTTATTTTTAGCCAATGCAAATAGCAACGAAAATCTAAAAATTGTCAGCGAAAATGCAATAACCCTTTCTAAAAATTGGACCATTCGCATTGGACCATTCGAGGAACAAGGGATAAGTTTACCGGTTGATCTCGACATAGAACCAGGAACTGAATATGAGGCAGCTATAGTTCTCCCAAAGGTTGATAGTAAAATGAATTATTTGTTGCTGCGAGCATCGATGCAGGAGATGGTCGTTTATTTAGAAGGACAGGAAATCCATCGAGTCGAAAAGCCAGAAACCCGGGGAATTGCAAGTCCTCTCGCAAGTACTTGGGTAATGTTCAAACTACCACAGGATTTTCAGGAAAAAACCTTAAAAATTATTTTAAAAAGCGATGTCGCAGCCTTTTCCGGTCATGTTAATAAGGTGATACTAGGAGATAGTTCGAGCCTTGTTAATTATGTTATTGAACAGGGGTTTAGTGGTTTTATTGTTTTTCTTGTCTTGTTCGTGATGGGATTACTTTTGATGCTATTTGCGATTTTCGCCAAAAGCTTACCAGATAATCGCTTCTTATATCTTGGATTGCTGGTAATATCTACCAGTATCTGGATTTTATCGGAGGCCAGACTCCTCCAATTTTTTATCGGAAATCGATATATAATTGGGGGGATCAGTTATTTGATGGTGCCCTTGATGGGGGGATTTTTTTCCTTGTATGTCAAAGAAACGATTTTTTTTGAACAATGGAATAAACGATTGATGCAGATGATGGCAGGGCTGTATCTGTTTTTATTAATTGCCACAATGATTCTTCAGGTGTTGGGAATAAGTGAGTTTATTGAGACAATGAACATTACACTGATGGTGATTTTTTTTAATATCGTTATTTTTTCGGCACTGATGTTTGAGGAACTGGTGAAAAAGAGTAATCAGGATGCAAAACAGTTCTTTAAGTATGTGAGTGTACTATCGGTCAGTGTAATCATGGAAGGAATTGTATTTTACACCAATCAGTTTGATTATACATCATTTTTTATACGAATCGGCAGCCTGATTTTTTTTGGCTTGCTGCTGACAGATTCCTATCTTTATTTTAAACGGAGTCTTCAAAGCCAGAAGGAACGGGATCTCTATGAAGCGCTCGCCTATACGGATATTTTAACTGGAGGGAATAACCGGGCAGCATTTGAACGTGATTTTGAGATGCTTAGAAATAAAGAAGTGCAATTCAGACTTGTGTTATTGGATTTGAATGAACTGAAATACATCAATGATAATTACGGACATGGATCAGGTGATGAGGCCATTAAGACGCTTTATCTCATGATGCATGATGCGTTTATGCCGGAAGGAATATGTTATCGAATTGGTGGCGATGAATTTGCCATCCTGATGGAAAATACCGAGGAAACAGCCATTAAGCTCAAGATTCTCCAGATGATAAAATATCTTAAATGTGCCGAAAACCAGATGGAATATCCCCTTGAGGTGGCAATCGGGACAGACGTATACGATGTCAAGGCATGGTCAAATCTAACCAAATTTTATCATCATGTCGATCAGCAAATGTATGCAGATAAACTTGAAAAAAAACAAAGACGTAAAACAAAGCTTACCATTGCGGTACATTAAAACCAGTTGAAGCGGTCTGTCGCTATACAGTATTCTCTTGGCGAGTCCTTAGTTAGGAGAAATTATCGGAACGTTCATTGTAGTTGAAGGGTTCCTCAAAACCGTAACAAAAATAAATCTTGACAGAGAGCAAGATTTATTTTATTATTCAATTATCGACCGAAGGTCGAAAGAATGAGAGGGGCTCAATGAAGACTGTCAAAGAAGGAGAAGTCCGCAAACAGGAAATTCTGATGGTGGCTCGGGAACTCTTTGTTACGAAGGGCTATGAACAGACCTCGGTGAATGATATTTTAAAAATTGTGGATATCGCCAAAGGGACCTTTTATTATTATTTTGCTTCCAAGGAAGCGGTGCTGGCGGCTATCATTCTGGATATTGTCGAAGAAGGTGCCAAACGGGCGGAACGCATCTTAAAAGATCAATCGGTGTCGCTGATCAATCGGATCATGATGGCGATTATGGCCCAGTCTCCGGAGTTTGAAGGATCGGAGGAGATCAGGGACGAAATGCACAAGGTGGAGAATGCCAAACTGGAACAGCTATACACTAAGGCCATGCTCAAGCGGATGACGCCACTGTTGGAGGTCGCAGTGTCCGAAGGAATCGCTGCTGATATTTTTCATCTGGAATACCCCCGGGAGACGATTGAAACGATTTTACTACTTGGCCATATGTTGTTTGACTGCAATATTATGGATTGGGAAATGGACGCTTATCCGGTCAAGGTTAAGGGCTTTCTGGCCAATATGGAAAGAATGCTGGGAACCCGAGCAGGAGAACTAGAGGACTTTTTACAAATGTTTGCCTAGCTTAAAAGTTAGGTGACATTTGTAAAAAATTTTACCCGTGTATCGACCGCGGGTCGATACACGGGTTGATGCGTGATAAAAATCCAGAATAACAGGAGGAACAATTATGAAACGGCAAAAAACACAGGCAGGTAGCGTACAACAACAGCACTCAATGAAAAAGTTTATGGTTCTGGTAGCGGGCGCTTTTATTTCCAGCATCGGCAGTGGCTTGACTGATTTTGGGCTGGCCATCTATATTTTAAAGCTAACCGGATCAGTGGGAGCCACGGGTATTTTTGCCAGTTGCGCCTTTTTGCCAGCGATCCTGCTGGCCCCAGTGGGTGGAGTATTGGCGGATCGCTATGACCGACGGTTGATGATGATGCTGGGTGAGTTACTATCCGGATTGGCGCTACTGATCTGCCTGGCAGCGGTGCTAAGTCCTCAGCCCTCCCTGGTAGTAATCTGTATTGGCGTGGGGATCAGCTCAATTTTTTCAGCCCTGACAGAACCGGCCTTCAAGGCCACGATTACCGACCTCTTGCCGGAAGAAGACTTTGTCCGGGCGGGTGGCATGGTTCAGTTGGCTGGCAGTGCCAAGCTGTTGATTTCTCCAGCTATTGCCGGTCTGTTGCTGCAAGTGACTGCGGTCAGCACCCTGATTATCCTCGATATGCTGACTTTTTTTACTACGGTTCTGATTATCGCATTTGTTAGAAACGGGTTGACCAGCAAAAAAAGCACAGTGCCCGGGTCGGGCTTTCTCCGTGAATTGAGTGCAGGTATCACCGCCGTCCGGGGTAAAAAAGGAATTATCACGATGATTATCATAATGACGATTACCACCTTCTGTCTGGGATTTGTGCAGATGCTTAGCAAGCCGTTGATTCTGGCCATTGCTGGTGAACGGGAGCTGGGAATTCTGACTACTGTTATTGCCATGGGGATGATGGTTGGAAGCATCGGCATCAGCATGATCAAGCAACCAAAATCTTATCTGTGGATGCTGTCAATGGGATTGTTTGGCTGTGGCGTTTTCTTTGCTCTGATCGGGGTCAGCGAAAATCTGGTGTTGATCGCCGGGTTTGGATTTATGATGTTTGCCTTTATGCCAGCCATCCAGATTGGCGCCGAGGTGCTGATCCGGACCAACCTGGATAATTGCGTCCAGGGACGGGCCTTTGGTCTGATTGGTCTGATTACCCAGATGGGTTATATTCTCTCATTTTTGGCAGTGGGAATTTTAGCCGACGGAATCTTTGAACCGTTTATGCGGGGCGATACCGAATTGGCCATGAGAATTAGTGCAATAATCGGGTCTGGAGTCGGCAGAGGCAACGCTCTGCTGATTATCATCACCGGAATCGGATTGGCCGTCGTTGGGATCGTGGTAGCCCGGTTAAGAAGTGTCAGAACTCTGGAAGCGACGGCTGTCGCAGATGAACAGCTGCTAGAATCCTGGTAGCAAGACTTTTCTGATGATGTTAGAAAAAAACAACGTAGTAGAAGTAGCCATACAGTTGATTTTCGGAAAGAAATCGACTAAGCTTGAACAAGGGAGGTGACACACGGTGACTCAAAAAATAAAACTCAGACGATTTGAAGATAATGACTTACCCATATTTAAGGAGTGGCTTAAAAAAGACCATGTCAAAAGATGGTATACCGAGCCGGAAGACTGGATTGCGGAAGTGACATTGCGAGACAGTACCTTTTCATGGATCACCCACTTCATTGTCGAGTGGGAAGAAATGCCAATCGGGTTTGGCCAGTATTATAAATGTCTCGATGCCAATGAGGCATGCTATTCCCATATCCCGCAGAACGGCACCTACAGCATTGACTATCTCATTGGAGAGGCGAACTGTTTAGGCAAAGGGTATGGTAAAAAGACAGTTCAATTGCTGACCGAAATGATTTTTGGGCGTTCCGACTCAAAACGGATCGTTGTTCAACCGGAACCAGAGAACCGGGGATCCTGCAAAGCCCTGTTAGCTAATGGCTATATTTTTGATGAACACTACGGGGTTTATCAAAAGAAAAAATAAGCAGAAATAAAAAAGTGCCTTGATTTCATGTTAATTGGGATTGTCAAGGAAGGAGCATCATCATGAAACAAATCAGCTTAATGAAGGCGATCTGGCTTTGTTATCGCGATAAAAAAGTGAGTGATTCAGAAAAAACCAGAATCAGAGCAGAGCGACTTAACCGGCTGGTGGCATATGCCAAACAGAACAGTGCATATTATCGTGAGTACTATCAAAGCATTGGCGAGAAGTTTAATCTGAGTGACTTGCCACCAACGAACAAAGTCGATTTGATGGCGCATTTTGATGACTGGATAACTGAAAAAGACGTCACCTTAAAGGAGGTGGAAACCTTTATGACCGATCTGGACAATATCGGGCGAAAAATCAAAGGGAAATATCTGGTCTTTACCACCAGCGGTTCCACCGGGAATCCCTTAATTGCCCTATGCGACCGATCCACCAATAATGTGATGGCGGGAATCAACATCATGCGAAGCTTTGCCAGAAGAACAGATTTTATGGCCTTTTTGAAAGGCGGCGGAAAAACCATGGGGGTTTTTGCAACGGGCGGTTTTTATTTGGGTAATAGTTCGGTTCGGGCCCGATTGTTATCGATGCCCTGGAAAAAAAGACAGTTTGGCGTGATCAGTGCCCTTTATCCACTTCCCCGGATCGTTGCTGAACTGAATGCCTTTAAACCGACGATGTTGGGGGGCTATCCGACCATCCTTGAACTGCTTATTGATGAACAAAAAAGCGGGCGGCTTAAGATCGCTCCTGCTATCATTATGACAGGTGGTGAATACCTGAGTGATCAGCTTCGAGAGGATCTGGAAGCGGCTTTTGGATGCCCGGTTCAAACCTCGTATTCCTGTACTGAAGGCGGCACCATTGCCTGTGAATGTCCGGAAAAGCATTTCATATCAACGATGACTGGATCATTGTGGAGCCAGTTGACCATCAAAATCAGCCAGTACCGGATGGGGTGCAGTCGGATAAAATCCTCATTACCAACCTTTTCAATTATACCCAGCCATTCATCCGCTACGAGATCACGGATCGGGTGGTGATGCATCATGAACCCTGCCCCTGCAACAATCCCTCGCCTTGGCTGACCCTTGAGGGTCGTACGGATGATATTCTGACCTTTTATGAAGATGGAATGAGCATCAAAATTCCGCCGCTGGCGATTTACGCAACCCTCAAAGAAATCCATGGGATCCTTCGGTTTCAGTTGATTGCTCATGGACAGAATCAGCTTGAGTTGCGAATCATCCCTGGGGCCGGGTATGATCCACAGAGCTTATTTGAAGCAGCGCAGAAAAACCTGGTGAATTTTTTGGCCAATCATGGGGTGACAAATGCCCATATCGCTTTTTCTGAATTGATGCCGATGCAGCATCCGCAAAGTGGAAAATTTAAACATATTATCAATAAACCTGAATGATTTGAAGTGGCGATCCTGGTAGGAATAGCCGATGCAGATATCCGGATCAAAATAAATTTTCAAACACAACTTGACAAGCTAGCGTTCATTAGCTATACTAAGGCTAGTAAACGCTAGCTTTTAATTTTCGCATAAAATTTAAGGAGAACCAATGACAAAACGTCATACCAGAGAGATAATACTAGAGGAAGCACTGAATCTGTTTGCGGTAAAAGGGTATCAGAGTGTAACGGTTAAAGAGATCGCTAAGGCGGTGGGCATTAAAGACAGCTCACTGTATAAGCATTTTGCCAGTAAGCAGGCCATTTATGATACCTTGCTTGCCTGGATGAACCAGAAATTTGAAGAAACGGTGAGCTTTTATCGGTTGCCCCAGGGCGAGATGGAGAGTGTCGCCCGGGAATATGGCCGTAATGATCTGGTCTGGCTTAAAAAAGCCTGTGAGGCGGTTTTTCTGTTTTTTCTGAAAGATCCTCAGGCATCGAAGTTTCGCCGGATGCTGACTATTGAGCAGTACAAAAATAAGGATGCGGCCAAGACATTATACAACTGGTTTTTTAACGACGCTATTTTGTTTCAAACTGACTTATTTCGTGAGATGATCAGGCAGGGAAGCTTCAGAGACGGCCCACCCCAGATCATTGCCTTGCAATTTTACGGGCCCTTCTACACCCTGTTATGTCAATATGACATGATGCCGGAAAAAGAAGAGGAAGCACTTACCCTGCTGATGGCCCATATTGAACAGTTTGCGTCAATTTATCAAATAAGAAATGAGGAACACTGATGAACTTAAATAGCCTGATGGATCAGGGTATCGCCCAGATCATGACAACCGCCGGTCGGTTTTATTTGAATAACCCCAAAGGCCGAGCCTTTTTAATGGGCCTTTTACCGGAGTTGGCCAAAAGCACGGCCCGCAGAAAAAAACAGGAAAAAGAAGGCCTCCACGTGCCACCATTTCTGATCGCCAGTATTGCCTCACAATGTAATCTTCACTGTGCGGGCTGTTATGCCCGGGCTGGCGGTGGCTGTGGCACTACCAACGGTAAAAGGGATATGGATGCTGGTCAATGGGGGAATATTTTTGATCAGGCAGCAAGATTGGGTGTCGCCTTTATTTTGCTGGCTGGCGGAGAACCTTTTTTACGTCGGGATATTTTGGAGCTGGCTGGGGCAAACCCAAATGTGATCTTTCCAATTTTTACCAATGGTACGATGCTGGATCAGGAGACGATTGAGTTTCTTGACAGCCATCGCAATCTGATCCCGATTCTCAGTATCGAAGGGAATGCCAAAGAAACCGATACCCGCCGGGGAATAGGAACCCATGCGCAGATTGAAGCGGCCATGATCGCCTTGAAAAAGCGCAAAATTTTATTCGGGGCAGCCATTACTGTTACCCGGCAAAATATAGAGCTTGTGACCAGAAATGATTTTGTTGAAGCACTGGAGAAGAAAGGTTGTGGGGTGACCCTGTATGTGGAATATGTTCCGGCTGAAGCGGGGACTGAGGATTTGGTACTTACACAGAGTGAAATAAAGCAACTTCAAGTGATGTGTCTGGAGCTTCGAAAATCATTCCGACGGATGGTGGTCTTGTCCTTTCCCGGTGATGAGGAGGAAATGGGCGGCTGCCTGGCTTCCGGGCGGGGATTTTTTCATATTAATCCCTATGGCGATGCCGAGCCCTGTCCCTTTTCACCCCACGCCAAACAGAACCTGACCAGTGATTCGGTGGAAGCGGTACTCCG
>MTLE01000091.1_pt8 | contig 33066 bp, 30 predicted proteins | sample 1982461 | NCBI WGS metagenome assembly MTLE01 (sample SAMN05712605, study PRJNA340218) | biofilm metagenome | isolation source: sample SPL anode biofilm adapted to -200 mV | place: USA | collected 2012-02-03
ACGGGGAGCCCCCGTCAGCGCGGTTCCTTCTTGTTCAGGACCAGGCGGATCTCGTTGCCCTTGGGGTTGTGCACCACCTGGTCCATGACCAGGAGGATCAGCGGGAGACCCCGGCCGCACTGCCTGTTCAGGTCCACGTCGGAAAGGGTGGAGACGGTGGTCACGTCGAATCCCGGACCGGCGTCCCGCACGGTCACCGTGAAGCTCTCGGGCGTGAGGACGCTCTCCACCTCGATGAGCCGGTTGGCGTAGTGCGGATCGGCCAGCCGCTTCTGGAGCTGGGAGGCGTAGGCGTCGGTCTCCGCGAAGATATCGCCCTTCAGCCCGGAATCCAGTTCCAGGCACCCGTGTTCCAGGGCGTTGACCAGCGCCTCGTGGAAGGCCATGGCGATGACGTCCACGTTGGCGGCCTTGGCGAAGCCCATGGGCACGAGGCGGTCCGTGAGATGGGAGACCAGGCTGGGGATGTCCAGCTCCCCGGCCCGGCTCTGGAAGGTGCGCCGTTCCTCGGTCATGCCCCGCAGGCCCGATTCCGCCAGGCGGATCTCCCGGTGGAGGTCCACCAGGTGGAAGACGCTGTTGACCAGCTCCCGGATGGTCAGGGGCTTCTGGAACAGGTTGGAGGCGCCCATGCGCATGGCCCGGATGGCGTAGTCCAGGCTGGCCTGGCCCGTCATGAGCACCACCGGCAGGCCCGGCCGGGTGGCCTTCACGCGGTTGATGACGTCGAAGCCGTCCATGCCCTCCATGTTGATGTCGGAGATGACCAGGTCGAACAGGGGGGAGGCCGGGTCCTCCAGCAGATGGAGCGCGCGGTCCCCCTCCGAGAAGGCGTGCACCTTCATCCCGAAGTGCGTCAGGGCGTCGCCCACCATCCCGAGCACGGCCACATCGTCATCGATCAGGAGGACATTGGGGGGAAGCGTGGTCATGGGCAGTGCTCCGGTAAAGCCGACAATACCCTATCGGGGCGGGGGTAGGCAATTCTTGAGAATTGAAACGGTTTTTTCTAAAGAGCCCGCAAGCCCTTCGGGATAGGGCACCGGCTTGCCGGATTCCGCGGGTCGCAGGCATGCGCCCTCCAGCAGCTCGGTCGTTCGTTCATTCAGTCGCTCCAACGGGACGACCTCCACCAGGCCCGCCTCCCGCAGGGGCTCCACCAGGTCCTCGAAATTGGTGTAGCCCGGCCCCACCAGGGTGGGCAGGCCCATGCGGACCGGCTCGAGGGGATTGTGGCCGCCGTGCCAGGCCCAGCCCCCGGCCACCAGGGCCAGCGTGCCCTCCCGGTAGGCCGAGGCCAGGTCCCCCAGGGTGTCCAGGAGGAGGATGTCGCAGCTTTCCCAGGCGTCGGCCGACGGGGGCCAGACCTCCGAGGCCCGGCGGAAGGCCCTGCCCGCGAGCATCGCCGCGGCCTCCGGGAAGCGCCGGGGCTGGCGCGGGGCCAGGATGAGGCGCAGGCGGGGATGGCGCGCCCGGGCGGCCTCCCAGGCCTCCAGGACCCGCGCCTCCTCGCCCTCCACGGTGTTGCCGGCCACCAGCACCGGGCTGCCCGCCCAGGCCCGGCGCAGGTGCGCCCACCCCCCGTGCAGGGGGCGCGGCTGCGGCAGGTCGGCCTTGAGGTTGCCGCCCAGTTCCACCCGGGGCGCCCCCAGTTCCCGGAACAGCGCGGCGCTGGCCGCGTCCCGGGCGGCCACCACCGTCAGGCGCGAAGCGGCCCGGGCCATCCAGGGCCCGCCCCGGTCCAGACTGCGGCGGGTCAGCCTGCCGTTGACCACGCACCTGGGCACGCCCAGGGCCTCCAATTCCCGCAGGAGGTTGGGCCAGATCTCCGTCTCCAGGCTCACGAAGGCGCCGGGCGGAACCTTCAGGAAGGGAGCCAGGCCCTCCGGATCGTCCAGGGGGAAGGCGCCGCCCGTCACGCGGCCCGTGCCGGCGTCCCACCCCGGCAGGCGCCTCGCCAGGAGGGCCATGCCGTTGGCGGTGCCGGTGGTGACGTGCACGTGGTGCCCGCGCTCCCGGAGCACCGAGAGGATGCCCTCCGCCAGCACCAGCTCGCCCACGCTCACGGCGTGGAGCCAGAGCCAGCCTTCGGGAAGGTCGTCCGGCACCGTGGCCTCCAGGCGCAGGCGCCAGTCCGGGGGCAGGCCCCGGGAAAGCGCCCGGGCCGCGGCGCCCGCGAGGGCCACGGCCCCCAGATAGCTGCTGTCCACCAGGTCCATGGCTCCAGTCTGCCATGATTGACGCTGGCAACGAAAAGGTCGCAGATGCTCGAAGTCCTACTGGTCACAGGCCCCCTCGGTTCGGGAAAGACAACCGCCGTGAACCGGCTCCTCAAGGCCGAGCTCGCGCGAGGCGGCAGGGTCGCGGTGCTCATCAACGAGTTCGGCTCGGTGAGCGTCGACGGGATCCTCCTGGATGCCGCCCGGCCCGAACTGGCCGACATCGCCAACCTCGTGGACGGCTGCGCGTGCTGCAGCCTGAAGGCCGACGTGGTCAAGGTGCTGGCGGACTGGGCGGCCCTGCCCGAGGAGCGCCGCCCCGGGCGCGTGGTGCTGGAGACCACGGGCCTGGCCGATCCCACGGACCTGGTGGACCTGGAGGAGGATCCGGCCCTGGGGGGGATCCGCCTCGTGGGCTGCCTCACGGTGGTTTCCGCCCTGGCCCCCCTGGCGGACCTGGAGCGCAAGGCCCTCCTCCGGCGCCAGGCCGCGCTGGCGAGCCTGGTCTACGTGAGCAAGGCCGACGCGGACCCCAGCATGGCCGTGGCCTGGGAGAGCCAGCTCCGCGCCGCCTTTCCGGGCCACGCCATCGTGCGCACCCGCATGGGGGAGGCCCCCGCGGGCAGCCCCGACCCCTGGGAAGGCGTCATCCCCGGCGCCCAGGAACCCTCCACCGGACCCAGCTTCGCCCAGGCCCGGGCCCTCACCCTGCGCTGGGACCACCCGGTGGACCCCGAGGCCCTGGAAGCCCTCTTCCTGCGCCCCCCGGACCGGGGAGAGGTGCTCCGGGCCAAGGGGGTGTGCGTCTTCCAGGGCTGGCCCGCGCGCAACGACGGGAGCGACCGCTGGGCCTTCCAGCTCGCCGACGGGCGCCTGGAGATCACCCCCCTACCCGCCCTTGCCGGCGGAGCCCTCGCCCCCGCGGCCGCCGTGGTGATCGGCCTGGACCTGGACCATGCGGACTGGAGGCAGCGGTTGCGGGCCCTGGAACGCCCTCCCGCCGGCGCGCGGCGGAAGGTCGTCCTTTAGCCCCGGCGAACCGGCCCTTGCCCCGGGGGTCCCGGCTCGCGGAGAATGGACGCAGCCCATGTCCCGCCTCGCCCTCCACCTCACGCGTGCCCTGGCCTTCCTGGCCGCGGCGGGGGTGATGGCCGCCATCGCCAACCGCTTCGCACCGCCCAGCCGGAAGCTGGACTGGCTGGGCCAGGTCCCCGCCGTGTCCCTGGTCCCGGAGGCGGCCGCGGCGCCTGAAACTGCGCCGGATGCGAAACCGGAAGTGACGCCGGAACCGGCCACGTCCACGGTCCCTCCCGCGAAATCCCCCGCGCCGGCCCCGCAACCCGCACCCAGGACCCTGGACCCCTTCCAGCCGTCCTCCACCGCGGTGGTGCGCCAGATCGGCTCCGACGACGCCTGGGCCGCCTACCGCCGGCGGATCCCCTTCGTGGACGCGCGGCGCACCGCGGACTTCGAGGAGGGGCACGTGGCCGGGGCCTGGAGCGCCCCGGTGTGGGAATCCGACTGCGACCGGCGCATCACGGAATTCGAGGCCCGGGCCAACCCCGGAATGAAGGACCCCATCGTGCTCTACTGCGCCGCCGGCTGCGAGGATTCCAAGCTCCTGGCCGCCAAGCTCCAGGGGCTGGGCTACCGGAACCTCCTGGTCTACAACGAAGGCTTCCCGGACTGGACCGCCAAGGCCCGTCCCGTGGCCCGGGGGGCCCGGCCATGAGGCGAAGGCTCTTCCACCCCTGGCTCACGGTGAGGGTCCAGATCGCCCTGGGTGCCGTCTTCGTGGCCGCGGCCCTGCCCAAGATCGCCGACCCGCCCGGCTTCGCCAAGGCCATCTGGAACTACCAGCTCTTCCCCGCCTGGAGCGTGCAACCCTCGGCCCTGCTGCTGCCCTGGCTGGAGCTCCTGTGCGGCCTGGCCCTGTGCCTGGGCCTGTGGACCCGGGCCGCGGCGGCCTGGGTGGGGGCGCTGCTCCTGGCCTTCACCGTGGCCCTGTCGATCAACCTGGCCCGGAACCACCCCGTGGACTGCGGCTGCTTCACCACCCAGGCCGCGGCCCGCACCGTGGACGAGCGCGTGGCCGACATGCGCTGGGCCATCCTGAGGGACATCGGACTCCTGCTCCTGGCCGCGCACGCGCTGGCGGCGGGGGGCCGAAGGAACCAAAGCTCGTGAAGCTGGGGAAACCCTGATAGAATATAGGGTTCTGGGGGAAACATGCTCGGTGCCCAAAACGTGACCATGCGCTTCGGCGCGAGGATCCTGTTCGAAGACGTGACCACGACGTTCCAGCCGGGGCGCCGCTACGGCCTCACCGGCCCCAACGGAAGCGGAAAGTCCACGTTCATCAAGTTGTTCACCGGCGAGATGGAGCCGACCACCGGCATGATCCAGCGCCCCCGGAAGATGGGCGTCCTGGCCCAGGACCAGTTCGCCTTCGACGCCTTCCGCGTCATCGACACCGTCATCATGGGCAACAAGCCCCTGTGGGAGGCCCTGCAGGAGCGGGACCGCATCTACGAGAAGGCCGACATGACCGACGCCGACGGCATGCGCCTGGGCGAGCTCGAGGGCATCGTGGCCGACGAGGACGGCTACACCGCCGAGGCCGACGCGGCCATCCTCCTGGACGGCCTGGGCGTCCCCGAGGAATTCCACGAGCGCACCATGGGCGAGATCCAGGGCGGCCAGAAGGTGCGCGTCCTGCTGGCCCAGTCCCTGTTCGGGAACCCCGAGGCCCTGCTGCTGGACGAGCCCACCAACCACCTGGACCTGGACTCCATCCACTGGCTGGAGAACTTCCTGTCGCGCTACAAGGGGTCGCTGGTGGTCATCTCCCACGACCGCCACTTCCTCAACGCCATCTGCACCCACATCGCCGACATCGACTACCAGACCATCATCCAGTACACCGGCGGCTACGACGACATGGTCCTGCAGAAGATGCAGATCCGCTCCCGCCTGGAGTCCGAGAACACCCAGCGCGAGAAGAAGATCGCCCAGCTCAACGACTTCATCCAGCGGTTCGCCGCCGGCACCCGGTCGAGCCAGGTGAACTCCCGCCGCAAGGAGGTGGAGCGCCTGACCCCCAACGACCTGGCCCGCAGCAACATTCAGCGCCCCTACATCATGTTCGGCCAGAACAAGCCCGGGGGCAGGCACGCCCTGGAATTCGAGGACGTCTGCAAGGGCTACGACCAGGAGGATGGCCGCCAGGAGGTGATCCGCAACTTCACCGCCAACGTCGCCCGGGGCGAGAAGATCGCCCTGGTGGGCCGCAACGGCGCCGGGAAATCCACGCTCCTGAAGGCGCTGCTCGCCAACGCCCCCCAGGTCACGGAAGCGGACCGCGCCATCGACTCGGGCACCGTCAAGTGGGGCCACGAGGTGAACGTGGGCTACTTCGCCCAGGACTTCCGGGAATCCATCCCCGGGGGCTACGCCCTGGTGGACTGGCTGCGGCAGTTCGATCCCGACGCCCTCGTCGAGCAGATCCGCGGCGTCCTGGGGCAGATGCTCTTCCGGGGCGAGGAGGGGATGAAGCGCACCGAGGTCCTCTCCGGCGGCGAGGGCTGCCGGCTCATGTTCTGCAAGCTCATGCTCCAGAAGCCCAACTTCCTGGTGCTGGACGAGCCCACCAACCACCTGGACCTGGAAGCCGTCATCGCCCTCAACACCGCCCTGCAGCGCTACGAGGGCACCGTCATCCTGGTCACGCACGACGAGGACCTCATCGACGAGGTGGCCACCCGCATCTGGAACGTCACCGATGACGGCATCGAGGACTTCCAGGGCACCTACGCCGAGTTCCAGGCCAAGCACAGCTAGAGAGACGGAGATCCGACATGTGTGGAATCGTATCCATCTGCTATGGGGCCGAGAACCCCTGCCTGGGCCAGGAGGGCGGAGAGCTCCTCAAGCGCCTGGAGTACCGCGGCTATGATTCCACCGGCGGCGCCTTCGTGGACGCCGGCGGCGCCATCCGCCTCCTCAAGAAGGTCGGCGCGCCCAGCCGCGTGGTGGTGGACCTGGGCATGGACCGGGAGATGGGCCAGCGCTTCATCGGCCAGGTGCGCTGGGCCACCTACGGCGCGGTCACGGACGTCAACAGCCAGCCCCACCACGTGGCCTGCAAGGTCGAGATGGTGGGCGCCCACAACGGGAACATCTCCAACACCGACGCCCTGAAGACCTGGCTCGCCGAGCGCGGGCACCGGGTGGTCTCCGACAACGACGGGGAGATGATCACCCACGTGGTGGAGGAGTTCTACGCCGAAGCCCTGGCCGGGCCGGGCCCCGGCGGCGCCGGCGCCGTGCCGGAGGCCGCCGTGCGCCTCGTGGAGGCCGTGCGCAAGGCCGACGCCAAGGGCGAAGGCTCGTACGCCGCGGCCTTCTGCGACCCCCGGGTGCCGGGCGTGGTGGCCGTGAAGTCCGGCTCGTCGCTCTACGCGGGCCTGGGCACGGACGCCTTCGGGGAGTTCGTGGTGGTCTCCAGCGACCTCACCTCGGTGCTCAGCAAGACGCGCATGCTCATCCCCCTTGCCGAGGGGGAGGGCCTCTGGTTCACGGAACGGACCTACGCGGTCTTTCCCCTGGCGGGGCCCCTGGCCTTCTCCACGCCGCGCCCCAGGCGCTCCAAGCTCAACGTCCGGGACACGGGCCTGCGGGCCCCCTTCCGGTATTTCATGGACCAGGAGATCGCCTCCTCCCCGGAGAACCTGGAGGGGATCCTCCGCTACTACTTCACGGATCCGGCCACCGAAGGGCTCTTCCACGCCTTCGAGGAGCGCCTGGACCTGGGCAAGGCCCTGCTGGCCAAGGTGGGCGCCCTGCACGAGGCCGCGGACGAGACCGCCCTGGTGGCGGCCTTCCGGCGCCTGCGCGAGGACCCCGTGCACCAGGAGCTGTCCGCCTGGGTCCGGCCCCACCGGGCCACCCTCGCCCCCGCCGAACCGGTGTCCGACGAGCGCGCCCTGCTGGCCGACCTCCTGCGCCTGGAGCCCGGCGCCGGCGAGGACCTGGCCCTCTACGACCACCTGGTGGTGTGGAAGAAGCAGCGCCGGGTGACCCGCCACCTGCAGGACCTGGTCCACGCCATCCGCACCGCCACCGGGCGCGTCTTCCTGGTGGCCTCGGGCACCTCCCACCACGCCTCCCTCGTGGCGGCCTATTTCTTCAACAACCTCTCCGGCATCGGGGTGTTCCCCGTGAACCCCGGCACCTTCCGGTCCATGTACCTGAACACCCTGGCCCCCGGGGACCTGCTCATCGGCATCACCCAGTCCGGCGAGACCAAGGACCTGGTGGACATCTTCCAGGACGTGCAGGCCCGCATCCCCTCCCTGCGGCGCATCGCCCTGGTCAACAACGAGAACAGCCGGATCCCCCAGGAGCTCGTGGAGTTCTACCTTCCCATCCTCTGCGGCCCCGAGATCGCCGTGGCCGCCACCAAGAGCTTCCTCAACCAGATCGCCGTCCTCTACGTGATCGCCGCGTCCTTCTCCATGACCGATCGCAAGATCGCCGCCAAGCTCAAGGCCGCCGCCGACCTGGTGACCCGCACGCTGGAGACCTGCGGCCCCGCCGTGGAGGAGGCCGCCCGGCGCCTGCACCTGGAACCGTCCCTGCACATCCTGGGCACCGGCCTCATCGGCCTGGCCCGGGAGGGCGCCCTCAAGATACGCGAAGTGGTCCTGAACCACGCCGAAGGCTACGACGCCGCGGAGTTCAAGCACGGCCCCAACACCATCCTGGGCAAGAACACCCTGTTCTCCATCGGCGACCTGGCCGGCCTCCTGGAAGGCTACGAGGCCAAGCGCGACGGCAGCCCCTTCACCGGCGGCATGGCGGCCCTGCGCACCTGGCCCGAACTGGTGGAGGCCCATTTCTCCAACTACCCCCTCCTGTTCGTGTGCCCTTCGGACGAACGGGACGTGCGCATCACCATCAGCCAGATCCACACCCACAAGATCCGGGGCGCGGACATCCTCCTGATCGCCGAGAAGAACCCCGAACTGGCCATGGCCGTGGCGGGCAGGCCCTCCGGACAGGACCGCTACTGGTCCCAGTACCTGGAGGTGCCCGCCTCCTCAGACGCCAACCTGTTCGTCTTCGCCGCCTCGATCATCCTCCAGCGCCTGGCCTTCAGGATGTCGGTCCTGAAGATGGACTACCTGGACGAGCTGAAGGTGGTGGACCACGGTGTTCACCCCGACAGTCCCAAGAACGTATCGAAGTCCATCACAGTCGACTGATCAGTGCGTGTGCTGCTCGGCCTTCGGCTTGTCGCAGCAGGTCTTGCAGCCGGCCTTCTCGCAGGCCTTGTCGCAGTGGTGGTCGCAGGGTTTGTCGGCCTTGCAGCAGGTGGCCGAACAACACGTCTTCTTGGGGGCGTCGGACGCGGCGGCGGCGGTAAGGGTCAAGGTGCCCAGAACCAGGGATATGAGTAGTTTTGTCATCGTTGCTCCTAAGGGCCTTCTGGCCATGTGGGTTAGATGGGTGGAATCCGGTTTTATTCCCTGATTCCAATAGATGAATGCACGGCACCTTGCTTTCATAGGGATGTGACGGGGGTCATCAATCCCGCTCTCCACGCGGTCCCAGCCTTGACGGAGCGCTCGCCGAAGGGTGACCATCCCTCAAGAAGTCCTTACCCTTATAGGTGTGGAATGATCGAGAAGCTGGACTATCAATCGGCGGGATTGATCTCGGGCCTGGAGGTGCACCAGCAGCTCCTGACGGCCCACAAGCTGTTCTGCCGCTGCCCGGCCGGCCTCTACACCGAAACCCATGACGGGGAAGTGCTGCGCCATATGCGTCCCACCCTGAGCGAGCTGGGGGAGTATGACGGCACGGCCCTCATGGAGTTCAAGACCAAGAAGGAGATCATCTACCTCCTGAACCACCTCAACGTCTGCACCTACGAGATGGACGACACCCCGCCCTTCCTGGTGAACCAGGAGGCCATCGACGTGGCCATCGAGCTGTGCCTGGCCATGGGCATGGACATCATCGACGAGGTGCACATCGCGCGTAAGCAGTACCTGGACGGCTCCATCCCCACGGGCTTCCAGCGCACGGCCATCGTGGGCATGAACGGCGGGCTCCCCTTCAAGGGGCGGAACCTCACGGTGACCCACCTTTCCATCGAGGAGGACTCCTGCCGCGAGGTGAGCGACAAGGGCCACCGCATCGTCTGGCGCACGGACCGGCTGGGCATGCCCCTCACCGAGACCGTCACGGGCCCGGACCTGCGCTCCCCCGAGGAGGTGCGCGACGCCATCACCCTCTGCGGCCTGGTGGCCCGCAGCACGGGGCGGGTCCGCACGGGACTGGGCGCCAGCCGGCAGGACATCAACGTCAGCGTCCGGGGCGGCAACCGCGTGGAGATCAAGGGCGTGCCCAAGGCGGGGTACGCCGTCAAGCTCGTGCACAACGAAGGGGTGCGCCAGGTGAACCTCCTGCGCTTCCGGGACGAACTGCACCGCCGGGGCATGCGCGAGCCCTCGGACATCCGCACCTCCGCCTTCGACGTCACCGAGGTGTTCCAGGGCGTGGACCTGGGGTTCATGCAGCGGGCCATCCGCGGCGGCGGCCGCATCTTCGCCATCAAGCTCGAGGGCGGCCTGGGCCTGGCCCAGTTCCCCACCCAGCCCGACACCACCTTCCTGGACGAGCTGAGCGGGCGCATCCGCGTCATCGCCTGCCTGGACGAGGCGCCCGTGGTGCTCAGCGGCCAGCACCTGCCGGAATTCCCGGCCAAGCACCGGGTCCTGGACCGCCTGCGCCGCAAGCTGCGCATGGCCGAGAACGACGACTACTACATCGTCTGCGGCCCCGAGGCCGACTGCCGCACCGCGGCCGAGGAGATCCGCCTGCGCTACATCGACGCCCTCAAGGGCGTCCCCCAGGAGACCCGCCAGGCCATGGTGGGCGGCTTCACCACCTTCGAGCGGATCCTGCCCGGCCCGGACCGCATGTATCCCGACACGGACTCGCCGCCGACCCGCATCACGTCCGAGCGCGTGGAGGCCGCCCGCGCCCGCATGAAGCCCACCCCCTGGGAGCGCTTCCACCAGTTCGGCGCCTGGCGCGTGCCCCCCGAGACCACGGAATACCTCATCCGCAGGGGCGGCGTCGCCATCGTCGACGCCGTGGTGCGCCTCACGGGCGTGGACGGCCTGGTGGCCGCCGTGGAGATCGGCCAGCGGGCCAAGGCCCTCAAGCGCCGGGGCATCCCCATGGAGCGCCTGGGCGTGGGCGAATGGGTGCAGATCTTCGACCTCCTCACCAACGGCCAGATCTCACGGGAGGCCATCCCCGCCCTGGCCACCCACATGGCCAAGCACCCCGGCACCGGCGCCGAGGCCGCCATGGCGGCCCTGGGCTTCGGCGTCCAGCCCCGGGAGGTGTGGAGCCGCCAGATCTCCGGCCTGTCCATGGAGGACTACCGCATCGACCTGGGCGACTCGGACGGCAAGCGCCTGCGCTTCCTGGCCGGGCGCGCCATGAAGGACCTGCTGGGCAAGGCCCCCGCCCGGGACGTGGCGGACTACTTGAGGACCCGACTCACCCAGGAGGCCTCCCGATGAGCGTCAACGAACGGGACGACCGCTACCAGGGCTACCGCGGCCCCGCCCGCGCCGCCCTCGAGCAGTACGGCATCGGCGTGTGGAGCGAGGTGGAGGTCGTGAACGACCGGGGCTCGGCCTTCAAGGGCGTGATCCTGCCCCGCAGCGAGACCTTCGACGATCTCCACATCGTCATCAAGCTCGTCAACGGCTACAACGTGGGCGTGGTGGCCTCCCGCATCGCCTCCGCCCGGGAGCTGGGGTACAAGAAGGCCGTGTACAAGATCCCGGAGAAGGCCTTCCCGGTGGATTCCCGGAAGAAGAACGTCACGCTCCTGGGCACCGGCGGCACCATCGCCTCCCGCCTGGACTACCGCACCGGCGCCGTGATCCCCGCCTTCACCCCCGGCGAGCTGTACGGCGCCGTGCCCGAGCTGGCCGACATCGCCAACATGGACACCAAGAAGCTCTTCGGGGTCTTCAGCGAGAACATGGGCCCCGAGCAGTACATCGCCCTGGCCAAGGCCATCGGCGAGGAGATCAAGCGCGGGGTGGACGGCATCGTCATCGGCCACGGCACCGACACCATGAGCCACACCGGGGCCATCCTGAGCTTCATGGTCCAGAACTCCCCCGTGCCCATCGTCCTGGTGGGAAGCCAACGCAGCTCGGACCGGCCCTCCTCGGACGCCGCGCTCAACCTCATGAACGCCGTGCGCACCGCCGCCGAGTGCGACATCGCCGAGGTGATGCTCTGCATGTTCGGGCCCACCTCGGACAACTACGACCTCCTGCACCGCGGCACGCGGTGCCGCAAGATGCACTCCAGCTACCGCAGCACCTTCCGCACCATCGGCGCCACCCCCCTGGCCACGGTGGCCCGGGAGCGCGGCGAGAACGGCCAGTACTTCAAGTACCTCACCGACGACTTCCTCAAGCGCGACAAGACCCGGGTCCCGATCATCAACCCGAGTTTCGAGGAGAAGGTGACCATCCAGTACTACTACCCCAACTTCAACCCCGACATCATCGACGGCCTGTCCAGCATGGGCTACCGGGGCATGGTCATCGCCGGCACCGGCCTGGGCCACATCAACAAGCCCCTGTACCCCGCCGTCAAGCGCGCCATCGAGAAGGGCATGACCGTGGTCATGACCGTCCAGACCATCTGGGGCTACGCCCAGATGTACGTCTACGACACCGGCCGCGACCTCCTGAACCTGGGCATCATCCCCATGGACAACATGCTGCCCGAGACCGCCTACATGAAGCTGGCCTGGGTGCTGGGCCAGACCGACGATCCCGCGGAGATCCGGCGCATGCTGCTGGCCCCGGTGAACCACGAGATCACGCCCCGGGAGCCCCACAACGGCTACCTGGTCCTCCAGGGCGGCCTGCCCGAGGTGGAGGCATTCATCGGCCAGCACTGGAAATAGCCGGGCAAGGTCAGCCACCAGATCAAAGGCCCGCCGAAGCGGGCCTTTGATCTGGTGGCGTTTCCCGGCGGGGCTACTGCGGGCCCTCGGCCGCACGCCAGGCGGGGTCGATGGTGGTGACGACCTGGGCCTTGGCATCCTTCATGAGGTTCAGGCTGGCGTCCTTGAGCTGCTCGCGCTTCCAGGCGCTGGGCAGCTGGGGCTTGGCCTGCTCGTAGGTGGGGAAGCCCTGGTCCTGGCCGGCGGCCTTGGCGCTGGCGGCCACCTTGTCGTAGAACGCCTTGAGCTGGGCCTCGGTGGGCTCGATCTTGGCGATGGCCTTCTCCATGAGGATCTGGCCGTAGGCGTTGGACCGGGCGGCCTCGATGAGGAGCCGGGCCTTGGCGTCCTTGTCAAGTCCCTGCTTCTCGGCGTACTTGATCATGACCTTCTGGTCCACGAATTCGGCCAGGAAGCGGTTCCGCTGTTCCTTCAGCGCGGGGCTGGTGAGGACCTCGTTCGCCTTGGCCTCGTCGCCCACGAGGGTGCGCACGGCATCGGAAAAGGCCTTCTCGGTGACCTTCTCGCCGCCCACGTTGGCCAGGACCTTGGAGGTGTCCTTGGAGACCTTGGAGCAGCCCAGGGCCGCGACCAGCAGCCCGCACATTCCCATCATTCGCGCCAGGCGCATATCCATGCTTTTCTCCTAAACATTTCAGTTCCAGAATGACATCGAAGGCATACCCTGCCTAGCGAGGATGCGACATGTCCCCCGGTGAATCACTCAAAGATATGAAACTCGAAGTATATACCGCCGCATGGTGCCCCGATTGCCGCCGCCTGGACCGGTGGCTGGACCAGGCCGGCGTGGCCCACGCCACCGTGGACATCGAGACCGTGCCCGGGGCCGCCGAACGGCTGGAGAGAGAGACGGGCAAGCGAGCGATCCCCTTCATCCTGGTGGACGGCACCACCTGGGTGCGCGGCTACCACCGCGAGCTCCCCCAGCGCCTGGACCCCGATCTTCTGGTCCGGGAGCTATTGGAGGCGGCGAAAGGTTGAAATCCATGCCAATCTAGAGGATTCCGTTGGAGTGATCAGTGCCTACCCCCTTCTCGAGTCAATTCTGGTCCAATTTGTTCACGTCGGATCTGGCCATCGACCTGGGCACCGCCTCGGTGCTGGTGTACACCCGCCAGGCCGGTCGGATTGTCGTTTACGAGCCTTCCATAGTGGCCCTCAACACCCAGACCCACGAAGTGGAGGCCGTGGGTGACGAGGCCAAGCAGCTCCTGGGCCGCACGCCCCAGGGGGTGCAGACCATCCGCCCCATGAAGGACGGGATGATCTTCGAGGTGGACGCCGCCGAGCGGATGCTGGCCGCCTTCATCAAGAAGGCCCGCCCCAACCGGGGCATCGCCCGCACGCGGATCGTGGTGAGCGTCCCCCCCCGGGCCCATCAGGTGGCCCGCAGGGCCGTCAAGCAGGTGTGCTACGACGCCAAGGCCGGGGAGGTCTTCCTCGTGGACCAGACCATGGTGGCCGCCATCGGCGCCGGCCTGGCCATCAACGAGAAGCGGGGCTGCATGATCGTCGATATCGGCGGCGGCACCACCGACGTGGCGGTCATCTCCTACAACGGAAAGGTCTTCGCGGATTCCATCCTGGTCGCCGGCGACGAGATGGATGAAGCAATCATCAAATACATCCGCGAGAAGTACAACGTGCTCATCTCCGAGGCCGCCGCCGAGGAAGTGAAGTGGAGCCTGGGCTCGGCCTACACCTCCGACAAGACCCGCACCATGAGCATCTCCGGCCGGGACCAGTTCGAGGGCCTGCCCAAGACCCTCACCCTCAACGACACCGAGATCCGCGAGGCGCTGGCCGAACCCATCAGCGCCATCATCGACCTGGTGCGCAAGGCCCTGAACGAGACCCCGCCCCAGCTGGCCGCGGACCTCATCGACCGGGGCATCTGCCTCACCGGCGGCGGTTCCAAGATCCAGGGCCTGGACGTGCGCCTCAGCAAGGAGACCCACCTCCCCTGCTACCGCGCGGAGAACCCCGAGACCGCGGTGGTGCGCGGGACGGCCATGCTCCTGGAGGACATCCCCTTCCTGAGGCGCATTCAAATCCTCGACTAGCATGTATCGCAGCGCCTGGGGCTGGAACCCGACCGGACGCAGGCGCTGGGCCATCGTCGCCCTCCTGCTGGGGCACGTCCTCTGGATCGCCCTGGGCCGGGGAACCTCCAACCGCTGGCGGCACCTGCTGGACCTGCTGTCGGCGCCCTCCCGGGCCGTATCCGCCCGGCTGGAAGTGTGGAAGGACAACCGCCGCCAGAAGGTGTCCACCTACCGGGAGGCCGTGGCCGAGGTGGAGCGCCTGCGGGCCCAGGTCGCCGCCTTCCGGGCCGAACGGGACGCCGCCGCCCCGCGCCTGGCCGAGGCGGAGGAGGCCACCCGGCTCCTGGGGCTCCGGAAGCTCCTGCCCCTGACCTTCCGCGCCGCCCGCATCATCTCCAACGTCCGCCGCGCCCCCTTCGGGGGCATGATCCTGGACCAGGGCGTGGACGGCGGTCTCCAGCCCGACCTGGGCGTCATCTGCCCCGAAGGGGTCGTGGGCCGCGTATGGGACGTGGGGCCCACCCAGGCCAGCCTCCTGCCCCTGGACGCCTACAACGCCTCCACGGGGGTCATGCTGGCCCGCAGCCGCGCCACGGGCGTCCTGCAGGGCCTGGGGCCCGGCAAGGCGGCCCTGCGCTACATTGGAAGCCAGGAGGTCGTGCAGGTGGGTGAGCCCGTGTACACGTCGGGTCTCGACCGCAACTTCCCCCGGGGACTCCTGGTGGGCTACGTGACCTCCGTGCGGCCCCGGGACACGGAGCTGCAGGTGGAGGTGGCCCTGTCGGCCCCCCTGGACCGGGTCTCGCTGGTGCTGATCCTGCCCCCGCGTCCCCAGCTGGAGCTCCAGCCGCCCGCGCCCGCGCCCCAGGACGCCAAGCCCGTGCGTAAATCCAAGGGGGCGAAATGAATCCGGCCGCCCCCATGCTGCGCAGGCACGCCATCGCCCTGGCCGCCCTGGCCGGCATCCACTTCACCGCCCCCTGGCCGGGCATCCAGACCATCTTCCACGTGTTCCTCGTGCTGGGCCTGGCCCCCGGATTCCCGACGCCCCTCCAGGGCCTCGGCTGGGCCCTGGCGGGTGGGTGGGTCCTGGAGGGGACCCTGCGCATCTACCCGCACCTGGGCGGCACCCCCCTGGCCAACATGCTGATCTGCCTCCTGGCCTACGGGCTCCTCCTGCAGTGGCCGCCCCATTCCCGCAACCCCTTCTGGGGCCGCATGGCGGCCCTGGCCATGCTCCACTGGCTGCTGGTCAACCTCCTGGTGCGCTTCGCGGCGGGCCCCCACGCCTGGGGCTTCGGATGGATCTGGGCCCTGGTCTCCATCCCCCTGTGGGCGACCCTCGCACTGAAGCTCCAACCCCCCATCCACCGGAGGTGAGCGGTGGAGATCCTGAACCGAACCCTCATCCACCGCCGCATCGCCGTGATGCGCACCGTCACCCTCTGCATGATCCTGGGCCTGGTGCTGGCCTACGGCTGGGTGCAGCTGGGCATGCGCCGGGAGATGCAGCGCCTGGCCTTCTCCCAGGCGGTGAAGACCCGCACCACCCCGGCCCCCCGGGGCATCATCTTCGACCGCAACGGCAACAAGATCGTGGACAACCGCCGGGCCCTGCACCTGGTCATCCAGCACGAGGACCTGCCCACCGACCCCGCCCAGATCGACGCCCTGGCCCAGAACCTCCAGATGGAGCCCGAGCAGCTGCGGCGGCGGATCCAGGCCATCCGCCAGGCCGCGGGCAACCGCATGCTCACCCTCGTGGACAACCTGGACGATTCGGCCCTGGCCCGGGCCGAGGTGCTGCGCGCGCGGTTCCCCTTCCTCAGCATCGAGGTCGCCCCCCGGCGCGTGTACCTGGGCCAGGAACTGGCCGGCCACGCCCTGGGCTACGTGGGTGAGGTCACCCCCGCGGAGCTGGAGAAGAACCCCGACCGCTACCAGCTGGGCGAGATCATCGGCCGCTCCGGGTTCGAGGCCTCGCGCAACGAGCGCCTGCGGGGCGTGGACGGCCAGCGGAAGATCCTCGTGGACTACCTGGGCCGCGAAGTGGCCGTGTTCGGCCTGAACGAGGCCAAGCCCGGACGCAGCGTCTACCTCACCCTGGACGCCGGCCTCCAGCAGACCCTCAAGGAGGCCCTGGGGGAGAACAACGGCGCCGGCGTGGTGCTGGACCTGCGGGACGGCGGCATCCTGGCCATGTACTCCAGCCCTTCCTACGACCCCAACATCTTCCTCAACCGGCTGACCCAGGAACAGGTGGACCAGTACTGGAACAACCCCGAGCGCCCCATGCTGGACCGGGTCACCCAGGGCCGCTACGCCCCCGGCTCCACCTACAAGCTCCTGGTGGCCCTCTGCGCCCTGGAGAAGGGGATCGTCACCCCCGAGACCACCTACCATTGCGCCGGCCACAAGGTCTTCTACAACCGCGACTTCCGCTGCGACGCCACCCACGGGACCCTGAACCTCGTCCAGGCCATCGCCCGCAGCTGCGACGTCTACTTCTACGAGCTGGGCATGCGCCTGGACGTCGACGACATCTACAACACCGCCGTCAAGTACGGCCTCACCGTCCCCACCGGCGTGGACCTGCCGCACGAGGCCACCTCCCGGGTGCCCAGCCGGGAGTGGAAGAAGCGCGTGAAGAAAGAGAAGTGGTGGCCCGGCGAAACGATCAGCGTCAGCATCGGCCAGGGCGCCAACAGCCTCACCCCCATCGCGCTGGCCAGGTTCTACGCCATGCTGGCCACCCGGGGCAAGCTGCTGACCCCCCACCTGCTCTACGGCATCCAGACCGGGGACAACCGGCCCATGGAGCTCTTCACCCCGCCCCCGCCCAAGGACACGGGCCTGGACCCGAAGATCCACGCCATCCTGGACGAGGGCCTCTACGAGGTGGTCCATTCGGGCACCGCCGCCTCCTCCGCCCTGCCGGGCGTGACGATGGTGGGCAAGACCGGCACCAGCCAGGTCACCACCTTCGTGGACAAGAGCCACTACGCCAAGCTCGCCAAGAAGTTCAAGGACAACGCCCTCTTCGCGGGCTACGCGCCCCGGGAGAACCCCCAGATCGCCTTCGTGGTGGTGGCCGAGAACGCGGGCTTCGGCGCCTCCAGCGCCGCCCCGGTGGCCCGGAAGCTCGTGGAGTACTGGTTCATCGACCGCCTCAAGAAACCCCTGCCGCCCCCCAGCGCGAAGATCCCCGACGAATTCACCCCGCCCCAGGCCCAGGAAGCCGTGGAGGAGCCATGAAGGAGCGCCTGCGGGCCCTGGACACCGCCCTCCTGTGGCCCATGGTCCTGCTCGTGGTCATGGGCACGCTCACGGTCTTCTCCGCGGGCCGCGGCACGGGCCAGGCCGGCCTCTGGGCCAAGCAGAGCCTCTGGAACCTCATGGGCTTCGCGGCCATGGCCTTCCTGGCCAGCGTCAATCCCAAGCGCATCTTCCGCAGCGGGTTCGCGCTGTACGTCCTGGGCATCCTGTCCCTGGCCCTGGTGCTGGTGGCCGGCCACCGCATCGGCGGCTCCCAGCGCTGGATCGTCCTGGCCGGCCTCACCTTCCAGCCCAGCGAACTCATGAAGTGGCTGACCCTGCTGTTCGTGGCCCACCGCCTGGGAACCCGCCAGCCCCAGGACCTCACCGCCTGGGACCTGGCCGGGATCTCCGCCCTGGTGTTCTTCCCCATGCTCCTGGTGCTCAAGCAGCCCGACCTGGGCATGGCCGTGAGCTTCCTGCCCATCCTGGTGCTGATCCCCGTCCTGAAGGGCCTCAAGGCCCGGTGGGTGCTCGTGACGGTGCTCCTGGCCTCCCTGGTGGGCTTCGGCGCCTGGCACAAGGTGCTCAAGCCCTACCAGAAGCAGCGCGTCCTGACCTTCCTGGACCCCAGCGCCGACCTCAAGGGCAAGGGCTACCAGATCAACCAGAGCCGCATCGCCATCGGCGCCGGCGGCCTCACCGGCCAGGGCTTCACCTCCGGCAGCCAGACCCAGCTCAACTTCCTGCCGGTGAAGACCACGGACTTCGTGTTCTCCGTCTGGGCCGAGGAGCGCGGATTCCTGGGGGTCCTGATGGCCCTGGGCCTCTTCGGGCTGGTGCTCGCGCGCATCCTCGACACCGCCATGGCGGCCCGCAGCGCCTCGGAGACCTACTTCTGCGTGGGCGCCGCGGGCATCATCGCCCTGCACCTCCTGGTGAACGTGGGCATGGTCATCGGGGTGCTGCCCAACAAGGGCATCGTACTGCCCTTCTTCAGCGCCGGGGGCAGCAGCACCCTGAGCTACTTCCTGGGCCTCGGGGTGGTGATGGCGGTGCGGCACCGGGCGCAGGTGAAATAGCCTAGAATTCAGCCATGACCGCCGATCCGCAGACCCGCATGAAGGAACTGGCCGCCCAGGTGCTGGAGCACCGCCGCCGCTATTTCGTCCTGGACCAGCCCGTGCTCTCCGACGCGGAGTACGACGCCCTCGAACGGGAGCTGCGCGACCTGGAGGCGCGGCATCCCCTGTTCGCCGACCCCAACAGCCCCACCCAGCGCGTGGGCGCCGCCCCCCTGGATTCGTTCCGCAAGGCCACGCACCGCACCCCCATGCTCAGCCTGGACAACACCTATTCCGCGGAGGATCTCGGGGAGTGGGAGGTGCGGGTACGGAAGGGCCTCGCCGGCCTCGAACCGCGCTACTCGGCCGAGCTGAAGGTGGACGGGCTCTCGCTTTCGCTCCTCTACGAGGACCGCGCCCTGGTCCGCGCCGTCACCCGGGGCAACGGGGACGAGGGCGAGGACGTCACGGAGAACGCCCGCACCATCGCCGACATCCCCCTCACGCTGCCCGGGGACGCGCCCGGCACCCTGGAGGTCCGGGGCGAGGTGTTCCTGTCCCGCCGCCGGTGGGAGGAGCTCAACCGCGAGCGGGACGCCCGGGGCGAGGCCCGCTTCGCCAACCCCCGCAACGCAGCCGCCGGCACCATGAAGCAGCTGGACAGCCGCATCACCGCCGAGCGCCGGCTCTCCTTCCTCCCCTGGCAGTTCCCGGGGGCGGCCCACCACAGCCGGGGCATGGACCAGCTCGCGGCCTGGGGGTTCAACCGCATGCCCGCCCACGCCGAGGGGACCTTCCAGGAGATGCTGGCGTTCATCGAGAGCCAGGCCCAGGCCCGGCTCCTGCTGCCCTTCGACACCGACGGAGTGGTCCTGAAGGTGGACGCGCTGGAGCTGCAGGAGCGCCTGGGCACCACGGACCGGGTGCCCCGGTGGGCCATCGCCTTCAAGTACCCCGGGCTCCAGGCCACCACCACCCTCCTGGGCATCACCTGGCAGGTGAGCCGCGCCGGCAAGCTCACGCCGGTGGCGGAGCTGGAAGCCGTGGAGGTGGCCGGATCCACGGTGCGCAGGGCCACCCTCCACAACGCCGATGAGCTCGCGCGCCTGGGGGTGCGGGTGGGCTGCCGGGTCTTCGTGGAAAAGGGGGGCGAGGTCATCCCCAAGGTGGTGGCCGTGGTGCCCGGCACGCTGCCCGAAGGCGCCCCCGAGCCCCAGGTGCCCGCGGCCTGCCCCGTGTGCGCGGGCGCGGTGGGCAAGGACTCCGACGAGGAGGTCGCCTGGCGCTGCCAGAACCCCGAATGCCCCGCCAAGATCACCGCCCGGCTCCAGCACCTGGGCAGCCGCGCCGCCCTGGACATCGAGGGCCTGGGCGACGCGCTGGTGGAACAGCTGGCCCCCCGCTTCGCCCAGCCCTGGGACGTGTTCACGCTCCTGGACGACCCCCAGCAGGGCCTGGCGTACCTGGCCGGGCTGGACCGCATGGGCGAGAAGAGCGCCCGCAACGTGCTGGAGGCCCTGGGAGCCGCGCGCACCAAGCCCCTTTCCCGCTGGATCCACGCCCTGGGCATCCCCATGGTGGGGGCCCGCACCGCCGAGCTCCTCGCCGAGGCCTTCCCCACCCTCGCGGACCTGTGGGGCGCCGAGGAGCAGCGCCTCCTGGCGGTGGAGGAGGTGGGACCCAAGGTCGCCGCGGCCCTCAAGGCCTTCGCCGCCCTGCATCCCGCGCTGCCCGCCCAGTTCGCGGCGCTGGGCATCGCCCCGGCCCCCAGCGCCCCCCGGGAGACCGCCGGGCTGCCCCTGGCCGGCGAAGTGGCGGTGGTCACCGGAACCCTGCCCACCCTGGGCCGGGAGGAGGCCGAGACCCTCCTCAAGCGCCTGGGCGCCAAGGTCACCTCCGCCGTCTCCCCCAAGACCACCCTGCTCATCGCCGGCGAGAAGGCCGGTTCCAAGCTCGCCAAGGCCCTGGCCCTGGGCATTCCCGTCCATGACGAAGCGTGGCTCCTGGACCATGCGACCATGGAACCCTGAGGCAGCCATGACGAACACCCCCCGCCGCATAGGCAAATTCGAAATCCTGGAAAGCCTTGGCGAAGGCGCCACGGGCGAGGTCTTCCTGGCCCGGGACAGCCTGCTGGGGCGGGAGGTGGCCATCAAGATCCTCCGCGCCGCCCCCGCCTCCCCCGACGCCCGGGACCGGTTCTTCCGGGAGGCCGAGGCCGCGGGCCGCCTCCACCACCCCAACCTCGTCGCCATCCACGAGTACGGCGAGGAGCAGGGCGCGCTCTTCATGGTCATGGAACACGTGCCCGGCGACGACCTGGGCAGGCTCATGGCTTCCGGAGAACTGCCCCCCCGGGAACTGCTGGAGATCCTGGCCCAGGTGTGCGACGGCCTGGCCTTCGCCCACCAGCGCGGCGTGCTCCACCGGGCCATCAACCCCGCCAATATCCGCCTGACGCGCTTCGCGGGCCGCCTCACCGCCAAGATCCTGGACTTCGGCATTCCGCGCCTGGCCGGAAGCGACCCCGCCGCCGGCGCCCTGCCGGGCAGCCTCGGCTACCTGGCCCCCGAGTGCGTCCAGTCCGGCAAGCCCGACGCCCGGTCCGACCTCTTCGCCGTGGGGGCGATCCTGTACGAGGCCCTGGCGGGCTACCCGCCCTTCGGGGGCGAGACCACCGCCACGGTGCTCCACCGCATCGTCAACGAGGAGCCCGCCCCCCTGGACCCGGAACGCCTCGCGGGCATCAGCCCCGCCATCGCGGGCGTCGCGGCCCGGGCCCTGGCCAAGGACCCCACCGCGCGCTACCCCGGCGCCGAGGCCCTGGCTGAGGCCCTGCGCGCGGCCCGGGACCCCTGGTGGAACCCTGCGGAGGACAAGGCCGTCAAGGACGCCAACACCCGCCTGCTGCCCATGCCCGAGAAGGCCCGGAAGCCCGCCCAGGGGCCGGAGGCGCCCGCCTCCCACACCTGGCTCTACCTGGGCGTGGCCGCGGTCACGGCGGCCCTGGTCGCCGGCGGAGGCTGGCTCTGGCTCCGCCACCGCCGCCACCGCCCGGCCCCCGTGGTGATCCAGCCGGTGGCGCCGCCTCCCGTGGCCCCCCCGGTGCAGCCCCCGCCCGAACCTCCGGCCACGGACCCGGCCACGGCCGAGACGGCCCCGGCCGAGCCCCCCAAGACCGAACCCGCCCCGCCCCCGGCCAAGGGCGGGTCCTACGCCACCCTGGACCAGGCCGACCGGGCCCTGGACACGGATCCCAAGGGAGCCCTGGCCTTCCTGGACGCCCTGGTGAAGCGGCAACCGGAGAACGAGCGCGCCGTCGCCCTGCGCATCGCGGCGCTCTACGAGGCCGGCGACTACCGGGGCTGCTCCCTCGCCATCCGGGAGTCCCGGCAGGCCGGGCACGAGCTCTGGCCCATGGCGCTCAGGCATCCCCGCCTGCGCAAGGCGCTGGAGCAGGAGAAGACCACCCCCCACCTATCCAGGCGCAAAGAGGCTCAGTAGTCCCACTGGGCTTCCCGCACCAGCCAGGCCCCGTCCCGCAGCTCCCAGCGCAGGGTGAGGCCCCTGCGCGCCCGGTCTCCGGGAATCAGCTCGCCCCCCGCCCGGCCCGTGAGGACCAGCTGCAGGGACTGCACGGCCCGCGTGCCCTGCACCTCCACCTTCTGCGACAGCACGGTGACCCCCACCTTCTCCCGGCCCAGCACCCCGGCCAGCAGGAGCCGCGCCCCGGCCCGGTCCATGCCCTCGGGCCCCGCGAACCTGGGCGACAGGACCGCGGCCGCGCCGGCGGCGTCCCCGGCCTCCACGGCGCCCCGGGCGCCCTCGAAGGCCTTGCGGATCCGGCCCTCCGGCCCCTCCCGGGAACAGGCCGCCAGGAGCGCCAGGAGGACCGCCCCCAGGGCCCTCACGCCAGCTCCTGGAAAAGCGTCACGTAGCTTCGCGGCTCCACCTGGGCCTCCTCCAGGCCCAGCAGGCCCATGGCCTCGCGGATGGCTTCGGGTGTTCCCTCCAGCTCCAGGTAGCACCCGAAGGACGTTTCGTCCAGGCAGGCCTCCAGCGGCCCCCGGCGCCACACCGACCGGCTCTTGCGCATCTCGAAGGCCGGGCTGAAGCCCAGCTGCGCCAGGATCCCTTCCATGGCCAGGGGGTCAGCCACCGCCGTCTCCAGTTCGGGGCGGATCTTCAGCAGCGGGTCCGGGACCCGCGGCCCCTTCCAGGTGAGCGCGGCCCGCCCGCCGTAGCGGCGGAGGCGGAGCGCGCAGCCCTTCCCGCGCAACTCCCCGTCCCGGTCCCACAGGACGCTCACCTCCCCGCCCTGGGCGTGGACCGGAGCGAACCCGCAGGCCTCCATGCGCAGCCGCGCGGGCTCCAGGGCGGGAATGCGGAACTTCATCTCGATTTCAACGTGCTCGGCATGTTTCATGGCGGGCCATCCACAAATGATTGCATCATGTGCAAGGAGGTTTGACCTAGCGGTGATCCCGAAACGGTACCTATTCGCCAGCATGTTCATCGCTGCGATGCTCATGCTCCTGGCCATCGTACAGGCTCCTCGCACCACGCGCGAGGGCGGCGCCGTGGTGGCGGCCGAGGCGGTGGAACAGACCCTGGACACCTTCGAGACCCTCGCCGAGTGCCGCCTCCGGGACGGCTGGACCCCGCGCTTCCAGGGCGCCCAGGACCCCGACCAGGAGCAGCCCTGGCCCTACGGCGGCGGGTTCGGGACGCCCTGGGAGCCCGCCTCGGCCTACCTGGCCGACCAGGGCCTCGCCCTCAACGGACCCGGCGGCCACAGCGAGGTGACGCTCTGGCGCGGCCTGGAATGGCGCCACTACCGCTTCGACGCCCCCATCGCCAGCGCGCGCCTGGACCCCGCCAAGGGCACCCGGCTCCTGGTGACCCTCACCCTGGGCCAGGGCCGCTTCGAGACCCGCCTGATGGAGATCCCCGAAGGCCGGGTGCTGTGGGCCACCGAAAGCGGCCCCTGGAGCCGTTTCAGCTGGGACGGCCGCGCCGTGCTCCTGGGCCTGCGCCCCCCGCAGCCCGAGGCCGCGCTGCTGCTGGCCTCGCTTCCCGCGGAGGCCGAGCGTCCCGCGGGCACCCTGGCCCCCTGGGACGAGAAGGCCCTGCCCCCGCCGCCCCGGGGCTGGTCAACCCGCGCGGAGCAGCTCTGGGACGACGGCCAGGACCTGCCCGGCGCGCGGCTCCTCACGCCCTGGCAGCCCGGCTCCCGCCTGTGGTTCCCCGCCTGGGACCGCCTCTGGGTTTCCGGCGGCGGGCAGTGGACCCTCTGGACCCTCGCGGACGGCGTCTGGCACCGGGAGGCCACCGGCCCGGGCCAGCTCCAGGCCCACCCCCCCCTGCGCATGGCCCTGGAAGTCCCCGGCCGCAAGGGCGAGCCCGCCCAGCGCAAGACGTCCCCCCTCGACCGCGCCGACTGGACCGAAGTGCCCGCGGACACCCCGCCCTGGCCGGACTACGACCCCGCCTGGACCTGGTGGCGGGAGGACCTGGCCGCCACCACCTGGGACCTGCGCTGGGGCAAGGACACCGCGTCGCTCCGGCCGGAACGCCAGCGCCAGGCCCTCCTGCGCGCCTACCGCCCGGAGTGGATGACAGCCAAGGGACTGCGGGCCTCGGTCAAGGGCTGGATCCCCGACGGCCCCGAGATCGCCCTGAGGGAATTCACCGGATCCGCCTGGGTCTGGGTCGGCGAGCGGGCCCTGCTGGTGCGCCTCCAGCCCACGTCGAGACTGAAGTCCGTGAAGACCGCATTGAAACGTTAGATACCATGTTCCATGGTCTCTGTTAGTGTAAGCGCAGCCACCTCCCCGCAATCCGGCATCCCGAGGTTCCCTATGCCCCGTCTTCTCCTCGTGGACGACAACCAGCGAATCCACCAGATCGTCGAGACGCTCCTGACCGCCACGGACATCGAGCTGACCTGCGCCTCCTCGGGGGCCGAGGCCCTGGACCTGCTGGCCACGGGCGTTTCCTTCGACGTGGCCCTCCTCGACACGACCATGCAGGGCATGGACGGCTGGGAGCTCCTGGACCGCCTGCGCAAGTACGGCGCCACCGCCACCATGCCCATCGCCATGATGGCCGGCGTGCTGGACGTGGTGGACCCCGAGACCGTGCGCAAGGCCCCCATCCAGGGCTTCCTGAAGAAGCCCGTGGAACTCCGCGACCTCGCCGACCGGGTCCGGACCCTCATGGCCACCCCCGTGGAGCCCCCCCCGCCCGAACCGGCCCCCGAGGCCACCACCGGGACCTTCGAGACCCTTCCCTACCTCAAGCTCTCCGACCACCCCCTGCCCGAGACCGACCTGCTCCTGCTGGAACCCTCCGACCTCTTCGTGGAGGAGGCCCCCTCCCCCGAAGCCCCCATGGAGTCGCTGGAACTGGAGGAACTGGACCTGGAGAGCCTCAAGGGCCTGGGCGCCCCCCCGGAAACCCCGGAGGCCGAGGAACCCGCCGTCCTGGACGCCGGAGCCATCCCTGAACTGGCGCCGGAGGACGCCTACGGCAGCGGCATCCTCGAGCTGGGCGTGATCACCGACGAACTGCCCGACCTGGGGCCCACCGCGGAACAGGCCGAGCCCTCCCCCCTTCCCGAACCCGTCCATGCCCCCGCGCCGGACCTGCCCGCGGACTGGGCCGACGAAAGCGAGACGCTCCTGGCCTTCGCCCAGAAGCCCGCCCGCACCGGGGACGCCCTGGCCGCCGCGGCCATGGAAGCCCACAGCGACTTCGACCCCGACAGTTTCCTGGACCAGGATCAGGGCCCCTCCCCCACCCCCGCCTTCCTGCCGGAAGTCCCCGAGTACGTGACCCCCACGCGCCTCACCCAGGTGTCGGAGGCCGACGTGCTGGGCGACATCGGCGACGTGCCGGACCTGGAGGACCTCGCCGTCCTGGACGATGCGCCCCTGGCGGCGGGCAAGGCGACCGTGCCCCCCTGGGCCACCACCGTCAGCCTCCTGGACCGGGTGCAGCCCACCGAGGCGGAGCCCGAGCCTGTGCACGCCCCCGAAGCCACCCAGGAGGCCATTCCCGAAGCCGTTCCTGAAGCCATTGCCGAAGCCATCCCCGAAGCCATTCCTGAAGCCGTTCACGAAGCCATCCCCGAAGCCGTTCCCGAAGCCGTTCCCCAAGCCATCCCGGTCGCCGCGGCACCCGAACCGCTGGCCGCGGGCGCCGCCGATCCCCTCGCGGCCCTGCTGGCGGACCCGGTCCTCATGGACCGCCTGGCCAAGGCCGTGGTCGCCCGGTTGGGCGACCAGGCCCTCCGGGAAATCGCCTGGGAGGTCATGCCCGAGCTGGCGGACCGGCTCCACCGGGGCTGACGCGATGATCACCGGCTACAACACCGACGTCCGCCACGGCAACCGCGTCTTCCACGTGCAGACCGAGGACAAGGGCCTGGCCAACCCCAAGATCGAGACCCTCATCTACGTGGGCGGCGAGATCCTGGACAGCTACCGGGGCACCTACGAGGACCTGCTGGCCGAGGTCCCCCTGCAGGAGAGCGCCATCCAGGCCCGCATGGACGACCAGCACAAGTCGGTCATCCGCGACATCAAGAACGGCAAGTACGACGCCACCCCCAACGACCCCCTCCTCGCCGAGCGCAGCGTCTTCAACGACAAGCCCCTGGACCAGGCCATCCTGGAGTACCTCCAGCAGGAAGGCGACACCGACACCCTCGAGATGGTGCTGGACGAGCCCATGCTCCCGAAGTTCGGGGGCCTGTTCCAGATCCGCATCCGCGCCCGGCTCTGCGTGAGCCAGAACCCCGTGCCCGGCGCCGACGTGACGGTCCGCCTCATCTCCAGCCTCAAGAAGGCCACCACCCTCACCACCGGCAGGACCGACGCCGAGGGCCAGTTCCTCACCAAGGTGGAACTCCCCCCCAGCCAGCCCGGCCACTGCGCCGTGGTGATCGCGTGCGCCTCCGAGTTCGGGAACGACGAGGTGCGCGCGCTGATCACCGCCTAGGAAAAGGGCCGCCCGAAGGCGGCCCTTTCCGGGAGGCGGAGACGTCCTAGACGTTTTCCAGGACGGCCACCAGGAGCTTCCAGAAGTTGCCCACGGAGGCGATGCTCACGCTCTCGTCGGGGGTGTGCACGTCCCACATGCTGGGCCCGAAGGAGACCATCTGCATGCCGGGATACTTCTCGCCGATCAGGCCGCACTCCAGGCCCGCGTGGATGGCCTTGATGGCCATGGGCTTGCCGAAGGTCTTCTCGTGCACGGCGTTGACCACCTTGACCAGGGCGGCCTTGGGGTCGGGCTTCCAGCCGGGGTAGCCGTCGCCGCGCTTGGCGGTGAAGCCCGCGAGCTCGCAGGAGGCGGAGATGCGGTTGGCCATGTCCAGCTTGGCGCTGGCGATGGAGCTGCGCTGGCTGGTGGAGATCTCGATGGTGTCGCCCTTGGTGGAGATGATGGCGAGGTTCGTGGAAGTCTGGACCAGGCCCTCGATGTCGGGGCTGTTGGATTCGACGCCGTGGGCGACGGTGTAGAGGAAGTTCACCACGGCGCGGGCGTCGCGGTCCTCCATGACCTGGGCCGGGGCGTCGGCCTTGGGCTCGACCTCCATGGCCAGGCCCGGATCGAAGGCGCCCAGGGCGGAGCGGTAGTCCTGCTCCAGGCCCTTGACCGCCGCCTGGAACTCGGCGAGGCGGGCCGCGTCCATGTGGAAGACCGCGGAGGCCTCGCGGGGGATCGCGTTGCGCTTGTTGCCGCCGGCCAGGGACACCAGCTCCATGCCGAAGCGGGGCGCCAGGGTCCAGAGGACGCCGGCCAGGATGCGCAGCGCGTTGCCGCGGCCCTGGTGGATCTCCACGCCGGAGTGGCCGCCCTTGAGGCCCAGGACCTTCAGCCGGTAGGCGGTCTTGCCCGCGGTGGCCGGACGCAGCGCGACCTTGCGGGTGGCCATGGTGTCCACGCCGCCGGCGCAGCCGATGGTGAGGTCCCCTTCCTCCTCGCTGTCGAGGTTCAGGAGGTACTTGGCCTTGAGGACGCCCTCGGCGAGGCCGCCAGCGCCGGTGAGGCCGGTCTCCTCGTCGATGGTCACGAGCACTTCCAGGGGCCCGTGCTTGATGGTGGTGGATTCCAGCACGGCCAGGGCCGCCGCCACGCCCACGCCGTTGTCCGCGCCCAGGGTGGTGCCCGTGGCCATCAGGCGGTCGCCGTCCCGCCGCAGGGCGATGGGGTCCTTGAGGAAATCGTGCTGCGTGGCCTCGTTCTTCTCGCAGACCATGTCCACGTGGGCCTGCAGGGCCGTCATGGGCGCCCCTTCGCGGCCGGGGGTGGCCTTCTTGCTGATGATGACGTTGCCCACGGCGTCGCGGACCACGGTGCAGCCCAGGGCCTTGGCCTGGTCAGCCACCCACTGGGCCGCGGCCGCCTCGTTCTTGGACCCCCGGGGGATCTTCGACAGGGCCAGGAAGTACTTCCAGAGGCCGGCGGGTTCGAGGGTCCCAAGGTCCGCCTGGGCCTTGGCTTCCATGACGTTTTCCATGACTTGCCTCCGTGGGTTGCAGCCGTTGGGGACCTTCGGTCCACCGCTGTTTCGATTTCAACCAAAGGGTAGCAAACAAAGGCCGTGACCAAACTCATTTCGTCCGCTTTTCGCTTATGGGGCGCCGGGGCGCCCCTCCAGTTCCGATACACTGGAGCCCGAGGTACCACCCAGGAGCCCCCGATGCCCCAAGCGAACGCCCCATGCCTGCTGGACGCGAAGCAGATGGAGGTCCACCTTCAGCGCCTGTGCCGCGAGATCTCCGCCCTGTTCGGGAGCGACGACGCCATCGCCCTCCTGGGCATCCGCACCCGGGGCCTGTACCTGGCCGAGCGCCTCCAGGCCATGCTGGAATCCAACCTCCAGAAGGAGATCCCCCTGGGGGTCCTGGACATCACCCTGTACCGGGACGACCTGTCCGAACTGGCGGGAAGCCCCATCGTCCGCCCCACGGAGATCCCCTTCAGCCTCAAGGACCGTTCCGTGATCCTGGTGGACGACGTGCTCTTCACCGGGCGCACCATCCGGGCCGCCCTGGACGCCCTGCTGGACCACGGCCGCCCCAAGCGGGTGTGGCTGGCGGTCCTGGTGGACCGGGGGGGCCGCGAGCTGCCCATCCAGGCCGAGTTCGTGGGCATCAAGATGGACGTGCCCATGACCAGCCGGGTGTCGGTGCACATGAAGGACGTGGACGGCGAGGACGCCGTCCTCCTCGAGAGCCGGAACTAGCCATGCCCCAGACCTACCGCTTCCCCCACCGCCACCTGCTGGGCATCGAGCCCCTGAGCCCCCAGGACATCACCGCCATCCTCGACCAGGCCCGGGCCTTCGAGGAGGTCTGCGAGCGCCCCGAGATCAAGATCGTCCCGGCCCTGCGCAAGCGCCTGATCGTCAACCTCTTCTTCGAGAACTCCACGCGCACCCGCAACAGCTTCGAGATCGCCGAGAAGCGCCTGTCCGCGGAGATCATCAACTTCGACGCCGACACCAGCTCCCTCAGCAAGGGCGAGACCCTGGTGGACACCGCGCTCAACCTCCAGGCCATGCACCCCGACCTGATCGTCATGCGCCACTCCGCCCCCGGGGCCCATGCCCTGCTGGCGCGCCACATGAAGGCCAGCATCGTCAACGCCGGCGACGGCGCCCACGAGCACCCCACCCAGGCCCTGCTGGACGCCTACACCCTGCGCAAGCGCTTCGGCAGGCTCGACGGCCTGCGGGTGGCCATCGTGGGCGACATCCGCAACAGCCGGGTGGTCCGCTCCAACCTCTGGCTCCTCACCAAGATGGGCGCCCACGTGACCCTGGTCGGCCCCCCCACCCTCGTGCCGGCGGAGCTCAAGGAGACCTGGCCCGGCATCGAGATCGTCCACGAGCTCGAGCCCATCCTGCCCCACCAGGACGCCGTCATGATGCTGCGCTGCCAGTTCGAGCGGGGCACCGGCGCCTTCATCCCCGGCCAGGGCGAATACGTCCGCTTCTACCAGCTCAACGCCCAGCGCCTCAGGCTCTGCCGCCCCGACGTGGCCGTGCTCCACCCCGGCCCCATCAACCGCGGCGTGGAGATCACCTCCGAAGTGGCCGACGGCCCCAACAACCTCATCCTCGACCAGGTCACCAACGGCGTTCCCGTGCGCATGGCGGTCCTGTTCCTCCTCTGCAACCCCCACGGGGAGCAGGTGCCCTGATCCCACCGCGGGGGGACCGCGCGCGAACGGCGTTCGCGCTCCGTCCCCCCACACCCCCACTTCAGGCCCAGGCGGAGCCTGGGCCTGAAGTCCAGCAAGGAACCCCGATGATCCAAGGTCCAGTCACCCTCCTCATCCTCGACGGCTTCGGGGATGGTCCCCGCAACGCCTTCGACGCCACCTTCGTCGCGGGCATGGCCAACCTGTCCGACCTGCGCCGGCGCTTCGCGGCCACCCAGCTCAACGCCGGGGGCGAGGCCGTGGGCCTTCCCGAGGGCCAGTTCGGCAACTCCGAAGTGGGCCACATGAACCTGGGCGCCGGCCGCGTGGTGTGGCAGGAGCTCACGCGCATCGACGCCGCCATCCGCAAGGGCACCTTCCGCGAGAACCCCGCCATGGGCGGGCTGCTGGCCTCCCTCAAGGCCTCCGGCAAGCGCCTCCACCTCCTGGGCCTGGTGTCCGACGGCGGCGTGCACAGCCACCAGAACCACCTGGTGGCCCTGGCCCAGTGGGCCCAGGCGGAAGGGGTCCCCACCGTCATCCACGCGTTCCTGGACGGCCGCGACACGGAGCAGAAGAGCGCCGACGGCTACCTCCAGTGGCTGGCCTTCCAGCTGCGCAACTGCCCCCTGGTGCAGATCGGCTCCCTCATGGGCCGCTACGTCGTCATGGACCGCGACAAGCGCTGGGAGCGCGTGGCGCGCGCCTGGAAGCTCCTGGCGGAGGGCGTGGGCGAATTCCAGGCCGGCGACGCCCAGGAGGCCATCAAGGCCGCCTACGACCGGGGGGAGACCGACGAGTTCGTCAGCCCCACGCGCCTCGCGGGCTTCGAGCCCCTGCAGGACGGCGACGGCGCCATCTTCTTCAACTTCCGGGCCGACCGCGCCCGGGAGTTCAGCCACGCCCTGGTGGATCCCGCCTTCGACGGCTTCCCCCGCCCGGTCTGGCCCAAGGTGAGCCTCGTCACCTTCACCGCCTACGAGACCGACCTCGCACCCCTGGTCGAGGTGGCCTACCCGCCCCAGAACCTCACCCGCATCCTGGGGGAGCTGGTGGCCGAACGCGGCTGGAAGCAGCTTCGCACCGCCGAGACCGAGAAGTACGCCCACGTCACCTACTTCTTCAACGGCGGACGGGAGGAGCCCTTCCCGGGCGAGGAGCGCGTCCTGGTGCCCAGCCCCAAGGTGGCCACCTACGAGCTACAGCCGGAGATGAGCGCCCACGAGGTGGTGCGCGGCCTCGTGAAGGCCATCGAGGCCGGCCAGCACCGCCTCCTGGTGTGCAACCTGGCCAACCCCGACATGGTGGGCCACACCGGCGACCTCAACGCCGCCAGCGCCGCCTGCGCCGTGGTGGACGACGCCATCCGCCAGATCGCCGCCGCCACCCTGGCCAAGGACGGCGCCCTCCTCGTCACCGCCGACCACGGCAACTGCGAATGCATGCGCGACGAGAAGGGCAACCCCCACACCGCGCACACCACCAACCCCGTCCCCGCCGTCCTGGTGGCCAAGGGCTTCGAGGCCCGTCAGTTGCGCGCCGGCGGCGCCCTCTCCGACGTGGCCCCCACCCTGCTCAAGCTCCTGGGCATGGACCAGCCCGCGGAAATGGACGGCGTCAGCCTCTTCTAAATCTCGTCCAACGGGCTCGTCACGCCCCGGCCCCCGCGGTTCAGCACGTGGGTGTAGATCATGGTCGTCTCCACGTCCTTGTGCCCCAGGAGCTCCTGGATGGTGCGGATGTCCTGCCCCGCGTGGAGCAGGTGGGTGGCGAAGGAATGGCGCAGCGTGTGGGGCGTCACCGGCTTGACCAGACCCGCCCGCTGCCCCGCGATGCGGAAGGCCTTCTGGACGCTCTCCGGGTGGATGTGGTGCCGCCGGAGGGCCTCCCCCCGCGGATCCCTGGACCGCACCGGCGAAGGGAACACCCACTGCCACCCCCAGGAGGTCGCCGCCATGGGGCATTTCTCCGCCAGCGCATCCGGAAGCCAGACCCCCGCCACCCCCTCCTCCAGATCCAGGGCATGGAGCCCCTCCGCCACCAGCAGCTGCCGCTTCAGCGCCCCCTTCAGGGATTCCGGCAACACCGTCACCCGGTCCTTGCCCCCCTTCCCTTCCCGCACGACGATCTCCCCCCGCTCGAACTCCAGATCCTTGACCCGCAGCCGGAGCCCCTCCATCAGCCGCATCCCGGTCCCGTACAGCAGGCGCCCCACCAGGGCCGCGATCCCGTCCAGGTTGCCAAGGAGCACCCGGACCTCCCCCGGCGTCAGCACCACGGGAAGCCGCCGCGGCACCTTCGCCTGATTCTGCGTGGCCGCCGCCACCCCCCTTCCGCTCGCAAGGAAGGACAGGAACGCCTCCACCTCCACCGCCCCCATGTCCGCCGGATGCCGCTTCCCATGGAAGAGGATGAACCTCCGCGCCCACGCGACGTACGTTTCCTCCGTCCGCAGGCTGTAATGTCGCACCCGGATCTCCGCCCGCATCCGGTCCAGCAGTTTGGGAGCCTTCCCTGGGGCCTGGGCCTTTTCCATCCCGGGATTCTAGGCGACGAACCCCCGAAGCAAAATGCTAAATTCTTTATCTTGTTATCTTGCTTTCATTCCTTAAGCCGCCGGGGTTCACCATTTCGACCATGCTCCGGGGGGACGCATTGGCCGTGGGGAACCGGGCGGGATAATCTTGATCCGAAGGTTTTTGGTACGCCAAAGCCCGCACCCCTAGCTAGAATCCAAGGCATATCAGCGTCTACCCAACCCCCTTCACGGTTAGGCCAACCAGGATCACTTTTCAAGGTTGGCCCAATTTAAGTTAGGGCTCACGAAAAGCAATGAGTAATCGTAAGGGATCCCATGAAAGCCCCCCTTCCAACATTCGCGATTCTAGCAATTGGCATAGGCACGCTTTGGGTCGCTATTAGGCAGGCGGAGAAAGGCGAATGCAACTGGAAGGGAACTATCTATAAACAATCTGATAACCCCCTGATGTTCTGGCTTTACATTGGATTCCTGACTCTCCTTGGAAGCATGGGGATCCTGATGGCGATTATTTTCCAAACCCGGTAAAGCTGCTCTTTGCCACAATCGGCGATCTTCTCCTCCGAGCTCTTCAACGGAACGCCCATCCCACCGCGCCGTCCCAACGAGGTAATATTCACGCGCCGATCCTAACCCTAATACCGTTCAC
>MTLE01003647.1_pt1 | contig 33017 bp, 35 predicted proteins | sample 1982461 | NCBI WGS metagenome assembly MTLE01 (sample SAMN05712605, study PRJNA340218) | biofilm metagenome | isolation source: sample SPL anode biofilm adapted to -200 mV | place: USA | collected 2012-02-03
CTGGCACTTAAAGAGGGGATTATTGAAATCTTCCACGAAGCCGGTTTCTGTGTGACCAATCCAACCTGCGGGGCCTGTCTGGGGATGAGCAACGGGGTGCTGGCCGATGGCGAAGTCTGTGCCTCCACCACTAATCGTAATTTCAACGGTCGGATGGGCAAAGGCGGCACGGTTCACTTAATGAGTCCGGCTACCGCTGCCGCTACGGCAATTGCGGGTACCATCACGAATTCCCATTTATTTAAAGCATAGGCAGGTGAGAAAAATGAAGACATTTAGTGGAAAAGTATTATTTTTAGATCGCAGTGATATTAATACCGACGAAATTATTCCGGCCAAATATCTGACCGAGATTACCAAGGCGGCCTTAAAGCCCTATCTGCTGGAAGACTTATTTCTGGAAGGCTTTAACACCAGCGATCTGAAAGATAAAGCGGTGATTGTTACCCGGGCCAATTTTGGTTGCGGTTCGTCGAGAGAGCATGCGCCCTGGGCCCTGGAAGTTAATGACATCAATGTGGTTATTGCCGAGAATTTTGCCAGGATCTTTAGACAAAACATGTATAATTGCGGGATGTTTGCCATTGAAATGCCCAAAGACGTCATCGACTACCTGTTTAAAACCTACGCTGGCAAAGAAGCCACCATTAGCGTCGATGTGGATCGTGCAACCATCCGGATTCAGTCACAGGAAAAATCAGAAACCATCCCCTTTGCCATCGGCGGATTTGACAAGACCCTGGTTAAAGAAGGCGGCTGGGTTGGCTTTGCCAATAACAATTACTAAATAAATTTTACTTAAGGAGAAGACTGATTAAGCAGTAATCAGTCAAAAAAATAGCATGGAAATAAGAACGGAACTTCCCGAAATATTCCAGTCATTTTCACAAGCCCGACAGGCTGGCTTTATTTCAGCAAAAGAATTCAAAGAAGCGGGAAATCCCCTGATTGGTATTTTTTGCACCTATTTTCCGCAGGAACTGGCACTAGCAATGGATGCTGTCACAGTTGGGTTGTGTGCCTCCTCAGATGAGACTATCGCTGAAGCCGAAAAGGACTTACCACGGAATCTCTGCCCGCTGATTAAGTCCAGCTATGGTTTTGGCAAAACCGACAAATGCCCCTATTTTTATTTTTCTGATCTGGTGGTGGGCGAGACCACCTGTGACGGCAAGAAAAAGATGTATGAGTATATGGCCCAATACAAACCGGTTCACGTGATGAAATTGCCCAATTCTCAGGATGCAGTAGCCCTGGGCCTGTGGAAACAGGAAATTATTAAAATGAAAGAAGTTCTGGAAGCACAGTTTGGGGTTAAAATTACTGATGAAAAAATTAGTCAGGCCATACGTCTTAAAAACGAAGAACGCCGGGCCTTGAAAGATTTTTATGGCTTATGCAAACAGAATCCGTCCCCAATGACAGGAATGGAACTTTTCAATGTGCTGGTGGGGGCTTCATTTGATTTTAACCGGGAAGCCCTACCGCAAAAGATAAGAGACTTGACAAAAAAAGTTCAGGAAAAATATGATAGCGAAGAAAAACAGCCCAAGAAACCCCGGATTTTAGTTACCGGGTGTCCCATGGGAGCGGCGACAGCCAAGGTGATTCAGGCGATTGAGGACAATGGTGCCGTGGTGGTCTGTTTTGAAAACTGTAGCGGGGTCAAGGCCATTGAAGAGCTGGTGGATGAAACAAATCCCGATGGCTTTGCGGCACTGGCTCAGAAATATCTAAATATCGGCTGCTCCTGCATGTCACCCAATGCTGGACGTTTCGAACTTTTAAATAGTCTGATCGATGACTATTTTGTAGACGGGGTGGTTGAAATGACCTTAACGGCCTGTCATACCTATAATGTTGAATCCTTAAACGTCAAGCGCTTTGTTTCGCAGCAGAAAGGTAAACCCTATACTCTAATCGAAACGGATTTTGGAACATCTGATTTGGAACGGATCAATACCCGGATGACGGCGTTTATTGAGATGCTCTAGGAGAAGATCATGCTGAGTCTGGGAATCGATTCAGGTTCTACCACAACAAAAGGGATTTTGCTTGATAATCAGGGGATAAAAAAGCAGTTACTCATCAGGACATCAGCCAGTCCCCGGAAAAGTCTTTACGAAATTTATCACGCATTTCACTCGGATCTGGTAAAAGCGACGGTCACCACTGGCTACGGTCGCTCCCTGTTAAAAGAGGCAAATCGAAAGATCACTGAAATAACCTGCCATGCAAAAGGCAGTCGCTATTTTGCCCCATCCTGCGTCGGTGTGATTGATGTCGGAGGACAGGATTGTAAGGCCATTGCGCTGGATGAAGGTGGCAATGTGACTGATTTTTTAATGAATGACAAGTGTGCTGCCGGAACTGGCCGGTTTATGGAGGTGATGATGGGTATTCTGGAAACTGATCTTAAAGATTTGGATCAATTTGTCGTGAATGCCAGTGTTATCCCGATTTCCAGTATGTGCACGGTTTTTGCTGAAAGTGAAATCATCAGCTTGTTGGCAAATGATATTCCCAGGGGAAATATCGCTCTGGGTGTGGTGCATGCCATTGCTGAGCGAACTGCCAATTTTTATGGACGATTAAATCTTAAGGGGCCGGTATTTTTTTCAGGGGGCTTGTCCCGGTCGAAAATATTTTGTCATATTCTTGAAGAATATCTGGAACAACCCCTAATAACAGACGATCTGGGACAATTTGCCGGAGCCGTTGGTGCTGCCTTGATCGGCTATGAAAGTGTGGAATAAATGAAACAGCGAATCTATTTTGACAATGCCGCAACATCCTGGCCAAAGCCGGAAGGGGTGACCCGGACAATGTGTCGGTATATTGAAGAAATTGGGGTGAATACTGGGCGCGGAGTTTATGCCAGTGCCCTTGAGGTATCCCGAGTGGTCTTTGATACTCGGGAAAAACTCTGTCGTCTTTTTAATGGCAAAAGCAGTCAGAACGTGGTCTTCACAGCCAATGTCACCCAGGCCCTGAATATGGTGCTCAAGGGCTTCTTAAAGCCCGGAGACCATGTCCTGACCAGTGGCCTCGAACACAATGCGGTGATCCGGCCACTTTTTCATCTTACACAACAGGGGGTCAAATGGCAGATTATTCCCGCAAAAAAAGCCGCCATTGAGCCTTTAGCAGGTGTGATTGCTGACTATGAGATGGATCTGGAGGCCCTGGAAAAAATGATCAGTCCGGCTACCAAAGCAGTGGTAATCAGTCATGGTTCAAATGTCAGTGGGGGGATACAGCCACTCCATGAAATCGGTAAAATTTGCCAAAGACATGGCCTTAAACTGATTGTTGATGCGGCCCAAACGGCGGGTTCGCATCACATTGATATCACCGCAGATCATATTGATGTCTTATGCTTTACCGGACACAAGGCCCTAAGGGGCCCCCAGGGAACCGGCGGCTTTATTATAGATGGGGAAATGGCCAGGGAAATGGAAGTGTTGCTTGATGGTGGCACCGGTTCGGTATCGGATTTATTGAAGATGCCGGATTTTCTGCCGGATAAATTTGAGCCAGGCACCCTGAACCTGCCGGGGATCTATGGCCTTAATGCGGCGCTGGACTGGTTGGAACGGGCTGATCGGGCAGTGATTTCACAAAGCGAAGCTCAGCTGGTCAGTGCTTTTTTAAACGGGATTCAAGCAATAAAGGGGCTTCAGGTGATTAAGGGCGACCATCAAAAAGAGCGCTGTTCAGTAGTTTCAGTGTACCACCCCAGTCGTGATCTGTCAGAGATCGCTTATGAATTGGATCGTGATTTTGGTATCATGACGAGAGTCGGCCTTCACTGTGCGCCTCTTGCCCATCAGACGCTGGGCACCTATCCCCAAGGAACCTTGCGGTTTTCATTTAACCATCAGAATACCAGCGAAGAAATAGAACAGGGTGTCGTGGCACTACAATCGATTTGCGAAAGGAAGTAAGAAGGGATGACAAAACGATTAACTGAAATGGTCAGAAATTGTGGATGTGCGGCAAAATTAGGACCGGGAACCCTGTCAAATCTGCTCGGCGGAATCAAAAACAGGGACTGCGAAGAATTGCTTATTGGCTTTGCACATTCTGACGATGCGGCCGCCTATCGGATAGATGACGATAAGATTTTACTGCAAACTCTGGATTTTTTTCCGCCGATTGTTGACGATCCCTATACCTTTGGCCAGATTGCTGCGGCAAACGCCCTGAGTGATATTTATGCCATGGGGGGCAGGCCATTAACAGCCATGAATATTGTCTGTTTTCCGGAAAAAGAGGCGGTTGACATTTTGCCAGAAATCTTAAGAGGTGGGTCAGACAAGGTTTTTGAAGCCGGAGCGGTCATTGTTGGGGGACATTCGGTTGATGATCTGGAACCGAAGTATGGGCTTTCGGTTACCGGAATTACCAACGCTGCCCATCTCTGGGGTAATGGACATGCACGGGAAGGCGACGTGGTGATTTTAACCAAGCCGATTGGCACCGGGATTATTATTGCCGCAATCAAGGGCGGCATTGCCAGCGAAGCCGCTCAACAATCGGCCATAAAATCGATGGCGACCCTCAATAAAGATGCCTGTGAGGTGATGAACACTTGTGCTGGTATTCACGGCTGCACCGATGTCACTGGTTTTTCTCTGGCCGGACATGCCATCGAGTTGGCTAAAGCCAGCGGTTTGACGATGCTGCTTGAGGCTCAGGCGGTACCGCTCTTACCTGAGGCAATGGAACTGGCAGAAATGGGGATTGTGCCTGGGGGAACGTATCGCAATCGTGATTTTTTTGCACCTGATTACGAGTCTGCCGTGGCGACAGTCTGGGAAGATTTAATCTTTGATCCGCAAACATCGGGAGGCTTGCTAATGTCGGTGGCGGCGGATCAGGCGGATGATTGTCTGGCGGCCTTAAAAAAACAGCTCACCACCGATTTTGCCGTGATTGGCAGTTTGGTTGCCAGACAGCCAAAAGCCCTGAAAATAGTTTAAGGAGATGCGATGAAAACAACAATAGATGCCATTGGAAAAGCCTGTCCGATGCCGGTGATTATGGCTAAAAAAGAAATCGAAACGAATCATGGGAATTTTATCATCATCGTGGATAATCCCATCGCCGTGGAAAACCTGAAGAAACTGGCGTCGAAAATGGCCTATCGGGTTATGGTGAATGAAGGTGAGAATCATTTTCAGGTTTCATTTAATAGCGATCAGCCCGATACGATGATCGTCCAGAGTGAATCACCGGAACTCGAAAGATTTGTAGCTGAGACAAGTATGAAAGCGCCATCCTGGGTGTTTTTCATGGGCAAAGAAAGCATTGGTGAAGGAAATAAAGAACTGGGGATTCGGCTGGCAGAGATGTTTTTTTATACCTTAACCCAGGCTGCGGATCTCCCCGAAAGCATTCTGCTGATGAATGCCGGTGTGAAACTGGCAACCCTGAATAATCAGGTAATTGGTCACCTGAAAGCACTTAAGGAGCAGGGCGTGACGATTCTTGTCTGCGGAACCTGTCTGGATTATTATGGTTTAACTGAAGAATTGGCTGTCGGTGAAATCAGCAATATGTATGATATTACAGAGAAGCTGTTGGCGGCTTCAAAAGTGGTGTCTCTATAAGATGGAAAGCTATTGTTTACTCACCTTCCAAAGTACGCATCAGTTTATGGTGGCGGAAAAGATATTAAAAGATCAGTTTGAAATGACAATTATCCCGACACTCCGGGAAATATCATCAGGATGTGGCATTGCAATTAAATTAAATTGCAGTTCGGCTGACTTGGCTTACCAGAAACTGGCCGACGCTGGTTTTTCTGAAACGGCCTTTCAATCATGGATCATTCGATATGAAAATGGGATGATTATTCCAACAAAGGAAAAGTAAAATGAAAACAGTTAAAACAACGGAGGCTGTCGGCCTGATTCTATGCCACGATATGACCCAGATCATCAAGGATGAATTTAAAGGATCACGGTTTAAAAAAGGACACATTGTCCGGGAAGAGGATATTCCGGTTCTGCAATCGATGGGAAAAGAGACACTCTATGTCTGGGAAGATGATCCCCATTTAATTCATGAGAATGAAGGGGTGGAAGTGCTTTATCATTACTGTAATGGAAAGAATTGTGTGCCTTCAGAAATTAAAGAAGGCAAGGTGGAATGTCTGGCCGCTTGTAATGGTCTTTTAAAAATCGACACGAAGCGGCTCAATGCGATTAATGCGCTGGAGGATATCATCATTGCCACCCGTCATGGGAATACCGTGGTAAAAAAGGGCGATAAGCTGGCAGGAATCCGGGTGGTCCCTCTGGCCATCCAGCAGGCGCGGCTGGAAGCAGCTAAGGTGCTACTGGAGAATGGCCCGATTATCGAGATCATGCCGCTTCAAAAGAAAAAGATTGCTATAATCAATACCGGCAATGAAATTTATCATGGTATTATTAATGACACATTCGGTCCGGTGGTGATTCAGAAATTTAATGACTATGGTTGCGAAATCATTAAACAAGTGATTCTGCCGGATGATACCGAAATGATTGCGGCAGAGATTGGTGAACTGTTGGCACAAGGGGCAGAAATTGTGGTGTGCACTGGCGGTATGAGTGTCGATCCCGATGACACGACTCCAGCGGCGATCCGTGCGGCCAGCGATGAAGTGATCGCTTATGGGGCGCCAGTTCTGCCGGGAGCCATGTTTATGCTGGCCTATCAGAATAATCGGGCGATTATGGGGCTGCCCGGTTGTGTGATGTACACCGGGAGAACGATCTTTGATCTGGTACTGCCCCGGGTGCTCGCTGGCGAAAAATTATCAAAAGGTGATCTGGTTATGCTTGGGGAAGGCGGCTTTTGTCTGAATTGTAAAGTCTGTAGCTTTCCAAATTGCGGCTTTGGGTCTCATTGAATTAATAAAGATAAATAATAACAAGAAAAGACATCGGATAATAATTACATTATTCGGTGTCTTTTTTGGATGAGCCAGCAAACGCTTTTAATCAGGCAGTCGATAAGAGGCTTCCAAGGTTTTAAAATATTCATAATCGGTTGGGGTATTCATGTCTAGAGTTAGGCCGATATCCGGCAAGGGGGTTTCAACCGACAAATGATTAAATGATGTAAGAACCGTTTTTAAAGTACTTTCATCACTTTGATAACGAATGCTATTAAAACATTGTTGGTCAATTAGTGGCGGATGACCTTTTTTATGATTAAAAACGGGATAAACGACTGCGGCATTGGTTTGGTAATAGGTTTTGATTATCGATTTCAGACTATCGGCTTTGATAAGCGGCATGTCCACTGGTAAAAGAAAAAAAGCTTGGGTTTGATCGGAAAAGGTTCCAACACCAGCCTGTACTGAGGAAAACATTCCTTTATGATAGCGGTGATTGACAATTACGGTCACTTGTAATTTTTCCAACAAAGGTAACAATAAGTCTTTCTGATGACCAATAACAACGCGAATGTCTGAAATACCGGCTTTTCTGAATTGTTCAATGACTGTTTCAATGACGGTACTACGGCCAAAGGGCATTAAGGCTTTAAGCTCTCCCATCCGGGAGGATAAACCGGCTGCCAAAATCAAAGCTGAAATTTTTGATTGCATGCGGTCACACTTTCCATACTTTCTGTAAGATGCCTGGATAATTATTTGAAATCATTAAATTGATTTTTCCTGAAGTGCTTCCAAGACCTTTTCTGGCGTCAGTGGTAATGAATAAAGACGTATTCCAATTGCATCATATAGAGCATTGGCAATGGCGGCAGCGGTAGGAACAAGCGCAGTTTCACCTAATCCTTTAACCCCAAATGGGCCGTTACCGGAAGGTTCTTCAACAATAATTGAATGAATTTCTGGCATGTCCATGGCGGTGGGAATTAAATAGGTAGAAAAAGACGGGGTGGTTATTTTGCCTTGTTCTTTTTTTATTTCTTCGTAGATGGCATAACCCAAACCTTGAATGCAGGCCCCTTCGATCTGAGCGTCAACTTGTAGTGGGTTGACAGCTTGTCCGACATCATGAGCAGCATAAATCTTGAGGACTTCAATTTCACCAGTCTCAATATCAACTTCAATTTCAACAATCTGGCTGCCAAAGGCATAGGTTTCATAAGGACAGCCAACCCCGGTTTCGTCATCCAGTTCAATTGTGTTGGGGTTATAAGAGCCATGGCCAATGGTCATGATGCCTTTGCGGCGACAGTTTCTGATTAGTTCGGTAACATTTATTGATTGCGCAGATGTGTCTTCATTGGAGACGTGGGCATGTCGATCTTTAAAGATAATTGTATCGGCCGGAACAGCAAATACAATACTGGCTTCTTCGAGTAATAGCTTTTTAACAGTTTGAGCAGCTTTTAATACGGCATTTCCAGAAATGTACGTTTGTCTGCTTGCTGAACTTGCGCCACCATCAGGGGTTACTCCAGTATCAGCAGCCGTTACTTTGACATCTTCAAAATGAACACCCAGCTCTTCGGCGGCAATCTGAGCAAGCACTGTGCTTGAACCCTGTCCCATATCCGCGGCACCAACCATCAGATTGACGGTTCCATCGTCCAAAAAATCGATGAAGGCCCCGGCAGGATTCGGCTGACCGGTATTCCCGGTGCCGTAAAACATGCATCCCATTCCATAGCCTCTTTTTTTAGTTTTCGTTTCGTTTGCTTTTAACTGATCAATGCTGGCTTTGGCTTTTTGATAGGCCGCTTGAAGCGGTTCACCGATCCCGGTAATTGATTCAATCACCTGCCCGGTTGCAGTAAGACTATCTTTTTTCAAGGTATTCATCATGCGAATATCAATCGGTGAAATTCCAACGATTTCTGCAATCATATCGAGTTGCTGTTCACAGGCGAAGGTAACCTGTGGTACTCCAAATCCTCGAAATGCCCCGGCGGTGGGGTTGTTAGTATAAATCGTATAGGCATCAATTTCCACATTCGGAACTTCATAAGGTCCCGTCCCATGAACAGCCAGTCGGGTTACTGGTGCCGGGCCGTAGGAAGAGTAAGCGCCAGTATCGCAGAAGGCTTCTATCTTTACCCCAAGTAATTTACCGGATTGGTCTGCTGCGGTTTTATAACGGATTGTCGTGGCATGGCGTTTTCCGGAACAGATAATCGATTCTTCGCGGGAGTAGACCATCCGTGCTGGCAAGCCGGTATGAAGGGTAACCAGGCCCAACCAGTTTTGTACAGCAACATCGAGTTTTCCACCAAATCCACCACCGGTGGGGGCCTGAATAATTCGCACCCGATTAACCGGTAAATTAAGGTTTCTGGCAACTTCTCGGGCATCAAAATGGGTGTTTTGGGTTGATACCTTGATGACGACAACATCGCCGTCCATATACGAAACACCGGCTTCCGGTTCAATATAAGCATGTTCCTGGGTTTGGGTATGATATTCTTTTTCAACGATAATATCGGCTTTTTGGAATGCTTCTTCAATATTTCCTTTACGGATCTTTCTTTGGCCCAGGATATTGCTCTCACCATGAACGGTTGGGGAATCGGATTTCATGGCTTCTAGCGGGTCGCTCACTACGGGCAACGCCTCGATTTGAATTTCAATCAGTGCTAGCGCCTGCGATGCGATTTTTTCAGTTTCAGCAGCGACAATGGCCAATGGATCACCAATTTTACGGATCTTATCGTTAACAAGAACAGGTTCATCTTTTAATATAATGCCGTGGCTATTGGTACCCGGTACATCTTTTGCTGTCAATACAGTGCAGACCCCCGGCAACGTTACGGCCTTGGAGATATCGATGCTTTTTAAAATACCATGGGCTACCTTGCTTCGCAGTACCTTAACATGCAGCATTCCAGGTATTTTGATATCTGCACTGAATCGCGTTTTTCCACAGACCTTATCCAATGCGTCCTTGCGGATAACAGAGCTTCCGACGACGGAGAGTTTATTCATTTTGCTTCCTCCTGACGATTGTTTTGTTCAACAACGATCTCAATGGCATCAACTATTTTTTTATAGCCCGTGCAGCGACAGAGATTCCCGGAAATCGATTTATAAATTTCATTTCGATTCGGTAGTGGATTTTCATCCAATAGTGTTTTGGCAGCCAGGATCATCCCTGGTGTACAATAGCCGCACTGAACGGCGCCTACATCGATGAAAGCTTCTTGCAATGGGTGAAGATTTTTGTAGTCACCCAAACCCTCAATGGTTAAGACTTCTTTGTGGTGAATTTGGGCAGCCAATACTAAACATGAATTGGCGATTTTTCCATCGATAATCACCGTACAGGCGCCACACTCTCCTTCACCACAGCCTTCTTTGGTTCCGGTTAGATCCAATACATCGCGCAGAAAGTCGATCAATCGTAGTTCTGGTTCGATGGATATGGTGATGGGTTGATGATTGATAATTGTTTGCAATTCGAAAAGTTCCATATTTTCACTTCCCTTCGGTATTTTCGATCAGGCTGTTCAGTAAATGACGAGCAATTCCCATGACGGCTTTGCGTTTATATGGAGCAGATGCTCGGGAGCCGAGCGCTTTTCTGACTTCAGCCTCCGCTATTTCAGCAAATGCATCAACATGTGTGTCTGATAGCCGTTGATTTAGCAGGCAGTCTTCGAGGGCGGTAAAACGCATTGGGTTTGACCCGACAGCTCCCAGAGCGACCCGGGCATGTGTGATGTGCTGATCGGAGATGGTTAGCGTCATCGCCAAGTTCATTCGGGCAATTGCCAATGCTTTGCGCCGCCCCAGCTTGATAAAACCGGTTTTGCTGCCATGCGGCAGAATTTTAAAGCGGATCATGGTGACGATTTCACCCGGTTGAAGTGCGGTTTTACCAACACCACAGAGCAATTCACTAATCAAAAGCGAACGCTCGCCACGGGCGGAGCAGATTTGCACCTCAGCATCCAGAGCAACCAGGGATGTTACGGTATCAGCAGCAGGCGAGGCATTGACGATATTTCCGCCAATGGTACCTCTGTTTCGAATCTGCGGTGATCCCACGGCGTGAGCGGCCTGAGCTAATGCAGCGGCATGTTCGTTGATCAGCGGAGACTGAACCAATTCGGTAAAGGTCACCCCGGCACCAACCTCAATCCAACCGTTTTTCTGATGAATGCCCTTCAGTTTTTCCATTGCTCCCAGATCGATGATTATTTTTGGATTGATGGATTGGGTTTTGAGTTGAACCATTACGTCTGTGCCACCAGCGATCAGCATGTAATGGGGTTCGGCTTTCATCAAATCAAAAACTTGTGCAGCTGTTTCTGGCTGGGCAAATTTAAAGTTATGCATTAAATAAACCTCCTTTTTTAATATGTTACTTGTTTGATTTGGTCAGTTTAGGTATAGTATAAAGGAATAAATAAAATTATAAAAATGAATAATAATTAAGTATAAAATGAAAATAATTCATGAAGGAGTATTCGTCAATGTCGCTGATTAAGTATGAAATCTTTTGTAAAACGGTTGAAACCGGCAGTCTTACAAAAGCAGCCCAACTATTAAATGTTACCCAGTCAGCTGTTAGTCATGCCATCTCCAGTCTGGAAAATGAGTTTGGGTTTTTATTGCTGACACGAAACAAAAATGGAATTGCATTGACCAGTAATGGTGAGCATTTATTACATTTGATGCAGGAAATTCTTAACAAGAATGAAAGCTTGAAGCAAGAGGTTGCAGCGATCAATGGTATGGAAACGGGTGTCATCAATATCGGCTTATTTCCCAGTATTACAGTTCAATGGCTACCTGGGATCATCAAACAGTTTCAAACTCAGTATCCACTGATATCAATAAACTTTTACGAGGGAATTTATGATGAAATACACAATTGGATTCAGGATGGGACGGTTGATTTTGGTTTCATGACTGCAACATCTGCACGAGCCTTCGATTTTATCCCGCTAAAAAATGATGATATTGTTTGTATTTTATCGAAAGAACACCGGTTACATAATTTTGAAAAAATATCATTCGACCAAATCGAGAATGAATCACTGATTATTGCTAAGTGGGGTGTGGATGACGAAATACGAAAATTATTTAAGAAAAATCAAACGATTCCCAAGGTCAAATATGAGGTTGCTGAAGGACCGGCCATTATCAATATGGTCAAATACAATTTGGGAATTAGTTTGTTGCCAGAAATGCTGGTAAGTTTACATTCTGACCATATTTGCATAAAAAAATTGGTGCCAAATGTTTATCGTACAATTGGCATCGCTGGAATTTCACTGAAATCTATTTCTCCAGCCAGTAAAAAATTTATTCAGTTAACCCAATCCTGGTTATCCAATCATTGTCTTTCGGAACACGAATACTGAAGTATGAAGCGGATATTATCAGCATTGAGTTGGCGGAGATGACTTATTTGTTATCATTGAAAAGTAAATAATAGAAAATATAACTCCCGTGAATCTACACAAGAAAATTCACAGGAGTTTTAAGAGTGTGTCTTTATGATGTTATAAACAAGATAAAGGGAGCAATGATGCGAATGATCCATACATTTGAGCCAGTTTATAATAAGAACTCAAAAATTCTGATCCTGGGAACCTTCCCATCGGTAAAATCACGGGAATACGGCTTTTATTACCAACATCCTCAAAACCGCTTCTGGAAGGTTATCAGTACTCTGGTTGGCTGGCCAATCCCGGTCACGATTGCAGAACAAAAAAGGATGCTGCTGGAAAATCAGATCGCAGTTTGGGATGTGATTTATTCCTGTGACATTAATGGCTCAAGCGACAGCTCGATCAGAAATGTGATGCCAAATGATATCCGGGCATTATTGGATCAGTCCGCTATCAAAACGATTTACGCCAACGGCGGCAAGGCTTATGAATTGTATAATCGGTATTGCTATCGGGAAACCGGCGAAAAGATCATTAAGCTGCCTTCTACCAGTCCTGCCAACGCCAGTTATTCCCTGGAAAAACTGGTGACGTGTTGGGGTGAATGGATAAATTTATAGTGTTGGTTTGTGGAAAATTTATTCTTGATACAGTTTGATCTGGTTACGTCCGTTTTCTTTTGCCTGATATAGAGCTTGATCAGCCTTCAAGATAAAATCTTCAAGAACAGTGGTTTCATTGCTGTGGTTTTCCCGACGGGTTTCAGCGACAACGTGAACAACATAACCGATGCTTACGGTAACAACACCAAAGGGAGAGGCTTCATGCCTGATTTGCAGGTCTTGAATTGATTGGCGGATCGCTTCGACCAGTGGTGTTATGCGCTCAAAATCAGCCAGTACGATGATGGTAACAAATTCTTCACCACCATAACGGGTGGTCAGCCCCTCGAATGGATAGTGAGACAGACACTGGGCGACCTGTATCAGGCATTGATCTCCCTGTAAGTGGCCATAGGTGTCATTATAGTTTTTAAAATAATCAATATCGACCATCAGCAGGGCAAACGAGGTGTGGGGATGATTTAAATAGTAGCTTTCCAGTTTCCGGCGGTTGGGAATTCGGGTCAGACCATCCAGATCGATTAGATATTCCAATTCTTTTTTCTGATCCAGGATGGTCTGAATACTGGCGAGCTGTGTCAGTTTTGAGGTTAAGATTGTCTGGGCAATGACAAGAGCAAAAGCGGTGCTGGCAATCACATTGACAAAGTTTCCCTGAACCAACAGGATGGAACCAGGGGTAAACAAAATGGATAGTACCAGAACCAGGAAACTGGGTGCGATGATACATATCATTTCCAGCAAGGAAAGGTATAAAAAGCTGCCAATCAGTAAAACATTAATAAGGTAGAGAAAGGTGGAGCCTTGTTCGACTGATAAAACAGCGGTTATCAAACTGGCAAAGAGCAAACAGAGTCCGGTGGCGCCATAAAAAAAGATGAACTGTCTTTTCTTTATGGCCTCAGGTGAATGTGGGCTTCCAACGCCGATGATATAGATAATACTTGCCAGAATCCAGCTGATTCGCAAAGTCGCCTCGATGGTGGTTAATCCGCTAAAACCACGGTCTAAATAATAGAGCACTAACAATAATAAATTGACAGATGAACCGATGATCCCAATAATTTTTAAGCGCTTGACATTATCACACATCAAGGTTTTCCTTAATCGTGTGGATTGCGTTTTTTCATAAGCAGCATAAGGATTGAGTGTCTGAATTACCGAATGCAGTGTTTTCATATAGCTCCTTTATTTCAATGACAATTATTTAAGCTTATTTTAACAGATATCATTGATGAAGAGAAAAGAAATATTGGTGAGGGAAGATTATTTTAAGCTAAGAAGGACAAAATTTTATTCTATATAATATGGTGATAGAGGAGTTCTATGTCATATTCCACCCACCATATAAAAAAAAGAGAACCTATTCGGCTCTCTTGTGCAATTCTTATTGGTGGAGATGAGGGGACTCGAACCCCTGGCCTTCTGACTGCCAGTCAGACGCGCTCCCAGCTGCGCCACACCCCCAAAAACTTTATAACTTTTGGACACTTGTATAGTATAATGGAGTTGACAGCCAAATGCAAGTGTTTTTTAAAAGAATATGATAAAATCTCGCTTTTATTTTATCTGTGGATAAAGTTGTTGGAAAAGTACTGGTTATATGATGTTAATCGAAGAAAAATTTAGTTTTCGAGTACAACCGATAAAATTCGGAGCAGTTGAAATGGCTGGAGTCAAGAAAATACCTGATTTACCTAAAACTACAATAAATAATAAAATACGAAGCAAGATAATGCTGATACAAAGCAAAATATTCTAAAACAGTAAAAAAAATGCCAAAAATTTCCTGTATGTGTTATAATATTACTCAGTGGAAATCGATGTAAAATGAAAATTATGGGATTATTGTCTAAAGGGGTTGTTTTATGAGAGTCTTACTTAAGATTACTGACATTATTGACGTAGAGGTGCTACAGAGAATTCAAGATTCTTTTTCAGATGCCACCGGACTCGCCGCTGTAACAGTTGATTACAAGGGTAATCCGATTACGGAATACAGTAATTTTTCAGAATACTGTACCTGTGTCAGAAAAGAAAGTAGTAACCGGGAGTGCTGTTTTCAGTCAGATGCCCATGGCGGTATTGAATCGGCACGATCAGGAAAACCATCGATTTACATTTGTCATGGTGGATTGGTCGATCTTGCCGTACCCATCATGGTAAAGGGAAATTATCTGGGTGCGATTATGGCCGGCCAGGTAAAAATTGATGAAGAAGAAATGAAGCGTCTGCCTTTTGGTACCAGCCATGAATTAACTGATTTTTCAAAAAACCCTGAAATCCTGGATTTGTATGACAAAACCTTAAAAACGACATTAACTCAGGTAAGAGCAGCGGCAGATCTGCTATACACCATTGCCAATTATTTGGTTGAGAAACAGATGATTCACATTATCCAGGAGGAATTGCATAATAAAAACCTGGAATTAATGGAAGAGGTTAAATTACGCAGTGAGGTTGAAGCTTCATTAAAAGAAGCCGATTTAAAAGCCTTACAGGCCCAAATTAATCCGCATTTTCTGTTTAATGTTTTAAATACCATTGGTCGTTTGGCCTTGCTGGAAGGGGCAGATAAAACGCAGGAAATGATTTATGCGTTTTCCGATATGATGCGATACACCCTAAAAAAGGAAAAAAATAATGTCGTCACGCTGAAAGAAGAGATGGAACATGTACAAAACTATCTGTCGATTCAAAAAATGCGTCTGGGTAATCGCTTGAATTATTTAGTGAAAGTGGATGAAATGGCGGAAGATATCTTATGTCCGTTTATGACCGTCCAACCATTTGTAGAAAATGCTATTATTCATGCAATTGAACCCAATGCCAAGGGTGGCGAAGTTCGAATAACAGCGGATATCCTTAAAGAAATCGCCATTTTAAAGATTGTTGATGATGGTAAAGGGATTCCGGATGATCGCATCCATAAAATTTTGGACGGAACGTATGAAGCCGACGGACGGGAAAAAAATACCGGAATCGGGATTAATAATGCAAATAAACGGCTGATGTATTACTATGGCGTTGATTATGGGGTTGAAATAAAAAGTGAGCTGGAAAAGGGCACTGAGATCACTATTAAGATACCTCGTAAATCTCTAACGGGGAGGGGATTATAATCATGTATAAACTGTTTATTGTTGAGGACGAGCATTTAGAAATCGAAGCGATTAAACTCATTCTCAGTCAACACGGCGAAAATATTGAAGTTATTGGCGAAGCATCTTCAGGATTGGTAGCGATTGAAGAAATCCGTCGTTTAAATCCGGATATTATTCTGTTGGATATTAACATTCCGGAAATTAATGGTATTGATGTATTAAAAACGATTAAAAAGGAAGACCATGAAAAGAAGGTCATTTTGATAACGGCGTTTAATGAATTTGATTTTGCCCATCAGGCCATCAAGGCTCGGGTCGATGATTTTCTCTTAAAGCCGATCCGCCCCCAACAACTGATGGATTCTATTAATCAGAGCATTGCTTCATTAAAGAATAATGCTAAAGAACGTTTTGATGAAAAAATGAATGAAGTTATTTTTGCTATTATTCAGAAAAAATACAGTGATGCCAGAACAGCCCTGATCAGTTATCTGGATATGATTTATGATTACCATACCTATGATATTATGTCGGTACAGGCAGAAATCAAACATTTTATGGAGGAACTTAATATTGTGACCCAGGATATGTGCGGTTACGAGCTGAATAGTCCCCTTTGTTCAAGCAATAATATGCAATTTGTCAATGGATATAAAAATCGTTATGATCTAAAAATCGAAATCATGAAAACTATTGACAAGGTTTTTGATCGGATGCTTGATAATAAAGAAACGCGTAAGAACAATATCGAAGATATTTTGAACTATATTGACCGAAACTGCTACAAGGATATTTCCCTTGATCAGGTTGGGGAGTATGCCAATATGAGTTCCTACTATTTAAGTAAGATCTTTAAAAAGGAAACTGGGGTTAATTTTGTAACCTATTTAACGGAACGTAAAATTGAAATTGCCAAAGATATGCTGGCCAATACGGATGTTCCAATTATCAATATTGCACTGGATCTTTCCTACCACGAGCCGAATTATTTTAGCAAGGTATTTAAAAAGAGCACCGGGATGACTCCCACTGAGTATCGGAAAGAGCGACGTGGAACGGCGCTTGAGGAAGATGAACAGTTAGGGAATAACCATCCAAAAGATGAAAAATTCGCCGAAAAACATCGGGAAGTATCCTGATAAAAAAAACAACAGAATGAGTAAAAAATATCGAACAGGAAAACCTGATGGTGAACCTGTTCTTTTTATGTTCAAAAAACAGAAAGGATTACATTAAAATGCAGGTGTTTGACAAAATATTCCACTGCATTTTTATGAACAGATACAAAAAACAGCGACAGTAAAAGGTTTTCAAGATGTATCACAGAAATCCAGAATATTTTTATAAGAACAGCACAAGTAATTATCATCGACTTTGCATTAGAATATAGGTAGTTCAGTAACAAAATCTTGTAATTAAGGAGGATAGAGCTTATGACAAACGAAGCTTTAGGCATGATCGAAACCAAAGGTCTGGTAGCAGTAATTGAAGCTGCTGATGCAATGGTTAAATCAGCTAACGTATCATTAGTAGGCTACGAAAAAATCGGTTCTGGATTAGTAACTGTTATGGTTCGTGGTGATGTTGGAGCTGTTAAAGCTGCAGTTGATGCAGGTGCTGCGGCAGCTGACAAAGTTGGACAAGTTGTTTCAGTACACGTAATCCCAAGACCACACGGTGATGTGGAGAAAATTTTACCAAGTCTATAATATTTTATAATTACGGAGGTGTAAATTAATGAAAGATGATTTAATGAACAAATTGATGGAAGAAGTTATGAAGAAAATGAGTGAAGTTGAAGAAACAGGCACAGTTGCCGCTGCAACCGGTGTTTGCGGATTAACTGAGTTTGTTGGTACTGCAGTAGGAAACACAATTGGTTTCGTTATTGCAAACGTGGACAGAACTTTACATGAAGCAATGAAAATTGATCCTAAATACAGATCAATCGGTATTCTTTCCGCCAGAACTGGTGCTGGTCCTCAGATCTTCGCTGCTGACGAAGCTGTAAAAGCGACTAATTGCGAAGTTGTTTCTTGTGAATTGGCAAGAGATACTGAAGGTGGTGCAGGTCATGGTTCTTTAATTATCTTTGGTGCTGAAGATGTATCTGATGCAAAACGTGCTGTTGAAGTTGCTCTTAACGACTTAAACAGAACCTTCGGAGATGTATATGCAAATGCTGCCGGACATCTGGAATTCCAGTATACAGCCCGTGCAAGCTTCGCTTGTAATATGACTTTAGGTGCTCCAATCGGTAAAGCTTTCGCAATTATTGTTGGTGCTCCAGCTGGTATCGGCGTATTAATGTCAGATGCTGCTTTAAAAGCTGCTAACGTAGAACTTTGTGGTTATGCTTCACCAGATAATGGTGGTACTAAATTCTCGAATGAATCAATGATCTTCATTTCTGGAGACGCTGGCGCAGTTCGTCAAGCCGTATATGCTGCTAGAGAAGTTGGTAAACAAGCTTTAGAAGCTCTTGGCGGTCCTTGCCCACCTGTAACAACTCCTTATATTTAAGTAGCTGTTGTTAGTTTTCTAAGAAAGAAGGAGGAATAATGACTATGAAGTCAAAAAGATTTGAAGCTTTAGCAGCTCGTCCAGTCAAAAAGGATGGTTTCGTTAAAGAATGGCCAGAAGTCGGTCTAATTGCAATGAACAGCCCTCAAGATCCAACACCAAGTCTGGTTGTTGAAAATGGGGTAGTTGTCGAACTTGATGGAAAAAAACGAGCTGATTTTGATATGCTTGATACGTTCATCGCTAACTATGCAATTCGTTTAGAAAAAGCCCAGGAATATATGGCAATGGATTCTTTAAAAATTGCCAATATGCTTGTTGATATTAATGTACCAAGAGATGTTGTTGTTGATATTACAACATCAATCACTCCTGCTAAAATTGTAGAAGTACTTGGTCATATGACTGTACTCGAAATGATGATGGCTCAAAGTAAAATGCGAGCTCGCTTAATGCCTTCTAACCAATGTCATGTTACCAACGTAAAAGATAACATGGTTCAAATTGCTGCTGATGCTGCAGAAGCTGCGATCCGTGGATTTGACGAACAAGAAACAACAGTTGGTGTTGCTCGTATTGCTCCATTTAACGCTTTAGCCATCATGGTTGGTGCAAATGTTGGTCGTCCCGGTATCTTAACACAATGTGCTGTTGAAGAAGCTACCGAACTTGACCTTGGTATGAGAGGTTACACCGCTTACGCTGAAACTATTTCTGTATACGGTACAGAACCAGTTTTCATGGATGGTGATGATACTCCTTACTCTAAAGCTTTCTTAGCATCAAGCTACGCTTCTCGTGGTTTGAAAATGCGTTTTACATCTGGTTCTGGATCAGAAGTACAAATGGGTTATGCAGAAGGCAAATCAATGCTTTATCTTGAAGCGCGATGCTTATACATCACTAAGGGTGCCGGTGTTCAGGGAACTCAAAATGGTTCAGTTTCTTGTATCGGTGTTCCAGCTGGTGTACCAGGCGGTATCCGAGAAGTATTGGCTGAAAACTTATTGGCAGCATGCCTCGATTTAGAGTGTGCTTCTTCTAATGACCAAACCTTTACTCACTCTGACTTACGACGAGTTGCTCGTTCATTAATGCAAATGGTACCAGGAACTGATTATATCTGTTCTGGTTACTCTGCTACACCTAACTATGATAATATGTTTGCAGGCTCTAACTGGGATGCAGATGATTATGATGATTGGAATGTCATCCAACGTGACTTAAAAATCGATGCCGGTTTACAACCTGTAGATGAAGATACAGTTGTTGCTGCCCGTGCTAAAGCTGCTCGTGCAATGCAAATTATTTTCAGAGAATTAGGATTAACTGAAATTACTGATGCTGAAGTAGAAGCTGCAACTTATGCTCGTGGATCTCAAGACATGCCTGACCGTGATATGGTAGCTGACTTGAAAGCAGCAGAAGAATTATTAGCACGTGGTGCTACTGCCGTAGACTTTATTAAAGCTCTGGATCGTGGTGGAATGAGAGATGTAGCTGATTCTATCTTCAACATTCAGTTGCAAAAAGTTGCTGGTGACTACTTACACACTGCTTCTAAATTAAGCTCCACATGGGAATGTATTTCTGCTGTTAACTATCCAAACACCTATCATGGCGTAAAAACTGGATATGTAATCAGTGATGAAAGATGGGCACAAATCCAAGATATTCCATGGGCTGTTGACCCAGCAAGCATATAGGAAGGGGTGTAATAAAATGGCTATAAACGAACAAATGTTAAAAAGCATTATCGAAGATGTTTTAAAAGAAATGACTGGCGCTGCGCCAGCTTCTGCACCAGCTGCATCTGCTGCTGGCGCTGTTAAACTTTCTCCAGTCGGAGAAGCAAAACAAGGAATGGCAAGTGACGAAGTAGTAATCGGTTTGGCTCCTGCATTTGCAGATTCTCAAACTGTAACCATTACCGGTATTCCACATGACAAAGTTCTTAAAGAAATCATCGCTGGTATTGAAGAAGAAGGTTTAAAAGCCCGAATTATTAAAGTTTACCGAAGTTCTGACGTTGCTGTATGCGGTCACACTGCTGCTAAACTTTCTGGATCTGGCATTGGTATTGGCTTACAGTCAAAAGGTACCTGCCTGATTCACCAAAAAGATTTACCACAGTTAAGTAACTTGGAATTATTCTCACAAGCTCCATTGATCGATTTAGATACTTTCAGAGCGATTGGGAAAAATGCTGCTAAATATGCTAAAGGCGAAAGCCCAGCTCCAGTTCCAGTAAGAAACGACCAGATGGCTCGTCCTGCTTACCAGGCAAAAGCAGCCTTATTACATATTAAAGAAACTGAACATGTTGAAGCCGGTAAAAAAGCCGTCGAACAACAAGTTTCGTTTGTATAAGTGGAGGTGACCAGAATGACACAAGAACAAATGTTGGAACAAATCGTTAAACAAGTTATGAGTTCTATGAGTACCGCTGCAGCTCCAGCTACATGCGCAACCGGAACCGTCACAAAAGCTGATTATCCAATCGGCGATAAAAAACCTGAGCTGATTAAATCAGCTACTGGTAAAGCATTAAAAGAATTAACACTGGATAAATTATTAGCTGGCGAATTAACACCAGAAGACTTACGAATCAGACCAGAAACCCTTGAACTTCAAGCTCAGGTTGCTGAATCTGTAAATCGTGATGCTTTTGCCAGAAATTTAAGAAGAGCAGCTGAACTGATTGCTGTTCCAGATGCTCGCTTGTTAGAAATCTACAATGCCCTTCGTCCATATAAATCGACTAAGGAAGAATTATTGGCGATTGCTGCAGAACTTAAAAATCAATACAATGCTCCTATCTCCGCATCTTTAGTTGCTGAAGCTGCAGAAGTTTACTATGCAAGAAAGCGATCTAAAGAATTTATTTAAGCAAGTATTTTAGGAAGTGTTGGGAGGACGTAATATGATTATTGCAGGAATAGATATTGGTAATGCCAGCACAGAAACTGCGCTAGCCCGATATGTCGATGGAAAGCCTGAATTTCTCTGCAGTGGTATTGTTGATACCACCGGAATGAAAGGGACACGTCAAAATATTCATGGAGTTTTCGCCTCTCTCAAACAAGCCCTTGAAAAAGCTGATTTAACCGTAGAAGATGTTGATTTAATCCGGATCAATGAAGCTGCACCCGTTATTGGTGATGTAGCAATGGAAACAATTACGGAAACAATTATTACAGAATCAACCATGATCGGTCACAATCCCTCTACACCAGGGGGATTGGGGATCGGCGTGGGAGTGACTGTAGACATAAGAGAAGTTAATAATTGTGATAAGGGCGAGTCAGTGATCGTTGTTATCCCCAGAGAAGTGGATTTTGAAGATTCCTCTCGGATTATTAACCATGCTGTTAATAACGGCATATTTATTAATGGTGCCATTGTCCAACGTGATGATGGCGTTTTAATTAATAACCGTCTTACAAAAAAAATTCCGATTGTTGATGAAGTTTCGCTGATTGATAAGGTGCCGAGAAACATGCGTGCCGCCATTGAGGTTGCCGCAGCAGGTTCGGTAGTTGAACAACTATCTAACCCATACGGTATTGCAACCGTATTTGATTTAACGTCCGATGAGACCAAGCAGGTTGTTCCTGTTTCACGTGCGCTTATCGGGAATCGTTCAGCAGTTGTTATCAAAACGCCGGCAGGGGATGTCAAAGAAAGAAAAATCCCGGCTGGTCAAATTATTATTCAGGGTACAAACAAAAAAGCCCAGGTTAATGTGGATGACGGCGCTGAAAAAATCATGGATGCAATACGTTCCGTAGCTCCTGTGGAAGATATTAGAGGGGAAGCTGGCACCAATGCCGGTGGAATGCTCGAAAAGGTCAGACAGGTCATGTCGCACCTGACAGATCAACTACCAAGTGCAATTAAAATTCAGGATTTATTAGCTGTTGATACATTTGTCCCGCAAACGGTCAAAGGCGGAGTGGCGGAAGAATTTTCCATGGAAAATGCCGTTGGTATTGCCGCCATGGTAAAAGCTGATAAATTACAGATGAACATGATTGCCCATGAATTGGAAGCTGAACTGGGTGTGAAAGTTGAAGTGGGCGGAGTTGAAGCCGATATGGCGATCCGTGGCGCACTTACCACACCAGGTAGCAATAAACCTTTAGCAATTATCGATATGGGTGCTGGATCGACGGATGCAGCAATTATTAACAGGGCAGGTGAAATCAAATCCATTCATTTAGCAGGTGCTGGTAACATGGTCACGCTGCTAATCGCTTCGGAATTAGGATATGACAACATGGCGCTGGCAGAAGATATTAAAAAGTATCCCCTGGCTAAGGTTGAAAGTTTATTCCATATTCGTCATGAAGATGGAACTGTTCAATTTTTTGATAAGCCATTGGATCCCAGAACCTTTGCCCGGGTGGTTATTTTAACACCCAATGGAATGGTGCCAATGCCGGGAAACTACTCCTTGGAGCGTATCCGAGCTGTACGACGCGAAGCAAAGACAAAAGTATTTGTTGTAAATGCCATTCGTTCATTAGAACGAGTCAGTCCGACTGGAAATGTTCGGGATATTGAATTTGTTACCCTGGTTGGTGGATCGGCTCTCGATTTTGAGATTCCCCAATTAGTAACAGACGCCTTATCCAAATATAGTATTGTATCCGGACGGGCGAATATCAGAGGGGTTGAGGGTCCGCGTAACGCAGTCGCCACCGGTTTGGTACTTGCTTACGAAGAAGGTGAATAAGATGCGGATGGATTTTGATGCTCCAAAACCAGAAATAAAAATTGTCCATGGAAAAAATATAATGTTTCAAAAAGTCGTTGACGAAGTATTGCACGGAATTGAAGAAGAAGGCGTGCCATTTTCCATCGAAGAATTGGAAGATGCTAATCCAGTTGAGCTTGCTTTTCGGGGTGCAGAACTTTCGCATCTTGGTGTAGGCATTGGAATTACTGAAAATGAAGTTGTTCTTCATTTTATCAAATTGAAAGAAGATCAGCCAATTTTCAGAATTCCAGCTTACAGTAACGAAGCAACATTACGGGCAATTGGAAGCAATGCTGCCCGACTGGTAAAAAAAATGCCTTTCAAAAATCTGGATAATACGGAACTGTCGTAAGGAGGGGTTGATTTGAATAGAGGAGAGGCCATTGGCCTAATAGAAGCTATTGGGTTGGCCACAGCGGTTGAAGCTGCCGATGCGGCAGTCAAGTCAGCAAATGTAAGACTGATTGGCTATGAAGCGTGTAAGGGTGACGGTATGTCAACCATTAAGGTGGCTGGTGATATTGGAGCTGTTAAGGCAGCAGTTGATGCGGCCACAGCGGCTTGTGCTAAAGGTCGTGGCGTTTGGGCAACCAAAGTGATTGCTAGACCCAGTGAAGGAATTGAAAAATTAATTTACAACAGTGAAACAGTGGGTTATAACCCACCAGTAGAACCAAAAACTGAAGTTGTCACTATAGAAGAAAATGAAGAAACAGCGGAAATAAACTCAGAGGAATAATTACTGAGTCGGCTGAAGGATTCAGACAGAAATGATCTTTTGAAGAAAAGGTGCTAGCATGAACGAAAATGAAAAACAAGTAATTGAGCAAATCGTAATTAACACAGTTAAAAAACTGATTGCTGAAAAAGATAGTCCGAATCGTGTGGTATTGGGTATCTCCAATAAACACATCCATCTTTCGAAAAAAGACATTGAAACACTTTTCGGAGAAGGTTATGAACTGACCAATATGAAAGACTTAAAGCAACCTGGACAATATGCAGCGAAAGAAACAGTTAAAGTGATTGGGCCAAAGGGCTGTTTTGATAAGGTTCGAATTTTAGGACCAGCCCGCCCTGAAAGTCAGATTGAAATTTCACTGACAGATGCCAGAACGCTGGGAATCAAAGCGCCGGTTTGCGAATCAGGACAGCTGGAAGGAACACCGGGGATTATCCTTGAGGGGCCATGCGGAACCGTTACCCTCACTCATGGCGTGATTGTTGCTCTGCGGCATATTCACATGCCTCCTGATATTGCAGAGAAGTTAGGCATTAAGGATAAAGACTGGGTCAGTGTCGAAACATGTGGTGTTAGAAAAACAATTTTCTGCAATGTACTCGCTCGTGTATCCGATAAATTTGACTATGAAATGCATTTGGATACCGATGAAGCGAATGCAGCAGGACTTAACAACGATGATTATCTAAAAATAATCCCAAACAGGTGAAATAATGGATTGGAAATCTGGTAATGACGCAATATTGGAATTTGCAGAATTAATCCGAGAAAAAAAAGCCAATGCTTACTCTGGTGAGCTAAAAGTGGGTGTGGATCTCGGGACTGCAAACATTGTCATCGCAGTGGTTGATGAAAATAATCGTCCCATTGCTGGAGCGACTCAAGGCGCGTCAGTTGTTCGCGACGGAATTGTCGTTGACTATCTCGGTGCGAGTCAAATTGTACGAAAACTTAAAGGTGAGGTTGAAGGTATCCTGGGTGTTGACTTGACATATGCCAAGGCCGCCACAGCCATTCCTCCTGGTATCCTGGCAGGGAATACAAAGATTATTTCCAATGTGGTTGACTCAGCCGACTTTGTAGTAACAAATGTGGTTGATGAACCGACCGCGGCTGCAACGGTGCTTGGCATCCAAAATGGTGCAGTCGTTGATGTTGGGGGTGGAACCACTGGAATTAGTATTCTCAAAGATGGTGAAGTTATTTTCACAGCCGATGAAGCGACCGGAGGGACACATATGAGTCTGGTACTGGCAGGTTTTCATCACATTAGCTTTGAAGAAGCAGAAGAACTTAAAAAGAACGAATCACAGAAAAAAATCTTCCCGATAATTAAGCCCGTGGTGCAGAAGATGGCATCCATCGTCAATCGCTTTGTGATCGGGTATGATGTTGACGTTATTTATGTGGTTGGTGGAGCGTGTGTCTTTAATGATTTTGAAAAGATATTTGAAGATGAAACAGGCATCAAAACCATTAAACCGGTAGAACCATTATTGGTAACACCCTTAGGGATCGCCTTTAATTGTCAAAGGTAAGAAATGTGGTGATAGAATTTGGACATGGAGAAAATGCTCGAAAATGGATTATTGGATGTACTTATCCAAAAAATCGTTGACGAGGTTGTCAGGCGAATAAAAAATCAACCTAAAAAAGCAGTTGTTTTCTTTACAGGAGCTACGATTGGTTTTAAGGATTCGATGGATTCACTGTTGAAATTACAAAAAGATGGTTGGCAATTAAAAGTTGTTCTTTCTGATGATGGCATGAAGGTGTTGGATCCTGTTGCTATTCAAAAAGAATTAAATCTTGATGTAATTTACCACAGTGGTAACATCAAAAGCCAAAAAGAGCTATATGGATCGGCAGATATGTTTGTGATCGCTACCATGAGCGTGAATACTGCCGCCAAACTGGCGGTGGGAATAACTGATACAGTCTTGTTATCGCTCATTAATCATGGATTTATGGCTGGAACGCCAGTGGTTGCAGCAGTTAATGCCTGCAATCCAGATGATCCTCAAAGAGCATCACTGGGGATGGGTAAATCATCTCCTAAATATCGGGAAATGTTAAATAATAACATTGAAACACTGCGAGATTTTGGGATGAAATTAGTATGTGGCAACGACTTGTATGCTACTTGTGTTGGTGGAACTCCCACAGAAACAAATGATTTAATCGTTACAAAGACAGCTGCCCCAGTTAAAAACGAAGCGGTGATAAATCAGGTCTCAGCTCATAATACTGGTGAGTGTCTGATTGATAAAAACGTTATCTCACGGGTTGATATTTTAAAAGCCCGGGGATCGAATGTGATTAAGATACCATCGGCATCAATTTTGACAGGGTATGCAGCGGAAGCCGCCAAGGAATTTGGGCTTCAGATTATCAGGGTTTAATAAGGGTGGTGAATATATGCAGTTAGCAAAAGTAGTTGGAAACGTCGTATCAACCCAGAAAGATCCGAATCTTGTGGGATGTAAATTATTGATCATAAAAAAAATTGATGAGTATGGGGAATTTGAAAAGTATTCAAGTTCGTCGACAGCAATAGCCGTTGATTCAGTGGGTGCAGGTATCGGAGAAACGGTGATCGTAACGTCGGGGAGCAATGCCCGTTATGTTTACGGTGACAAAATGGCTCCGCTGGATATGACCATTGTTGGCATTGTTGACGAAATTCAGATTGTTTAGCGGGGTGATGTGATGCCAAATGTATACACCCGAGGAGGGGACAAAGGGGAAACAGGTCTTTTTGGATCCAGTCGTACTCCGAAGGATAATATCCGTGTCGATGCATATGGAACCATGGACGAAGCAAATTCGGCCATTGGTTTAGCATATTCACTTTGCGATGATCAGGAAATCAAAGAAATACTGCACTATTTACAGAAACGAATTTTCGTTTTAGGAGCTGAACTGGCCAGCGATGAAAAAGGCAAAGAAATGCTGGCGGACAAAATTACTCAGGCCGATGTGGATTACATGGAATGCACGATGGAACACTATTTAGCAATTATTGGACCTCAAAAGGCGTTCATTATTCCTGGTGCCAGTCCAGCATCAGCAGCTTTGCATGTTGCCCGCACCGTTGTCAGACGCGGTGAGCGATTGATTGTAAAATATAATCGCGAAAATGAAGAAAGTCGTCCAGAATTGGTAAAATTCGTCAATCGACTCTCGGATACCCTTTTTGTGCTGGCGCGGACAGTTGAGTTTAATGGTGTTGTAAAAGAAATAGTCGACCGGGTCAAAGAAAAATTGAATCTGTTAGAAACTGAGCAAGCAGAAAGTATCAATGAAGAAACGTGTGAAAAAGAATATAGTCTACTGACATTGGCCAAGAAAATGGCTGCTGCTGCCAGAGTAAAGGCTGAAGAAATCAATGTCCCAATTGTTTTTTCAGTGGTCGATTCCGGTGGAAATTTAGCCTACTTTGAACGGATGGAAGATGCTTTAATGGTCAGTATTGATATTTCAGTGAATAAGGCCTATACTGCCAATGCATTGAAAATGTCCACTGATAAAGTTGCCAGCGTCGTTAAAGAGAATGGCTCTCTCTATGGCCTCCAATGGACCAACAATGGTCGGATGGTCGTCTTTGGCGGGGGATATCCTTTAAAAATCAATGGTGAAGTCATTGGTGGAATTGGCGTTAGTGGTGGAAGTGTCGATGAAGATATGATTATTGCGAAGAGTGCGTTAGCTGTGTTATAAAATACTAATTAATCAGGAGGAAGAAAAATGACGACTACTGGAAAATTATTAGATATGGCCAAAAAAATGGCAGAAGCGGCGGCTGCAAAAGCAATCGAAATCGATGTACCAATGGTTATTGTAATTTGTGATGCCAGTGGTAACACCGTATTATTTAACCGGATGGAAGATTCTTTATTGGCCAGTATGGATATCGCAACCAATAAGGCTTATACTGCAGTTGCTCTTAAAATGGGCACCGATCAGGCAGCGGATCTTGCCAAAGAGTCAGGACAACTTTTTGGAATTGCAAGCTGCGATAAAGGCAGAATGGTTGTGTTTGGCGGTGGCTTCCCGATTTTTGAAGGGGATAAAATCATCGGCGGTATCGGAGTAAGCGGTGGCAGTGTTGCAGAAGACATGACTGTTGCTCAAGCTGGACTAGACGCTATAAAATAAGACAAAAAATTAACACGATCCAGGAGGTACCTCGTATGAATATAGATACTACAGGTATAGAATATATTGTAAAAAAAGTAATGGCAGAAATCGATTGTGCGGTTGAAGGTGGAAAGCCACTTAAAGATGGTGAGCTTGGGGTCTTTAATGATATGGAGAACGCCATTGATGCAGCTTATGAAGCACAGAAAACCTTCATGAGACAGCCAATAGCCTTTAGAAGCAAATTGATTGCAGCGATGCGGGCAGAAATGCTCAAAAAAGAAAATATGGAAATGATTTGTCAATTGGCAGTTGAAGAAACTGGCATGGGAAATTATGAACATAAACTTTTAAAACATGAATTGGCAACAGTAAAAACACCCGGTGTGGAAGATCTTGTTGCTGATGCCTTCACTGGCGATGACGGGTTAACCTTAATTGAACAGTCTCCATTTGGCGTGATTGGCTCGGTTTCACCTTCGACCAATCCCAGTGAAACAGTTATCTGTAATTCAATTGGCATGTTGGCGGCAGGAAATACAGTCGTATTTGCACCCCATCCCAGCGCCAAAAAAACCAGTGCATTAACAGTTAAATTGTTAAACAAGGCGATTTTAGAGGTTGGTGGTCCTGAAAACCTGATTGTTACAACAGCAGAACCGACAATTGACAGTGCCAATACCATGTTCGCCAGCCCCAAAATTACCATGCTTTGTGCTACCGGTGGACCTGGTGTAGTTAAGACTGTATTACAGAGCGGCAAAAAAGCGATTGGAGCAGGTGCCGGAAATCCTCCAGCGCTGGTTGATGAAACCGCTGATATCGAAAAAGCCGGAAAAGATATTATCGATGGCTGTTGCTTTGATAATAATCTTCCCTGTATTGCGGAAAAAGAAGTTGTTGTTGTTGAACAAGTTGCTGATTATCTGATCTTTAACATGAAAAAAAATGGTGCTTACGAACTGAAAGATGCCAAGAAAATTGCCGAATTGGAAGAGTTGGTTATTCCTGGTGGTCGCTTGAGTCGTGACTATGTGGGACGAAGCGCCAAAGTTATTCTTAAAGGTATTGGGATTGACGTTGACGACTCCATCCGGGTAATCATTATGGAAACCAGTAAAGATCATATCTTTGCTGTTGAAGAATTAATGATGCCAATCCTTCCAATTGTTCGTGTAAAAGATATTAAAGAAGGAATTGATGTGGCGGTTGCTTTAGAACACGGTAATCGACATACTGCGATTATGCATTCAACAAATATCAATAACTTAACTGAAATGGCAAAAAGAGTGCAAACCACTATTTTTGTTAAAAATGGCCCTTCATATGCAGGTATCGGAGTTGGTGGGGAAGGCTATACAACCTTTACCATTGCTGGTCCGACCGGTGAAGGCCTAACATCTGCTAAGACATTTACTCGTAAAAGAAGATGTGTATTAGTAGGAGGATTTACGATTAAATAATAGAGGTGTTGTTCATGAGCGCAAATTTAGTAGAATTGGTACAAAACGCTGGCATTGTTGGTGCAGGCGGGGCAGGGTTTCCAACCCAGGTCAAATTAAATTGCAAAGTTGATACAGTCGTTGTCAACGGAGCAGAATGCGAACCACTATTGCGCGTCGATCAACAACTGATGGCACTGGAGGCTGTTAAAATGTTAACAGCACTCCAGGCTGTTATGGATCACACACAAGCAAAGGAAGGCATTATTGGCCTCAAGAAGAAATATACACCTGCTATTGAAGCATTAAACAAAGAATTATCAGCATTTCCAAAGATTAGAATGCACTTGTTGAAGAATTTCTATCCAGCTGGAGATGAACAGGTTCTTGTTTATGAAACAACGGGAAGGATTGTTCCTGAAGCCGGAATTCCGTTAAATGTTAATACATTAGTTATAAATGTGGAGACACTTTTGAACATTTATGATATAATGATAGACAATAAACCGGTTACAGATACATATTTGACAATAACAGGTGAGGTTAAGAATAAGCTGACAACAAAGGTGCCACTCGGTATTACTGTGCGTGAAGCTTTAGAACTAGCCGGAGGAACAACCATCACGGATTTTGTTGTGATTAACGGCGGACCGATGATGGGAAAAATCGTTGATTTAGAGTCAACGATTACAAAAACAACGAAAGGACTCATTGTTTTAGCAAAAGATCATCCATTGATTATATCTAAAACAAAGTCCATCAAGGAAACCATGAAAATGGCAGGGATGGCTTGTATGCAATGTAACTATTGTACCGAGCTGTGTCCACGATACGCTTTGGGTCATAACCTGGAACCCCATAAGTTAATGCGTATCGCTGCTTATGGTTCAACCTGCGATACGTCCACTCAAGCTACAAACGCTTTTCTATGCTGTGAATGTGGCTTATGTCAATATGCATGTGTAATGGACTTACAACCTTGGAAGTTCAATACCATGCTAAAGCGAGAACTGGGAAGCAAGGGGATCAAAAATCCTCACCACAATGCACCAACATCAGCTGTGCCCTTCAGAGAAGGCAAACAGTTTAACGTTTACCGTTTGGTATCACGATTGGGACTGACGAAGTATGATCTTCCGGCTCCGATGGTTGAAACGGATAAGACGTTTTCTAAAGTCAACCTATTATTGTCACAACATATAGGTGCTCCTGCAGTAGCGGTTGTAAACGTTGGGGATCATGTGGAACGAGGACAACTTATCGGGGATATCCCTGAAGGTAAACTGAGCTCAAAAGTTTTTGCTAGTATTAGCGGTAGGATTTCAGCCGCGGATAGTGAAAAAATCACTATCGAGTCCTAAATCATATTTTAAGGGGGATAATTATGGACTTTACAATGTTAATCGCCGCATTTGGCGGTGGCGTCTTAGCCACATTTATGGGCGGGATCACAGCCTTTGTTTTCACCGGTTTAACCGTTTTAGCGGCAATCATGGGTGGAGATTTTGGTGCTCCTGCAATTGGTATTATTAGTTTTGGTTCCTGGTTTGGTCCACATGTTGCCTTCGCTGGTGCTGTAGCTGGTGCTGCGTTTGCAATGACAAGAAATCATATTGAAAATGGTCAAGATATCGTAACACCACTGGTAAAATTTGGTGATCCAATGGTATTGATCGTTGGTGGTATCTTCGGTATGGTTGGTTTCCTGATCCAATACATCGTTGGACCACTGGTTGGACCAATTCTCTTTAATGGTATTTTGGGAGAAGGCGCTGCCGGTTGGACCGACACTGTTGCTTTCACCGTAATGCTGTCTGGTATTATTGTACGTTTAGTATTTGGTAAAACTGGTATCACAGGAAAAACACCAGCTGGTGAAAAACGCGAATGGATTACTACTGGAAGCCGTTTAGGATTTGTTCTTACTTACGGCGCAGGTATTGGTATCTTAATTGGTGGCGTTGCTGCTACATTAGGTACATTAGGTTTAGTTGGCGGAAGTGCTGAAGCTGCATACTTATTCTCAATGACACCAGTTATCGGTTTCTCTGTTGCTGCTATTTCCTTAATCCTGATTATGTGCGGACACTATTTTGAAGGATGGCATCACATTGTTTTACCTTCTGGTTCAACCGCAGTAATCGTGTTCTCAGCTACACTTAATCCGTTTGCTGCCATTATTGGCGCAGCAATTACAGGTATGTTCACAGCATTTGTTGGTGAATGGGCTGCAAAAACTTTCAATAGCCATTGCGATACCCATATCGACCCTCCTGCTGTAACAATCTTTATTACACAGTTCATTAACTTTACAATTTTAGGCGGATTCATTTTCGTTTAAAACGCATTAACGCAATCTGGTAAAATAAAAACATTCACAGTATAGAAAGAAGTGGTATTTTGAAAAAAGCAGTTGGTTTTATGGAATTTAAGAGCATTCCAGTTGGTATAGAATCCACTGATGAAATGCTGAAATCCGCTAATGTTGAGCTGCTGATGGCATCACCCTTATGTCCGGGAAAATACGTTAGTATTATTGCTGGAGATGTCGGTGCTGTCGAAGCGTCAATAAAGAATGGGGCGCATGTGGGTGGTATCCATATGTTAGAATCTCACGTTATACCGAATATTCACCCTGATGTTCTGCCAGCAATGCTAGGCGCTGGGGAAATTGGTGATGTGAAATCGCTGGGTATTGTTGAAACGATTAATGCAATTTCTTCAATTTTAATCGGAGATATTTGTGCGAAAGCATCAAACGTAGAACTCCTGGAAATTCGAATTGCTAGAGGCTTGGGTGGTAAAGGCTTTGTATTAATCACTGGCGAAATTTCTTCTGTTAAAATGGCCATTCAAACGGCCCAGACGGAAATGGCAGAATCGAATCTCATTACGAGCTATTCGGTAATATCATCTCCACATAAGGATATTGCAAAAATTCTATTTTAACTGAAGATTAAAAATTAAAATGTATAAAAAACAAATGGCTTCGGTCATTTGTTTTTTATACATCAAAATTCTGTTTTTTATAAGTGCACCAAGGCCATTTATAAAAAATAGAAGGAAAATTACGTCATTAAAAAGGAGATCGTCATGGCTCGTAAAAGTAAACCTAAATCACAATTAACAAAGGACACAGCTATTCAAAGTGGTTCGGATCTATCGAATTCAAGTGAAGTGGGGAATGAAGAAGTGGGAAAATTGGACGATTTTATAAAAAAGGTTGGCAGAGTGATCACGGGCAAAGAGGATAATGCCGAGGATTCGAGTGATAGCAGTCCCAAAAAATCGGAAGCATCAAAAACTGAGGTACAGGTAGAAGCCAAAGCCAAAGCAGAA
>MTLE01002368.1_pt1 | contig 32880 bp, 29 predicted proteins | sample 1982461 | NCBI WGS metagenome assembly MTLE01 (sample SAMN05712605, study PRJNA340218) | biofilm metagenome | isolation source: sample SPL anode biofilm adapted to -200 mV | place: USA | collected 2012-02-03
GGAGTTGAAACCGATCCTGGCCAGTGGCGCGCCCGTTTTTCTGACCGGCGATTTCAACGAACCTTCGCATCAGGATTGGACCCCCGCCGCCGCCGTGGCGGGCCTATGCCCGGTGGCGGTGGAATACCCCTCCACCCACGCGGTGGTCGAGGCCGGCCTGCGCGACGCCTTCCGCACGGTCTATCCCAACGAAGTCGCCCGCCCCGGGAGGACCTGGACGCCCACCACCCTTCCCGACGACCCGAAGGACCACCATGACCGCATCGACTTCGTGTTCTACGCCGGATCGGGCGTGGCGGTGAAACAATGCCAAGTGGTCGGCGAAAGCCCGGCGTTTGCGGACATCGTCGTCCAACCCTATCCCTCCGATCACCGGTCCGTCGTGGCCACCGTGGAATTGGCCGAAAAAAGCGCCACCCCGCCCCCGATGAAAACCGTGAAATTGCCGGACCTTAAGCCCGTCATAATGAAACCCTACGCCGCGCTGGAAATCCCGGCCAACGTCGAGCCGTCCGGCTTGGTGAAGAGCCGCCTGTGGGACGACGTGTATTGGGCGCACAACGATTCGGGCGACCTGCCGCGCGTCTTTCCGGTGCATCGCGATGGCCGCATCTACCCGTGCGAACGCTACGGGGCCGGGCATGGCGTCCACATCCCCGACGCCGTGAATGTGGATTGGGAAGACATCACCACGGACGATCAGGGCAACCTCATCATCGCCGATTTCGGCAACAGCGAGAAAAACGATCGCCGCGACCTCTGCCTCTATTGGATCTTCGAGCCGCACCCCACCGTGGGCCAGACCAGCGTGCAACGCAAAGTATTCTTCTCCTACCCCGACCAAAAAGAGATTCCCTCGCCCGTGCGCAACTTCGACGCCGAAGCCATTTTCTACGCCCACGGGCACGTGTACATCCTAACCAAGCACCGGAGCGACACGGGCACCACGCTTTACCGGCTGGATTCGACCGAGCCCTATAAAACCAACCCGCTAACCCTGCTCGAGAGTTTCGATACGCACGGGCAAGTCACCGGCGCCAACGCCAGCCCCGATGGCCGCCGCCTGGCGGTGCTCACCTACACCGGCATCTGGCTCTTCGACACCGCCGAAAAAGAATGCTGGTTCGACGGCGCCATCCGCTGGCTGCCCACCGAAGACATCGAAGCCGAAGCCATCACCCTCGACGGCGACCACCTCCTCATCTCCGCCGGCGAAGGCGACGGCGATTTGTACGATGTGCCCATCGCGAGCTTGGTTGAGGTGAGGAAGTGAGTGGTAAAGTGCGGAAAGTCCTCTTTTGAGTGGCACGGCTCCAATCCTGTTCGGCGAGTTAAGTCAAAGTCTATTGCGGATTTTTCGGCATAGAATGATTAATGTTATCACAGATCGAGAGTTTTTAGCCCAAAACCCGCCATTTTATTGATTTATGATAGCGCAAATCATCTCCTTTCCTATTGTGCCGCATAATCTATTATGGGGTGTGATTTTAAACAGGTGGATGGTTATAAAATGGTTTGATATTTGTAAAAAAGTGCTAAATTTCAAAATATGTCCTTAATCCTTGCCTTTCTCTCTACTGCTGTAGGCGTCATGGCCAGTGATGGCAGACGCTTTTCACCCGCCACCTTCAACAATAGTGGTGATATTATAACTCCAGCCAAAGTTGAAACAGATGAATGCGATAAAACGTTTGAAATTCGATCCGCAGAGATTATTGGCGCGTACTGCGGTCTGATGGATTTCAGCGGAAAAAGTTCCGGCGATCACATCGTTGATGCTGTAAAATCTACGGCCACAAGGTCGCTTGCTTTAAATGAACTGGTTGACGGCGTGAAGGTGTATATGGAAACTGCGTTGAATAATATCAACCCTCAGGAAGTTCTTGTGAGGTGTCGAAAACTAGATATTCTTTTGATCGGGAGAGTAAAACCTAATAAGCCACACATGCAGATTGCTGCCATACGTTTTACACCTAATGGCGCTGGTGTTACTTCATCTTATGAATTTAGAACCCCAACCAAAGAAAAAGTATTCTGTTTGTTTGGAAATGACGCCGCGCAAGCAGCTGCAAGCCGCGTTTTGGAGTCAAATAAGGCATCCAACCATGACAGTTCTTTTATGAACAGCTTAGCAAAGCAGGCGATGGCGGCCGGAGTAGTGAGTGCAACAGTACATGAATATGGTAGTGAGATTTCCTGTGGGGGGAAAATTCATCGTAGGCGTTATCCGTTTCCTAAGTAACCAATTCCACAGTGGTGAAACGTATTCAACCTTCGGTGGAGTTGTTTTAGTCGGCGGGCAAGGCCTGAGACTGGCACGTTATCAGGCTGGCGGGGATTGTCCTGTGTAGATTATTTCCAGTTTAACGCGTTGTGGATTGAGAATAACAACGGTTCCCTCGGTTCTGCGACTTGGAAAGCAAATGCCACTTAGGTTGCCAGCGATGTCGAGTGAATGAAGGCATGCTGAGATAAATTGAGACTTCAGGTATTGCCCCGAGGCTAGGTCGCGGTCTTCAAAAATTGGCTCAAGATATTCTTTTGGAAGAAAGTTCAGGTTCCAAACAGGAGTATCTTGAGTTAGGCGTGAATGCTCGTGAACTACTGCACCCGAGGATGGTCTTTCGGCAATGGCCACCTCGAATGATGATCCATACCAGTTTCCGCTTTCGCCATCTAATTTGAAACTGCCACCAACAGTTGAGACGTAGCCCGTAAAATAATTGACAGGCTCAACTAGTACTTTGCGGGAAAAGTCGCTGCCCGATGGGAGTATATCCAATAAATTGTTTCCGCTGACTGAAAGCCAGCCCGATACAAGATTAAAGTAGTCATTCATATATTCCATTACACGCATTTCGATGCAGGAATCTTTAAAAATATCGGTTTGATTGAATTTAATATTAAATAATATTTTTCCGGCAAAAGCACGCAGGTGCTCGAGCGGTCGGCATCGGTGATGATCCAAAACTTAACGTCGGAGGGGGATGACGGCCGACAATAACCCGCAGCCATCCAACAAGGCCCTATCATTGGACATCCAGTCGTGCTTAATAACTTCTCCCCTCCCAAAAAAAATCGCCTTTGCGATGCCGGTCGAGAGTGCGTAAAATCTCAGCCCAGCGAGGAGCTATCTGGCCCAGACAACTTACTTACTTCCCAAACACCTTTCGGATGAATTGGTCGCCTTTGGGGAGGCCGCAATTGATTGGGAGCAGTCGGTAGCTTTGCATTGGGACGTTACCCGTGTTGCGCGGATGCTCGTGAAATTAAAGGCCTGGCGCGGCGCGTTCAGGCTAACATTGAGCAAACGCTAGAATTCGCTTCGTTTCTTCAAACGGAACCGTTAATGCGTTGGCATTCTCCAGTTCCTTGCGCACTTCATCGGCGGCGCTTTGGCGTTTATCGTCACCCTCAGGGGTGCGTACCACGAAAAGCAATTCCTTCGGCAGGCAGCCGATGCGTTTCAAGCGTTGCACGGTGGAAATCCACGAATCGCCATGCCGATAAATGTCGGTGGTGGCCGCTTTGTCCAAATCGAGGGGCTTTATGGCCTTAATGGGAGTAGTATCCGCAAAATGAACAAACGGAAGGACGACGTTATAGCCGTCATTTCCCACGCGGTAATCCAGTTCATAGAACCTGGAGAGATCGGCTTTTTTCAGGGATTCGCTTAAACGGTGCCGCATGACTGTTTCCTGATATTCACGATCCTGGGCAAACTGCCTTTGAACGTAGAATTCAAATAGTTCGCGGAGCTTTTCTTTTGGTTCGGAAGCCAAGACTGTGCTTATGTCGCTGAAATAGAAAATGCCCTCGCGTGGCCGGACGAACTCCTTGAAAGCTGCCAGATTTGCCCGGCACGCATCTTCTAGGGCGGACTGGCCGTCCGGGCCGTTGCCAGCGTCCCGGCGTTTAAGTTCTTTAATCAAGCTATCTCGCCCGAGTTTATAAACCTCGAGATCGAGCTCCGGGAAGAAATCCGTAACCCGTTTATGTTTGCGACGCTCAAAAGCTTGTCCAAAAAAGTTGAGTTGTGGGCAAGCCAGAACCACGCCCACATTAACAAACTCCCCGGTTTCTCGATAAGGGCGAAAACGGGCAATCGCATAATTGCACACGACCTCGTTCATTCTGTCCTCCAGAAACTACGCGGATTCGCTCGAAATCGCCACAGCAAAGTCGTAACACTTTCCAGGGTGAGACCAGTGTTAACTTCGGTCCAGGACTCGGGCATCTCTCGCCACCAGACGGGGATGTCCGCTAACACGGATTCCATAAGTTGCTCGTTGGCATGGATATAATCCGCATCCCAGCTTGCTTTTTGCGAGGCGAATGCATGCGTAGCCCAGAATTCAGCGCATCCTTGTTCCTCAAATGCCAGATTGTGGTCAATGACGTGTGGTTTGCGATCCCTTTGAACCCAGAGGATGTTGGGGTTTCCACCGTTTTCATTCAGTGTTCGGTCGCCATTCGCTATCCACCAATCGAAGAGTAGTGTGCGAGCTTTAAAAAATTCCGGGAGTTGGCACATTTCAAGGTACGACAATTCGCAAGCGTTAGGGACAACTAATGACGCGAAACCAACCCCTTCACCTAGATCGGAGGCATCGTCTCGGGCGCTCATTGAAATCAGCCGTTTGGGGATTCTGGCTAACCTGAAATCTGGAATCGGGAGTTTGAAACACCTGCCAATATGCCCTGCTATCCACTCAGCTATCAGCGCTTTTGTGCCCGCATATCTTCCCTTTACAAAATAGAGTTGGTTATCTTGGCCGCGGCATAGAAACGGACGGGTAACGCCTTGAGAGCTGCGATCAATAATCTCTATTATGTCCAGACTCATTGGAACTCACGCAGCTAATCCATTGCTATGACTCGCATGGACTTAACTGAGTGTTATGGATTAACTACCGAGCCTAAAAGCGGCTGTCGATATTAAATCATCACCTTCTGCGGGGCGAACAAGGGATTCCACCTCTCATGATCGAGACCTGAAAAGGGTGGATTGCTTTAGGGGAGGATTTTAATTGCGATTACTTGCCAGCTGCCAGTCGCTGCGCATTTGCGAATCCCCGATTTTAACGTGCATGAATCAACTGTAGGCAACTCACTCCTGCCACCCATCACTTCCCAAACACCTTGCGAATGAATTCGTCGCCTTTTAATAGGCCGTGGCTGCCTTTAGCGCAGCTGGTTTCGTCGTATTGGGTCACGGCGTCGGGTTTGACGCCGGGGGCGCGCAGGGCGAAGGGCACCGCGTCCCGGGCGTGGACGCGCGTTTCCACCGGGGTGGGGTGGTCGGGCAGGGTGGCGACGACGGCTTCTATGCCCCGTTGTTCCAGGCCCGCCAGCACGCGGCCCACCAGGCGGGTGTCGAAATCCTCGATCGTTTTGATCTTCAGTTCCAGGTTGCCGTCGTGGCCGGCTTCATCCGGCGCTTCCACGTGCACGTAGCAGAAATCGTCCGTTTCCAGGGCTTTCAAGCACGCGTCCGCCTTGCCTTCGTAATTCGTGTTGTACAGGCCGGTGGCGCCGGGGACGCGGACGTTTTTCAAGCCCGCGTACACACCGATGCCGCGGATCAAGTCCACCGCCGAGATCACCGTGCCGCGGACCCCGAAGCGGTCGGGGAAGGTCCACATCGTGGGGCGGCGTCCCGGGGACCACAGCCAGATGGAGTTGCCCGGGTCTTTGCCCGCCGCGATGCGCTTGCGGTTGACGGGATGGTCCTTGAGGATGGCCCAGGAACGTTTGGTTAAATCGTTGAGCAAGTCCGCGGTAGCCTTGGCCTCGGGGTGCTTGGGCTTGATCCAGAGGGATTCGATGGCTTCGCCGGGGTGATCGTGCGGGGGGGCGCATTCGAGCCGGGGATCGAGCCCGGTGCCCACGAACAGGTGGCGGTAGCTGACGCCCGGGTAAAAATGCCGTCCCTCGCCGCCCAATTCCGCTTCCAGGGTTTGGATCATTTCGGCGGCTTCTTCGGAGGAAATGTGGCCGGCGGAATGGTTCTTGATCTTGCCATCCACGAGGCAGATCAGGTTGCAGCGCATGCCGATGTCATTGGCCTTGATGTCCACGCCCATGCTGGCGGCTTCGAGCACGCCACGGCCTTGGAGGACTTGGCGGGGATCATAGCCCATGACGGCCAGGTTGGCGGCTTCGCTGCCGGGGGCAACGTCATCTTCGATGGTGCGCAGCAACCCACAAGTGCCTTCGCGCGCAATCCGGTCCAAATGCGGTTTGCGCGCGACTTGCAGCGGCGTTTTGCCGCCCAAGCGCGCCACGGGGTAATCCGACATGCCGTCGCCCAAAAAGATGATGTATTTCATAAACACTGCGCCCGCCGCGCTCCCCGGGTCATGGCTTAAACCTCCTGCCCCATTTTCGGGAAAACCGCCGTTCAATGGCTGTTTTGAGCGGCTGCGGCCCCTACACATTAGGCTTTGCCGGCGAAAAATCAAGCGGCCGGGCGGGTGCAAGTTCCTATTGCTAGGCCGGTTTAAGTGCGGCATTCTGGCTGGATGCTATGGCAAGGCATAATGATGAGATGCTGGCGCTGGCGCAAAGAACCGCTGGTGCAGGCTTTTGCTTTGTCCATTTTGTTCCACTTAGAGTTGCTGGTCATTAGTGAAATCGGCATGCAGCAAGGTTGGTGGAATAGTTCGCTGGTGCCCAATTGGATGCGGGAGATGGCTCCGAAAATCTTGCAGGCCAAAGCCCAACCCAATTCCCCGACGAAACTCGATGCCAAAAAGGAAGACCCTTTGCTGTACGTCGAGGTCGATCCGTCCGTGGCCACCGCCGAACCGCCGCCGGAAACGCCGCTTTATTCCTCCCGCAATTCGCTGGCGGCCAATCCCGACCCCAAGAAAGACACCAAAACACCCAAGGTCGATGGCAAGCAGACGAAAATGCTCAAAACGGTCGACACCTTGAAGCCGAACCCCAAGCCCGTGGAGGTTAAGCCCACCCCGCCGCCGCCTAAACCGGCCGAGGACCCGGTGGTGAACACCACGAGCGAAGCCAAGCCGGAGCCGAAACCCGAACCTAAGCCGGAAACCCAGCCCAAACCCAAAGTGGAGGAAGCCAAACCGGTGGACCCCACGCCCGAAGGTGATTTGAACACGGGCACTCCGGTGCCCAAAGTGGCGGAGGCCAAGCCGCAGCCGGAAGTTGCCCCGGTTGCGCCCACCTCCAGCCGGCGGCGCACGTTGCCCTCGGACCGCCGTGATCCCGGCATGCTGGCCGGCCAGAAAATGAAGCAAGACGGCGGGGTGTCGCGCGGCGGGCGGGTGGCGCTCGACGTGAAGGAAAGCCCCTTCGGCAATTACGACGAGCAAGTGATTATCGCCATCCAGCAGCGCTGGTTCCAGTTGCTCGATCAGCAGGATTTCACCCGCGGCCGCACGGGCAAAGTGGTGCTGGAGTTCCGCATGTCCGCCGACGGCAAAGTGACCAATATGCGCGTGGCGGAAAACATGGCGGGCGATTTGCTGGCCATCGTGTGCCAAAAAGCCGTGATGGACCCCGCGCCATACGCGCCTTGGCCGGCGGAGATGAAGCGCAAGATTGGCGTCAATTACCGCGAAGTCCGATTCACTTTTTATTACGAATAAAAGCTTATGTTTGAATTCTTCAAAATGGGCGGGCCATTCATGGTCCTATTGGTGCTCACCTCCGTGGTGGCCGTGGCATTCATTATCGAACGCGGCCTGGCGTTGCGCTGGAACAAGGTGATTCCGCGGCGCATCCAGGAATTGCTGGATCGCTGCCACACGCCGGAGGAGGTGGAATCCCTCAAGCGCGTGTCGATGGGGAATCCGTCGCCGATCGGGCGTTTGCTGGTGGCCGCGATCGAGCACATGGGCAACAAAGAGGAAATGGAAGATGTGCTCCAATCCCAGGCGCGCCAGGAAGTGGTGAAACTAGAGCGCGGCCTGCTGGTGCTGGAGATTATCGTCGGCATCTCGCCGTTGCTCGGCTTGGTGGGCACCATCCACGGCATGATCACGCTGTTCGCCGATATTGGCGCGCAAGGGGTGGCGGACAACGCCGCTTTCGCGCGCGGCATCTCCATTGCCCTGAACACCACCTTGATGGGGTTGTTGATCGCGATCCCCTCGATGGTGGCGTGGAGTTATTTTGTGCGCAAGGTCGAGACCATGACGGTGGAGATGGAGCGGATGTGCGACGAATTCATGCGCCGCCAAGACAAACGCAAGAAAAAGGCGGCCGCATGAAATTCTTCATCCGCAAACGGCGGCAGCCGCCCGCCATCATCATTATTTCGCTGATCGACATTCTGATCGTCATCCTCATTTTCTTGATGGTGACGACCACCTTCAAGCAATCGCCCGCCTTGAAACTGGCGCTGCCGGAATCCAAGCAATCCAAGCAGGGCGCGTCGGAGAACAGCGTGCTGGTCACCATCGCCAAGACGCAGCCATATTTGTACCTGGGACCCGTGTCGGTGACGCCCGAGCGATTGGAGATCGAACTGCAAGCCCGTGTGCTGAAGAATCCGCAACTGGCCTTGGTGATCCGCGCCGACACCGACGCGCCGTTCGGCCAGATCGTCAAAGTGATGGACATCGCCAAAACCGCGAACATCAAATTCGTCAACGCCTTCACCAAAAGCGGCAAACAACCGTAAATTAGCGTTCTGCATGCTGGGCCAATAACCAATTCAAAATTTTCAACTTCTCAATTTTCAATGCAGTTGTCAGCGGATGTGCCGAATTGAAAATTAAAAATTGAAAAATTGTTATATTCTATTTAAAATGGTCCGGTGAATTATCCGACCGCTTATGGCGATTTGCGGCGCGAGTTGGAAAATTGGTGGATGCCTTGCCGGAAAGCCGTCTGGGGCGCCATGTGGCGGGGCAGTTGGTGCGCAGCGGCACAGCGGCAGCGCCGAATTACGACGAGGGCCGCGCCGCGGAAAGCCGGGCGGATTTCGCGCACAAAGTCAATGTGGCGCTCAAGGAGTTGGTGGAAACCCAAGGCCGGCTCAAATTAATCGAAATCGCCCAATTGCAGCCAGCGGCCAGCCTCCAGCCGCTTCGCCAAGAGTGTGATGAGCTGTGCCGGATCCTGGGCAAAAGCGTCGCCACCGCCAAAAATAAATCCCGGAAACCGGCGGGTATCCCTGGCGAATTGAATAATGCATCTCAATAACCAATTCAAAATTTTCAATTTACGATTTTCAATATTGGTTTTGACGTTAGCCCCAATCCACGCCTCGTGCTTGCCGCCGCGCCCGGCTTAGCGTACACCATCCTCCTTTATGGCGTATCGTTTGCCTATTTTGGATTTGGAGCCGGAGATTCTCGCGCGGTTGCGCGCGCAGCGGCGCTTGATTTTGCAGGCGCCCACCGGCTCCGGCAAATCCACGCAGGTGCCGCGCATGCTGTGGCAAAACGGGCTGCTGGGCGAGGGCCAAGTGGTCATCCTCCAGCCGCGCCGCTTGGCGGCCCGGTTGCTGGCGGCGCGCGTGGCCGAGGAGTGCCAAGTTTCCCTGGGCCGCGAGGTGGGGTATCAAATCCGGTTCGAGAACCGCTCCGGCCCGCAGACGCGCATCCGGTTCGTGACCGAAGGCATTTTGCTGCGCCAAATGCTGAGCGATCCCGAGTTGAAGGGCGTGCAGGCGTTGATTTTTGACGAGTTTCACGAGCGCCATTTGTACGGCGACATCACGCTGGCGCGCGCTTTGGAGTTGCAGGAGAAAGCGCGGCCTGACCTGTTGATTATCGTTATGTCCGCCACCTTGCAGGCTGAGAAACTGCGCGCTTATCTCGATCCCTGCCAAGTGCTGGCCAGTGAGGGGCGCACGTATCCGGTGGATATTTCGTATTTGCCCCGCCGCGCTTCCGGCACGGCCACCGTGTGGGATTTGGCGGTGGAGGCGTTTCAAGCGCGGGCGCAATTGGGTGATTCCGGCGATACGCTGGTGTTCATGCCGGGAGGCTACGAGATCAGCCGCACCATTGAGGCTTTTCGCTATTGTCCCGAGGCCCGGGGGCACGTGCTCCTGCCGTTGCATGGCGAGTTGCCGCCGAAGGACCAGGACGCGGCGGTCGCCCGCCATGAGCGGCCCAAGATCGTGGTCGCCACCAACGTGGCCGAAACTTCGCTGACCATCGATGGCATCCGGCTGGTGATCGATAGCGGCTTGGCGCGCATCCCGCGTTATGATCCGCAACGCGGCATCAACACGCTGTACATCGAGCGCATTAGCCAGGCCGCTGCCGATCAGCGCGCGGGCCGCGCCGGCCGCACCGCGCCCGGATGTTGCGCGCGTTTGTGGACGGCGATCGAGCACGCGGAGCGCCCCGCGCACGAGCAGCCGGAAATCAAGCGCCTCGACCTGGCCGAAGTGGTGCTCGCGCTCAAGGCCTCCGGGTTTAACGACCTGCGGGCGTTCCGCTGGTTTGAACCGCCGGATGAGCGTGGTTTGCGCGAGGCCGAGACATTGTTGCAGGATCTCGGCGCACTCGATCACCAAGGCACCATCACCCCGCTGGGCCGCCAGATGCTCTCGTTTCCGTTGCACCCGCGTTACGCCCGCATGCTGCTGGCCGCGCGCGAATACGGTTGCGTCTACCAAGCTGCTTTGATCGCCGCGCTGACGCAGGGGCGGGACTTGCTTTTGCGCAACCCGGGCCGCGAGGTCGAGGCGTTTCGCGAGGCGCGTTTCGGCAGCCGTGCCACGTCCGATTTCTGGATTCTCATGCGCGCTTGGGAATACGCCGCGCAAAATGAGTTTCGCCTGGACGCTTGCCGCCAGGCCGGGATACACGCGATCACCGCCCGCCAGGTGGGGCCGTTGCTCGAGAATTTCCTGCGCATCGCGGCGGACGAGGGGTTGGACACCAAGCCGCGCGAGGTGGCCGATGAGGCCTTGCGAATGTGCATCCTCACGGGGTTTTCGGACCGCGTGGCGCGCCGGCTGGACGAAGGCACGCTGCGCTGCGACGTCGTGCGCAACCATCGCGGCGTGCTCGCGCGCGAAAGCCTCGTCCATCACGCACCGCTCATCGTCGCGGCCGAGGCCAGTGAAGTTCAAAGCTCGGGTGGCACGGTGCAAACGATTCTTTCCCTCGCCACCGCCATCGAGCCGGACTGGCTCGGGCAGCTTTACCCGGAGGATATTCAAGGCGCGGTGCGGGTGACGTATGACAGCGCCGCCAAACGGGTGGCCGCCGAGGAGCAACTGCGCTTCCGCGAACTGGCCGTTGCCTCGCGCCGCGTGGAGCCGCCGCCGGCGGAGGAGGCCGCGCGCATTCTGGCGGAAGAAGTCATCGCGGGCCGCCTGGTGCTAAAGTTATGGGACCACACGGTTGACCAATGGATTATGCGGTTAAACCAATTGGCGCGCTGGTGTCCCGATTTGGAGTTGCCCTCGATCGGCCTGGAGGACCGGCGGCATTTGATCGAGCAGATTTGTCATGGCGCGCTTTCGTACAAGGATATCAAGGAACGCGAAGTAAAGCCGGTGGTTCAATCGTGGCTGTCCGGCGCGCAACGCGCCTTGCTGGACAAGCACGCGCCCGAGCGTCTGGCCCTGGCGAACGGTAAAACGCCCAAGGTGGTTTACACCGACGATGGCACGCCGTATGTGGCGCTGCGCATCCAGGAATTGTACGGCGTGAAGCAAACCCCAAGCATCGCCCTGGGCCGCGTGCCGGTGTTGCTGCATATTCTGGCGCCGAGCATGCGCCCCGTGCAAATCACGCGCGACCTAGCCAGTTTTTGGGCGGAGCATTATCCGCGCATCAAGCAAGAGTTGCAGCGCAAGTACCCCAAGCACGAGTGGCGGTGAGCACTGAAGAATGCTGGGGAAACAGGTGATTCATAGGCAGAATATGCCCTCGGCCAGCGATTGTTGTATTACCTCGATTTTAATTAATTATCCGATAATCAGTTGACAGAATGGTCGCAGCGGGTAGCGTGAGAAAAAATCAACCACCGCTTATGAATTTTGGCATTAATACGTTTCTCTTCGTGTCGCCATTCACCAACCGCTCCCTGGGCATTCTCAAGAAAATCAAGGCCTGGGGCTACGATTCTGTGGAAATCGCCGTGGAGGACCCGGCGCATTTCGATCCCGCGCGCGTGCGCGCGGCGCTCGATCAAGTGGGCTTGGAAAGCCCGTCAGTGTGCGCCGTGTACGGGCCGGACCGCGATTTGCGCGGCACCGCCAAACAGCAAGCCACGGCCAAGTCGTACATCAAAAAGCTCATCGATCAAACGGTCACGTTGCGCGGCAACACCATCGTGGGCCCGCATTACTCGGCGGTGGGCCGGCGCAATTTGCACACCGCTAGTGAGCTGAAAACGCAGTGGAAGACGGTGGCCAAGAATTTGAAAGAAGTCTGCGCATACGCCGAAGAGCGCGGGGTGGTGCTCGCGCTGGAGCCGTTAAACCGGTTCGAGACGGATTTCATCAACACCTGCGAGCAAGCCCTGGACATGGTGGATCGGGTGAAAAGCCCCGCCCTCAAGGTTCATCTGGACACGTTCCACATGAACATCGAGGAGAAGGATTCCGCCAAGGCCATTCTGAACGCCGGCAAACAATTGGCTCATGTGCACGCTTGCGGGTGTGATCGCGGCCAGCCGGGGAACGATCACATCGATTGGCCGGGCATTGCCGCCGCGCTCAAAAAGATCAAGTACGACCGCACGGTGGTCATCGAGACTTTCACGACGGAGATCAAGATGATCGCCACCGCCGCCGCCATCTGGCGCGCCTTCGAGCCGAGCAAGGAATCGCTGGGCGTCAACGGGTTGAAATTCCTCAAAAAGACGCTGAAATAAACCGGCTCAAGCGGCGGGCGGCGTTTTCTGCAAGTCCTCCAGGCGCGTGCGCATGTAGTGAACATGCACGCGCAGGGCGTAGAATTCGCCCGCATACATTACCGGCACGGTAAGCTGGGCCAGCTCATCTTCGTATTGGCGCAAATGGGCCAAGTCCTCCTCAATGGTTTGGGCAATGGTGCCTTTGGCGATGCGATGGTCAATGGCTTGCAACAAACGATAACGCACCGCGATGCGGCGGCGCATGCGCCAGCGGTAGGTGGGCAGGGCCAGTTTCACTAGTGGAATTACCAACGTGACCAGCGGAATGGCCATGATCCACAGCCGGTTGATGGCGTTGGCCACCCAGAACGGCAGGTGCTTGTGGAAGAACGACGGCCCTTTCTCGAGGAACTGTTTGGCCTCGGGCAGGAGGGGGAAAGTGACGCCCGTTTTGGATGGGAATTCGCCGGGTTTTTCCAGCCAGGAACCTTCGCTCTGAATTTCGCGGCAAGTCTGCAAGATGAGGCCGGCAATGTCGCCATCCAGATCTTCACGGCAGAGCAGGGTAGCCATGGGCGCAATCAAGGTGAGATTCGCCGGAGGATAGTTTTTCTCCAAATCGAGCAAACCTTCGCCGATGGTCACCGGTGCCAGATGCGGGAAACGGCTCAGATAAGCCTGGGCGCGCCGGGCCTCGTAGATGCCGAGGTTTGGGTCGGCCATCAAGCGGTAAACGTCCGGATGCGGCTTGTGGCGGTCCGAGGGATCGTTGACGGGCGCCACCAAAAACAACGCTTGCACCTGGTTGGCTTGCAGCGCGGCCACGGCTTCCTCGAAGCCAATGGGCACGCCGACGGATTCGGGGATGTGGTTTTCCGCCAAGATGAGCTTAGCCAGCATTTGCGTGCCCGAGCCGTTACGGCCCACCGCGACTTTCAGGTGTTTTAAATCGCTGAGCGAGCTGAGCTGGGCGTCTTTGCGGTAAAAAATCCACAAAGGTTCGTAATACACGCTGCCCAGCGCGCGAATTTTACTGGTGTCGCCTTCGTAATACTGTTCAGTCCCGCCCTGGCTAAAAGCCACGCTTACGCCTGTGGCCGCATCCTGCAGGAGTTTGAGGTTCTCGATACTGCCGCCGGAGGAGCGCAAGTTCACCTTGAGCAGTTTTTTTTCCAACGCGGCTTTCAACCGCAGGCCAAAGCGATGGTACCCTCCGGTTTCGGCGCCGGTGGCGAGGGTGATTTCGCGCGGCGGCGGCGGCGCCACATAACGATAAGCGACGGCAAAACCCAGCAGCACCAGCAACGCCGCCCACCAGTAGATGCGAGCCAGTTCAGCGGCCAGAGCGAACACGGTGCTGGATTTGGATGGGGCGTTCATTGGCGGATGCTAATTTTTAAATTATCTGGGCGGCGACAAGGCGGACACTATTCGCCCCGGTAGACGCACCGCGCGGTGCAGGTTTCAGCGACGACAATTTCCACCAATTGCGGCAGCCGAGGCTTGAGGCCCTGCCAAATCCAGGCGGCGAGGTTTTCGCTGGTCGGGTTTTCCAGGCCGGGCACTTCGTTTAAATAATAATGATCCAGTTGGTCCCACAACGGTTGAAACGCTTTGGTAATGTCGGCGTAATCCATCACCCAGCCCAGTTCGGGATCGCATTCGCCCCGGACGACAATCTCGGCTTGAAAGCTATGGCCGTGCAAGCGGCGGCATTTGTGGGTTTCGGGCACGCGCGGCAAATGGTGCGCGGCCTCAAATTGAAACGTCTTTCGCAGTTCTTGTATCATGATAAAGCTTTTTCCCAATCGGCCCAGGCCACCAAGCCCGCCAGGGCGGGCGCGCCATCGTGCCGCCAAGCCAGCGGTGGGTTCTGCATTTGGCCGGCGGGGCAAATGCGGGAAGCCCCCCAGCGGGCGAATTCGGCCGCCAGGCCGGGGACTTCGTCGTCCGTGGCCCCCAGGCCCACGGTGGAAACGGCGTGGCGGATGGCGTCCGCGCCATGGCGCAAAGCCTCGGAACTGGGCACGCTTTTGACGTAAATGAACCGGTGCAGGCAGGAGAGTTGGAATTGCGGGTCCGCCTCGAAAACCACGGTCCACGCGGTGGATTTGGCGCTGGACCAGTGGCGGGTGTCGGGCGAATGGGCGGCGCGGACTTCGTAAAACGCGCGGCGGTTGGCGATCGTGGCGGCCACGGTGGTGGGCACGGCGGCGCGCGGTTCGGTGGCTTCGCGGCGCTCCAATTCTTCGGCCAGTTTGGCGGCGAATTCCTCCGCCGTCCGGCCGGCGGCGTCTTCGATATAAATCACATGCGGCGAAAGACAGCCCAATTGATCCCAGGCAATGATGTCGCGTGCCGTCGCGCCGACCAAACGGGTGCCGGTCACTGCGGCCAAGGCGCGTTTAGTCAGATAACTGAAACTGACTTTGTGGCCGTAACCGAGGAATCGCGCGCGCGGGGGCACGCGCTTGCGAATGGCGGCGAGGGCGGCGTCCGAGCCGGTGGCGGTGACGCAATCGGCCTCCGCCAGCACGGCGTGTTCGAGCGCTTCATTGCCGCCTTTCCACGCGGCCAGTTCCAGGCATGCGCCCAGCTTGGGGTCCAGGTCGTATATCGAATGCGCCAGCAAACGGGGCAGGGCGGCGCCCCGGGAGGCGCATTTGAGAAATTGCGCCGAACGCAGGAGTAGGCCCGTCAGCAGACTCATGAACGCGGGGCAGGGGAGGTTGCCCGCGGTGAAGTGGACCTGGAACTCCGGGCCAAAAGCCATCGCCGCGCGCTGGCCTGTCCGCTCTGGCGCGGAGGACTCAAAACCATCCAAGCGGCCCGCGTGCCCCAATTCTTGCTCGATCCAGCACAGCAAATTATCCGTGGTGAAACGGCTGAAAAACTGGTCCAAACCGGCGGCTAGGATTTCCTTGGAGAAACCGCTTTCGGAGTGCGGCAAATCCAGCGCCATTTGGCGGAAGGGATAATCCGCCTGCTGCCATTCGCGCGCGAGATTCACCAGAAAATCGATCAAACTGCGCGTGGAACGGACCGCCAAGTACCGTTCCCGGTTGTTCTTGAGCGTTTTGGCGGCTTCCTCGGCCATGGCCGGAGTCAAAGTGGCTTCGGGAGGCAGATCGATCAGGAAGTAATTGGGCAATGGCATGGCGGAAGCGTAATTAAACGGCCATTAACGAGCAACCCCGGGCTTCGGCTTCGATCGCCCGGCCGAGCAGCTGAAAACCGTTAAGTTCGCGCACGCCCAAGTCCTCCGTTTGCAGCGCGACCACCGAACTGAGGTTCGCGAGATCGATGATTTGAATCAAACCGGCTTCTCCAACGCCCACCGGGCCGCCATGCTCTGGCGAGATCAACCGGGCGCGGGCCCAGGGAGGCAAGTGAAAGGCGCGGTCCGCTGAGGCTTCGCGAACGGGACTCGCGACCGATCCAGGGACGCAGTCATAGGCCTGTGAACTCAGTTCGCACATGCCGTATTCGCAGACGATGCGTTCGCGGGGAAGACCTAGCCGTTCGCTAAGTTCGGCGTGCAATTGCGCCTTGGGCAGCACGCGCGAACGCCCTTTGTACCCGCCGGTTTCCATCACCACCGAGCCGGGGGGCAGTTGCCACGCCAAGCGGTGCTCCGCCGCGTAATCGAGCAAATGCACAAAGGAGAAAGCGGTGCCCAGCAATGTCGCCGGAGTACCCTCCGAGCAGGTTTGAATCAGAGCCTGGGCGGTTGCTTCCAAATCCACACACCAGCCGCCTTGGGAATCGGGGTAACCCGTCCAAACCGCCGCTTCGCCGCCCCATCGCGCCACCACTTTGCCCAGCATGTGCGCCAGCGAGGAATGCGGCGCCTGGATGGGCGCAGGCGTTAAGGAAATCCAGCGGCGATGGTTTGCCGTGTCCCGCAAACCGGGCATGCATTGTCCAAACCAGGCCAGCAAGGAGGATTCGTAAAGCTCCAGGGTGATGGCGTGGTGAAAATGGCGGCTGCGCTGCGCGGTGGTGCGTCTGGATTGGAAAAAAGTGGCGCGCGCGCCAGCGGGCAGCAGGGTCAACGCATCATATTTGAATGCCGTGGTGTGGATGGCGGGCAATTGAGTCCAATCCGATACGCTTTCGGGAGTCACGCCGCGCGTTTGGCAAAACTGGCGATATGGGGCATTCAGGCGAAATTGCAGGGTGAACAGCTCCCGGGCGAGAGCGTTAAAGGCATCCGCATCCGGGGGGAGAGGATGAGCCGCAGCCGCCGTGATGAAAGCACGGGCGCGCGCGGCGTAATCGCCAATTTCCAATAATTCAGACATGCGGTTTTCGATTTCCTAAGCGTTTGCGGCTGGTTTTCCGCCACAGCCGGCCCGCACGGTGCAGGCGATCCAGATTATCCGCCAAGTCTACACTTGGCCGGACACCGGTCTAGCTATGTTATTACCCATACCGAATTGCCGGGCAAGCCTGATTTGCCCTAGGGAGTTGGCGGGTGGCGGGATTGAGCTTTCTTCATGAGGCTTAGTCAGGGTATTAGGTGCTTTTTTTTGTGCCGAGTGTATATTACTCAACAGTCAAAGGGGGCGGGGCGGGCCAAAAAACTGCGTTCTTATTGCTGGTTTGAACAACTGGCTAAGATTTTGAATCCATTGAAAGTGGGATAAGGCAGTAAATTGAACCGTTTATTGCCACGCGGCCTGGGGATATCAACACCTCGGCACAGTAATTGCTCTTGAGCCCATCAGTATTGGTCTTGAGCTTTGATCCTTGGAGATTGGTTATATGATTTGCAATCCACCTGCTATGGATATGAAAGCAGCACTGGCACCCAAAACAAACCGGCCATCGGGCTGGCAAGAACGGCGCGAGGAATTGCGCCGGCGCCTGGCGCAAATGCCGCCCACCGAATGCGAAGATGACGAAATCGAAGCCCATTTTGCGGGCATGCCCAGCCATTATTGGGAAAGCATCAACGAAGCGGACCTGGTTTGGGGTTTGGAGTCGGTGCGCGGATTTTTAAAACTGTTGCTGGCGGCCAAAACCCCGCCAACCATGCCGTACATGGACTATCGCACCCAGCCGGGTTCGACTGAGGCCCGGGTGATTCTGTGCACCTGGGATCGCCAAGGATTGCTAGCCAAAGCCGCGGCGGCGTTTAGCGCCGTGCGCTTGAACATTCAACGCGCGGAAGTGTTCACCCGATCCGACAACGTCGTGCTCGATATTTTCCACGTGACGAATGCCGGTGGTTCCGAGCCGGTCAGCGAAGCGCAGATGAAAAACATGATCTCATTGCTGGATGGGGCGCTGAGCGAGCCGCCACGGTTTGCCTCCGTGTGGGCCTGTTCGCGGCACAAATATCTGGCGGAAAGAGACCCCATACCTCCGAGCATCGTGATCGATAATCACGCCCATGCGGGCAGCACCCTGGTGAAGGTGGAAGCTTTTGACCGGTTGGGGCTGCTTTACGATATTCTCCAAACCATTGCCGACAGTGGTTTGAATGTGACACAGGCGGTGATCGAAACGGATAACGCCCTGGCGCGAGACATGATTCACGTGGCCGATAGCAAAGGCAAGAAACTGGCCGATGCCATCTTAATTAACCATCTGAAGACTCAATTGGAAGCGGCCTTGGCGCGCTGACCACGATTGAAGACGGGTTTTGCCCATCCCCAACGACCGCTAGGCGGCCTTGGGGATGAATTGTTTGCACCCCTGGAATCGGATCGCTTCTGCGTTACAAGGGCCGCTCAGGCGCTTGCGCGGGTTGCATCATGCTGGGACTATCCCAAGGCTTATGGGATTCCGTCGTGGCGCAGCCGGATAATAACGCGAACGCGGCCCAAAGCACGCAGCCAAGCCAATGGTTTTTAATCATCTTCACCATAGGGCTTAAGGTTTTCGCCAAAAAGCAATTCATGCAATGAAAAAAAGCAGGCGTTTCTTCGGGGCAAAACGGGCTATGCTATCGTTTTTCGAAGGCCATGAGCGGCTTGGTGATTCACGGCCGGGCGATTTCGTACAGGAACGTGGCGCCATTGCCGGGCAGGGCGGCCATATCGGCGGTAAAGGTTAATACATCCCCTTGGGCGGTGGCAGGAATCAACCCAACCCGGCGTCCCCCGGGGGTTAAACCCCAAACTTGGTAACGCTTGGCTTTCAATAAATGGATTTGAACCCGCGCTTGTCCCGCGCGCATCAAATAAGGCAGATGCCCCCATTTAAGCAATGTCTTGCGTTCGGACTCCCGGTATTCGACGCCTGTGTTTTGCAGGTCCGTAAGATGGGTGACTAACAGCCGGCGGCTGTTGCGAATGGGCGTTGGCTCAAGTGAACTAATCCACACGGTGGCGTCGGAGCCTTGGATGTCCAGGTTCACACCGCCTGACTTGGTCTCGAGGCGGGAGCCCGCACGGGCAAACCCGCCCGCCGTGCGCGGGGTGTCCAGGATCATCATGTCGCCGGTGCCATCCAGAGTGATTTCGCCAGTCTCACTGCGGAAATACTGGCGCCCGGGGTCCGATAGATTGTCCGGGCGCAGAATTCCCGTGTCGCGCACCAGTTGCAGCATTTGGTTGGTCTCTAAACGATAAGGATCGAAATTAACCACGCCTTTGGAACTGTAAGCTGAGGCGGGGTCGCTCCAGCCTAGGGGAAAGGCGATGGCCGCGCGCGGGCGGATGATGGGTTGGTCGTGGATTTCCGTGCCGACCCGAGTTAGCCAGCCCACCCAACTCCAGGCGGGATCCAGTTTGGGAATGACCGCGGGTGGGTGGGCCAAATCGTTCGTCGTCATGGCGATCGTCACACTGCGGGGCGCGCTGCGCAGATCGCCGCGCAGGAACAAGCAAAGGGAAGCCCGCTCGGCCGCCAAGCTCAAAGGATCGCTGGCGACGTCGAAATAATTCATCGGGGCCGGGCGTATCACACCCTCCCGGCTATGGCTGTAGGCGAATCGCCAGATGCCGCCCCAGCCCTGCAAAGCGCCGTACGCCCCAGTCAGAATTCCGCCGATTCCGCGAAACCGCCCGGGGCCGGAGAAATTATATTCGGTGATGGTAAATGGTTTGTCGTAAAGCCGCGTAAACCCACGGCTGCGCAAGGCGCGCACGCCATTAAGAAGGGGGCTGGCATTGGCGCATCGGCTGGGCAATTGCCAGGGGCGTTCGATGAATTCAGGGTGATCGACGTAAAAATGATCATCCACATAGTCGAACAAAGCGCGGGTATTCTGGCCAAGGGGATGGTTAGTCCAGGCGTTATCGTTGGTGATTAAAGCGCCACACCCCAATTCATCGCGGAGGAAAGCTTTCATGCGCGCCACCATGTCGCGCTCTTTTTCCGCCAAGAAGATCAGGTAATCCCGCGCCCGCGGCGTGTGGGCGTAGATGGATTCGGGCAAATTCACCGCTTGCCAATCTTCGCTGGCCTTTAACTCCTCTTTCCAGGCCGCCGCCAGTTCTTGCCGCGAGGCGTAGCGGCCAGCCAGCCAGGTATTCCAAGCGCTCTTCCACTCGGGAATGTCCTGCATTTCCTTGAGGAAATTGCCGAAATTTCCCTCGTTGATGAGGGAGAGCCAGGCCAGCGCGGGGTCAGCCGCGTAGCTTAACCCCGTGTACGGGTTGGTGTGCGTGAGGAATTGCCGGGCAAACGCCTTCCAGTTTTCAAACGCCCCGGCGTGCACGGGGATCAGGATTTTAAAAGCATCCATCGGCACCTGGCCGGGCTTGTCGATGCCCAAGTCGGCATAGCGCACAGGGCGGGAGACAAATAGATCGGTCGTGATATAGATGCCTTGCTTGGCGCAGGCGGCGAGGAGGTAATCGAGCTGATCCAAGCGGTCGGGGCGCAAGCGGAATCCCGGGGCTTCGGAAGTGGCCTCGACCAAATCGCGTTCGTAATGATGGATGCGCAGGGCGTTGTAGCCGATGCGGGCCAAGCGGGTGGCGAGGCAATCCGCTTCCTCGTGCGCGAGATATTGGGCGCTGAAACACAGGTTAACCCCGTAAAAACGCTGCGTGGTGCGGATGCTATCGGCAAAAGCGAATTGGCCGTTGGGCCGCACCATCACCCGGCCGTGAGAACCCGCCGGGTTGTTCGCTCCGTTTAGATTGGAGAAATCCAGCACCGAACCGGGTTCAATCTCCAGCTCGGGGGTTACCGGCAGCCATTCGGCCCCGGCGGTGATTGTAATGGGCGGCGCATTGGTGCTGGTGGCCGCCGCCTCCGCTCCTGGGGAGGGCTGGGCAAAGGCCGCCATCAAGATACACCCCATCCCGAGGCTTGAAATCCATTTAGCCTGCATGATTTCCTGACGTGTTTGGGTTGCGCGTTATTCGAGCGTAATTTTCCCCGAATAACAAGCTAAACCGGTCAAGTTGGGCTATCCGCAGTAAATATTCGCCACGGAGCAAATGGACTTCGCGATCATTGCACACCGCGCCACCAGCGGTTATTCATGCAACTTGATTCGGTAAAACGCCTGGCCTGCAGGGCGTTCAAGTACTGCGCGCTTCTGTTGCGCCATGGCGGTTAGAGTTTGCGCAACGGCCCAGGTTCCGTTGGCTTCGCTCGCGACCAGCACATCGTAGGCTTTGCCCGGCACCGATTGGAAATAGAGCGCGAATTGGCCGTCCGCCAGTGGCGCTTGATCCTCGGTGCTCAGCCCCTCCGGCCGGGCTGAGGCTTCAAAAGCCATTAGGGACTGGGCATCTATCGGGCTGGTGCCCGCCTTCCACTCGGCGAGATTGCCCATGCCGTCGTGGTCGGGATCGTCCTGTTCGCCGCAGGCGTTGGGGAATTGATCCGCCAGGCCGCTGGTGTCGACCCATTCGTCAAAGGTGGGTGCCCACACCGTGGTCCGGCTGCCCGCCAAATCCACGCCCCAGCCATGCTGGTTGGGAAGGTAAAAGATGGTTTTGTTGTAGGGGTCATCGAAAATGGCACCACTCGTCAAAGGCCGGTTGCCTTCAAAGCGCAGGCCGGGCAGGGCTAAACAGCCGGCAAAAGCGTTGGGGCCAATGGTGGCGACTTTTTTACCCAGGCGTACATAAGTCAATTGGGTGCAGCCACTAAAAGCGCTTTCTGAAATATTCGTCACGCTGTCCGGAATAATGATGCGGGTGATTCCGGTGCAGCCCGCAAAAGCAGAGAGGCCAATATTTTTAAGCGTATTCGGCAGGGTGATATCCGTTAATTGAGCGCAATTTCGGAAAGCGCCTGGCTCGATGGTTTCCGTGCCCTCGGGAACGACGTAGCTGCCCCCATGATTATAAGGGTAAAACTGCAAGCTTTTTTGCGCTTTATCGAATAATACCCCTTCCAGGCTGCTTAAGGAAAGGTTCTGCGGGGTAACGGCGATGTTTGCCAAATTGGGGCAATAGGACAATGCATCGCCCGCCACAAGGAATCCGAAGTTGGTGAAGCTGGCCCCAAGCGTCAAGGTGCGCAAACCGGTGCATTGCATTAATAAGTAAATTCCACAGTTGGGAACCAGATCCGGGATGGTGAAGCTGGTGAGCCCTATGCAGCCGGCGAATACACTTGCGCCGAGTTTTGTCAGTTCCGGCGAAAGAGAGACGTTGGTCAGCCCGGAACAGCCCGAAAACGCCCCATCGGAGACAAAAGTTACGTGTGGCAAATCCAGGTTGGACAAGCCCGTGCATCGGCTAAAGGCGGCGCGTCCGAGATAGGTTATGGATTCCGGCAGTTGCAAACCCGTTAGCCCCGAACAGCCATAGAAAGTGTATTCTTCAATTCGATTCAGTGAGGTGGGGAGCGTAAAGCTCTCCAGCCCCGAGCAGCCATAGAACGCGTAATCTCCTAGTTGGGTTACGCTGCTAGGAACGGCTAGGTTCGTCAATCCGGTGCAAAAAGCGAAAGCCGCGCCGCCAATCTTAACCAGATGGTCCGGCAAGGTGATCGCTTTGAGCCCGGTGCAATTGGAAAACACAGCTTTGCCGAGATATTGCAGGCTGCTGGGCAAGACCAGATTGGTCAGGCCGGTGCAGGAGGAAAATGTGCTGGCATCGAAACCGGCAATAGACTGGGTAAATTCGAGGCTGGAAAGGCTGGCGCAGCCGTTGAACGCGTTTCCTCCTACCGCCACCAAGCCGCCCGGCAAGTCCACTTTGGCCAAGGACGTACAGCCGAAAAACGCGCCTGGGCCAAGATTGGTCACTGTGCTTGGCACGGTGAGACTGGCTAAAGACACACAGCCCGAAAAAGCGTATTCGCTAATAGTCCCCAAACCGCTCGGCAGGGTGACATTGGTTAATTGCAGGCAGCCCGCGAATGCGCCGTCGGATAGGGCTGGCAGGCTGTCCGGCAGTGTCACGCGGGTAAGGCCCACGCAGCTATCGAAAGCGCCGTTCGCCATTTGGGTTACGCTGGCGGGGATGTCATAGCCGCCAGCGCGTGCGGACGGATACAGGACTAAAGTGGATAAGTCCGCGTTAAACAGCACTCCATCCACCACCCGATAGTTGGGATTTCCCGGCCCGGCGGTGATGTTCGTTATCGCCGGGCATCCGCCGAATATGGGGAAGCCAACATTGCTGGCCGGGGTGTTGATGACCAAGCGGTTGAGCCCTGTGCAGCGAGTGAAAGCGCCGTCCCCAATGTTCACCAAGCTGGCGGGCAGCGTGAGTTCGCGTAATGTGGCGCAATTGGCGAACGCTTCCGAGCCGATGCTCTCCACTGTCTGGCCCAGATCCAGCGTTGCCAGATTTGAGCAACCATAAAACGCCCGGCTGCCGAGACGTTCCAAACCATCGTTGAAGCTGACATTGGTCAGCCCCAAACAACCAAAAAAGGCGAGATTCTCCACACTGGCCAGGCTTGCTGGAAAAACAAGTTGGGTAATATTCGTGCAGCCTAAAAAGGCCTGATCCCCAATGGCCACCAAGCCCTGGCCGAAATGGACATTAGTGAGCATCGGGCAGCCACTGAAAGCGGAGCTGTTGATATTCGTGACTGTGTCCGGCAAAGTGAGGTTTGCCAGGGTGGCCCGGTGATAAAACGCATAAGCCTGAATGCTAACGACCGTTTGGTTATCGATAGTGCCAGGAATAACGACCGAATCTGCCACTCCGATATAGCCGGTGATGGCCAGGGCATTGGTGTCACCAAATGCGTGGGTCACATAGGTAAAATCTCCACTCTGCCCAGCGAAACAGGCGGTGGCGAGGCGGAGATAGATTCCCAGGACAGAAAGGGCAAACCACTTAACCGCGCTTTGACGCAGGCGTGTCCAATGATTTGTGATCGTGTTCATGGCAGACCTTTACAAAACCATCATAGAAAAGGCATGATAGCATGAGTTGACATTACTTGGGTTACCAAAAATAGCATTATTTGTGCCAATAATCAAGGCGGGGTGTCACATGGATTTCTGAAGGGTTCTCCCAAGCCTTTGTTTTGTTCGGTTTATAAGTGGCTTAAGCCAAGCCGTTTTAAGTTGTGCCATGGCTTGGCTAGGTAAAGAGGATTTTCGCCAATCCGCCTCTGCGCGGCTTGATTTGGGCCGCGAGTGCGGCTATAATGATTGCGTGAAAGCAAACGAAACGGAGCGTGCCGCCGAGTACACGGACCGCAAGGAGTCCAGCGAGCTGTTGCGCGAGATTTCCGTGGTTTCGCGCTTTTCCGAAGAGCCGGATTGGGAATTCCACTTCAAAAAGCAGATGTTCAAGTGGGTGATCATCTACGGCGGGGCCGCTCTGGCCGCCGCCGCCCTAGCTCTGACCGGCCTGGCCTGGTTCTACACCCATTAGCTGAACCCTGAACTGACCCTATTGAGTCACGGTTCATGGTGGAGCTTCGGCATCCGCGGATTGCGGGAGCTTCAGAATGTGGAGTAAATCAGCCAACCCCCGCCGCACAACACCAAGACCCCGCAGGTTTTTTTCAGGAGGACAACCCCTTTGGAGTGTTCGTTCCAGTTCAGGAAGCGCTGGACGATTTCGGTGAAAGTTCCCGCCAGGACAATGACCGCGCAATGGCCTAGGCCATACGCAAGCAACAACGACGCCCCATAGAGCGGCGCGGACTGGGCGAGTTGAAAGGTCACCGCCAACATGGGCGCCATGTACGCAAAGGTGCAAGGCCCCAGCGCCAGGCCGAAAATCAGGCCGAGCAAAAATGCGGCCAGCATGCCTTTGCGCTTCACGTTTACTTGGCCGGGGCCGCTCCACGGCAGGGGAATCAAGCCCAGCAAGTGCAGGCCGACCAACAGGAATACCAGCGCCACGAAGTAATTGCCCCAGCGGCCAATGTCGCCCATCATCCGGCCGGCGGCGGCGGTTATCGCGCCAATGGCGGCGATGGTGATAAGGATGCCCACCGCAAACAGCGTCGCCAGGCCGCAAGCACGCCGGGTGCTAACCTGGCCTTGGCCGCTGATGAAACCCACGATGAGCGGTATGCTGGCCAGGTGGCAGGGGCTAAGGATGACGCTGAGGACGCCCCACAACGCGGAGGCCCCCAGCGCCAGCAAAGGAGCCCCCTCCACCGCGTGACTCAGCGAAGTAAAAAGTTGCTCCATGGCCTATTTGCATTCACCCAATTTGCAGGCCTTGGAAATTTGCTCCGGCGTCAACTTCATCTTATCCGCCAGCGCCTGGGCAATCGTGATCTGCCGCCCCGTCATGGCCGGATGCGCCTCCAGCCATTTCGCCAGATTCTCCTGATTGACGAAGAACCCTTGCTTGAAACAGCCCGCGGAGACCCATTTGCCGTCCGGTCCCGGTTTCTGTCCGAACCACGCAATGGCGGTGGCCGGTTCGAGCGAGGCAATCTGGCCATCCAAGGTCTTTACGCGAATCGGCTCGCCGGTGAGGCCGTCTTTGGCGGTGACGTCGATATTTTGTTTAAGCCGGGCCGCCACGCCCAGTGAACAGTGAGTGCAACAACCGTAGCCGTGGGTCGTGCCGAACTGCACGCCGCAGGCGTCTTCAGGGTACACTGCCCGATCGCAGAACGCGCACCGGGTGGCCAGTTCTTTGCCGGATAGCATCTCCCAATTAACCAGATTTCCCGGACTCGTTTTTTGCGCTTGTTCCGCCGCGGTTTTATCGGCGAACACGCGGACCGTGGGGCGGCCTTTAGAGTCTAAACCATACAAGTAATTCGCCTCGGCTGCCCCCACCATTTGGCCGGTGGCTTCATCCGTGACTTTCAGCTTGGCGGCTATGGCTTTGGCGTCCGCGCCGGGCACGCTTGATAAATAGATGAAATAGCAATGGGGCGAACAAAACACCCGTTGCTCGGTCTGCCCGTGCAACACGGCTTTCGCCTTGGCCGGGGCATCGCCATCGCACATGAAGCAAACCTGGTCGCGCGCGCGGGTATCCGGCTGGGCGGGCGTTTCGCGCACCAATCCCGCCGCCGCTGTTTTGCCACTCAGATCCACGCCCAACTCCTTCCACTTGGCCAGAATGTCCTCTTTGCCAAAGAATCCCGTATGACGAAACTGCTCCTTGCCGTTCGCGTCAAAAAAGATCTGGGTAGGAATCAGCTTAATCTTGTAAGGCTTGGCGGCGTCCGGAAATTTCCAAACGTCGATGAACTGCACGTCCATTTTTCCGGCGTACTCTTTTTTAAGCTCTTCCAGAATGGGCGCCATCGCCTTGCACGGAATGCATTTATCAGCCCCCAAATCCACCAGCTTGGGCAGTTTGGGCGCGTCCGCCGCCCAAGCGGCGACGCATCCGGCCGCCATGGCCACAGCCAGCACCGTTCGTAGTATAGTTTTCATGGTTGGTACTTTTAAAGGTTAAGGTTTGATTTTCTGGAAAAGCGCGGTCAACCGGGTGCGATATTGCTCCGTCATTTGGGCTTCCACTTCGGCCATCGGCTTGACCGGCACCAAGTCCATGACTTCCGCCGGCGAGAGGCCGGAGTCGAACAACGTCCGGGCAGAACCGCAAATCATGCGTTTCAGCGCGGGCGTGATGTCGGCCTCGCTCAAGCCAAAGGTGCCCGCCAGTTCTCGCAGCGTTTGGAGTTGATACCACAAATAGGTCGGCCCCATGGCGGTGATCAACGCGTAGGCCTCCAGTTTGTTTTCGGCGACTTCGGGTGCTTCGCCTAGTGGAGACAGCAAGCCCGTGAGCGCCGCTTTGTCTTCCGGCGAAAGGGCAGGGGCGTACGCGATGGGATTGAAGCCCGCGTTAATCACGGAAGGCGCGTTGGGGATCATTCGGGCCAGCCGGTTAAAGCCGCCGAGGATTTCCGTGAGCTTGGCGATCGTAAACTTGGGCGCGAGCGACACCACCAGAGCGGTTGGTTTTAATGCGCCCTTAATGCCTCCCGTCGTGTCCGCCATCACGGGCGGATGCACGGCCACAAACACCACGTCCTGCGCGGCCGCCACGCCATTGTCCGGAGTGGTTTCGATGTTCGGGAATTTCGCTTTCAACTTGGCGAGCACGTCGGGATTGGCATCGCTCACCACCACTCGCTGGGGCATGGCTTGCTGATGGCTCCAGCCGGCCAGAAAGATGCGGGTAATCCGTCCGCCACCCACAAAACCAACACTATTCGTTTGCATGTTAGATTTCCTTTCGAGTTAAGTGAATTGCTTAAGCCGCCGGTTGGAGCAAGGTTTTTATTTCCGCCACACTGGGCACTTTGCCCGCCACTTTGACGGCGCCATCGACCACCAGCGCGGGCGTGGTCATGACGCCCAGCGCCATGATCTGTTTGAGGTCGGTGACTTTGCGCAATTCATACGGCGCGCCCAATTCTTTGGCGGCTTGTTCGGTTGCTTCGTACAGCTTGGCGCACTTGGCGCAGCCCGTTCCTAAGATTAGCAAGTTCATCGATTCACCTTTCGTTGATTACATGAGTTGATTGAATAAAAAGCCCACGGCCATGATGCCCAGGGCCACCACACCAAAAAACACGCACAGCAGCGGCAGTTTAAGCACTTTGCGCAAAATGACCGCCTCCGGCAGCGAAAGCCCGATCACGGACATCATGAAGGCCAGCACCGTGCCCAAGGCCGCGCCTTTGCCGAGCAAGGCTTGCACGATGGGAATGATCCCGGCGGCGTTGGAATACATCGGCACGCCGATGACCACGGCGGCCGGCACTGACCACCAGGCGTCGCGCCCCATGAGCGAAGCCATGAAATTTTGTGGCACATAGCCATGGATGCCCGCTCCCACGCCGATGCCCAGCAGCACAAAAATCCACACCCGGCCCACGATGTCTTTGACGGCGTCCAGCCCATATTTCGCCCGCGCCGGCCAATCCAAATGCTCCTCCGACGCGCCGGCCGTTGCGGGCATTTGATAAACCCAATCCTCGACGAATTTCTCCAAACGCAGCCGGCCGATGACCCAGCCGCAAACAATGGCAATCGTTAAGCCGCAGCCGAGATAGAGCGCCGCCACCTTCCAGCCGAACAGGCCGAACAACAGCACCAGGGCGACTTCGTTGACCATGGGCGCCGAGATCAAAAAGGAGAAGGTCACGCCCAGGGGGACGCCGCTCGTCACAAAGCCAATAAACAACGGCACCGCCGAGCACGAACAAAATGGGGTCACCACCCCCAGCAAGGCCGCCAGCACATTGCCGGCGGATTCGCGCCGGCCCGCCAGCACCCGCCGGGTGCGCTCGGGCGTGAAAAACGACCGCAACACACCCACTCCGAACACCACCAGCACCAGGAGCATCAGGACTTTGGGCGTTTCATAAATGAAGAATTCCACCGCCGAGGCCAGATGCGAATCCTGGGCTAATCCGAAAACGGAGTAAGTTAGCCAATGGGCCAGGCGGGCCAGGCGGCTATAGACCAGCCACCACACGGGCAAGAGCAGCCACCACAAAATGTAAATTCTAGAGCGCACAGTTAGTTAATTAGCTAAATACACAATATTAAGTCAAACGTCTCGCCAAATCGGGGCGGACAACTCTCCTACCCAACCAAGGAATCCCACAACGCAGCCATCCGGGGCGTTGGTGGGAATGCCTGGCGGGCTAGGAATTCTTGCATTTTTTCTTTTCCCCGTTGCCGCTGACGCATTGGATAAAATTGACCACGCACGGGGTAATCAGCCGGTAGTAAACCTGCGCCCCGCGTTTCTCGTCCTCCACAATGCCCGCGTGTTTCAATAACGACAGGTGGCGCGACACGGTGGGCATTTCCGAGCCAACCATGGCGGCCAATTCGCACACGCAGCGCTCGCCGCGCGAAAGCTCCTCCACCATGAGCAAGCGCCCGGGATGGCCGAGGGCTTTGAACACCTGGGCTTGGGTCTTGAAATCGGACGGTTTTAAGCAACTCGCATTCACTGGTGAGTAATTTAGCAAAATGGCTAAATGTGTCAAGTGTGCGGTGAGTATTTTTTTAAATTCTTTGAGCGGGTTCGATTACTGGCGTTGATACCACGCGCGCGATCCGTTGCAGATCCGGCACACGGACAGCATCACGGGCACTTCCACCAGCACCCCCACCACGGTGGCCAGCGCGGCGCCGGAATCCGCGCCGAACAGGGTGATGGCGACCGCGACGGCCAGTTCAAAAAAGTTGCTCGCGCCAATCAGCGCCCCCGGCGCGGCCACGTTGTGCTCCACCCGGAACCACCGCATGAGCAGATACGCCAGGCCCGAATTGAAGTAGACTTGAATGATGATGGGAACCGCGATCAACAGCACCGCCAGCCAGCGCTGGGTCAAATTCCCGGCTTGGAAGGCGAAAATCAGCACCAGGGTGAACAATAGGGCGAACACGGCCACGGGATGAAATTTGGCCAGAAACTTTTGCTCGAACCATTCTTTGCCGTGGGATTTGAGGAGCAACGTGCGGGTGAGCCAGCCTGCCACCAGGGGAATCACAATGAACACCACCACCGAGGTGATGAGCACTTTGGAGGGCACCACCACGTTGGCCACGCCGCACAGGAACATGACGATGGGCGCAAAGGCGAAGAGCATGATGAGGTCGTTCACCGCCACTTGGACCAACGTGTAAACGGGGTCGCCGTCCGTCAGATACGACCACACAAACACCATCGCCGTGCAGGGCGCCGCCGCCAGAATGATCAAGCCGGCGGTGTAGTTCCGGGCCGTTTCCGGATCGATCCAGGCCGCGAAAAGGTTTTGCATGAACACCCAAGCCAGCAGCGCCATGCTGAACGGCTTGATCAGCCAGTTAATCACCAGGGTGATCAACAACCCCTTGGGCTTTTTGGCGATGCCCCCCAGCGCCGAGAAGTCCACCTTGAGCATCATCGGATAAATCATCAGCCAAATCAGCACCGCAATGGGTACATTGACTTGCGAACCTTGGCCGAACTCCCAGTGGCTGAGCCGGGCGGTCAGGTCCGGGGCTGATTTGCCCAAGATGACTCCCGCCACCATGCACAAAAACACCCACAGAGAAAGATAGCGTTCAAAAAACGCCAAACGTTTGGGGGCTGCCGATAATTCACTCATAGTAGGGATTTGCTTAGCTAGGGCTGCTAATGGCCGAATTCTGTTGGCCTGGTTATGGGAAATCCAAGGTTTGCGGAAGGGAGGTTACAAACTGGCGGATTTCATCCCGCACCCGCCGGTAGACCGCCAGTTTTTCCTCGCCGTCCGGCAAATGGCGGGTGAGCGAGGGCGGGTCCTCGAAGCCCGCGTGAATCACTTTCGTTTTTCCGGGAAATAGCGGGCAATGCTCATTCGCGTGGCCGCACACGGTGATGACGCAATCAAAGGTTATGCCCGGCAGATCCGCCAAAGTTTTCGAGTAATGCTTCGAAATATCCACCCCCGCTTCCGCCATGACTTTCAGCGCGTGCGGGTTAAGGCCGTGTTTTTCAATGCCCGCGGAATAGGCTTCCACCTGGCCGCCTAAAAGCTGCCGCGCCCAGCCTTCCGCCATCTGGCTGCGACACGAGTTGCCGGTGCATAAGAAGAGGATTTTCATGGTTTTCGGCATAATTCAGTGGCCTCGAGTTTGAGCAATTCTTTCAATCGTTGGGCGTCCGCTTTGATTTGGCTGTTTTTGGACAAAGACTGGCTGACCCATTCCAGGGCCGTTTTGACCAAAGCCGGCGCTTCCTTGCCCGGCAGCGAATAATACACCCAGCGCCCGTCCTTGCGTGCCTCCACCAATTGCGCTTGATACAAAATGGACAGGTGTTTGGACATGGTGGAGGGAGCCAGTCCCAATAGCTCCGTGAGCTGGCACACGCACAACTCGCCCTCGCGCAAAGCCATCAACATGCGCACGCGGTTGGGGTCGGACAGGGCTTTGCTCGCGTTCATAAACTCACGCATGCCTACTATTATTCGCCATATAACGAAATATGTCAAACCACGAATGGCGCTCCCATAAATCGCAACAAACGTCATTGGAGCCGCGAACTTACGGAGCAATCGGTATTAATCGTTATTTGAATTCACCGCTGATTTGGGCTATACCCTCAGCCATGTGGATTGAAGTATATGCCGGGGGTCGCCGTAATGTTTGGGGAGCAATTTGCGCCTTTTGCTGGCTTTTGGCTGCCACCTGCGGGCAAGCCCAAACCAGCCCGCCGCCCGGGCCCGGCATGAGTTCAACCCAAGCGGTGTCGTTAGCCCGGCTGGCCTTGAGCGCGATTGACCGCGAATTCCCCCATAAACCGGGCGTGGTGTTCAATTCCGCGGCCGAGGTCAAGCGGCCCGGCGAATTGCATCCGTCATTCTTCGGCTCGTTTGACTGGCATTCCTCCGTCCATGGCCACTGGCTGCTCGTGCGGTTGCTGCGGCTCCAGCCCGATTTGCCGCTGGCGCCGGAAATTCGCGCGCGCCTGGAAACGCACTTTAATCCCACGAACCTCGCCGCCGAAGCCGCGCTCTTTGACGTCAAAGGCAATCAATCCTTTGAGCGCATGTACGGCTGGGCTTGGGCGTTGCGGCTGGCGGCGGAACTGAGGGCTTTCGAAGATCCAGCCGCGCGCCGCTGGTCCGCGAATTTCGCCCCGTTGGAAAGCAAACTCGTGGCCGCCACTTTGGCCTACTTGCCTAAACTGACTTATCCCGTTCGCACAGGCGTGCATCCGGACACCGGGTTCGCCCTGGCGCAAATCCTCGATTACGCGCGCGTGGCCGGAAACACCAACCTCGCTCAACTTATCCAACAGCGGGCGCAGGCGTTCTACAGCCAGGACCACGACTATCCGGTGGCTTACGAACCGTCCGGGGAAGATTTCTTTTCCAGCGGCTTAAACGAAGCGGACCTCATGCGCCGGGTGCTGGCGCCGGACGCCTTTTCCCGCTGGCTGGACGCATTTTGGCCGGGGCTGCGTAGAGGTGAACTAGGGGGGTGGGGGACGCCCGCGCAAGTCAGCGATCTCGCGGACCCCAAAATCGTGCACCTCGTGGGCCTCAACCTCAGCCGCGCCTGGACTTTGCGCGGCATCGCCTCGGCTTTGCCGGCGACGGATCCGCGCCGGGCGAAGCTAGACGCAGCGGCGTCCGCTCATGGGGCCGAAGGCTTGAAATACGTGCTCAGCGGACACTATGAAGGCGAACATTGGCTGGGCACCTTTGCCGTGTATTACCTCACCGATTCCGGATTAGCCGGTCCCAATTCCAACGCTAGTTCCAGCACCCCTCGATGAGGTCGTTGATTATTTACGTCCAGCCTAGTCACAGCCGTCGCGTGGTTTTAGAGCGCGGTGAATAATCCCTGATGCCATAAAAGCTTTCCGCCCTCGGACCGAGTCCTTGCACCTTTCGAGTGCGAGTCTGCTCCTTCACGCAGAATTTCCTTTTGGAAATGAACCCCAGGCGGCTTTTTGTGTTCCTTCAAATTTTTCGGAATTAATTTGGCATGTATCATTCAGTGTTTTTGAAAATTCTGGCTGGCGAAAAAGCTTGCCTCTAACGCGGACTCTGGCGAAATAGGTGCCCGAAGGCTGGCAGCAACAGGCAAACGGCACGCGAAACTAATCTGATCAAGCGATTTATCAGATTAAAACCAAGAGTGGACCCCCGAATTCAGTTCCGGCCACTCGAGGGAAGTGAAAAAACGCCACCGTCCGAGCCATCTCTGTTGTTAACCAACCATCCCCATGGGCCCATAGCTCAGCGGTTAGAGCAGGCGACTCATAA
>MTLE01001324.1_pt2 | contig 32829 bp, 39 predicted proteins | sample 1982461 | NCBI WGS metagenome assembly MTLE01 (sample SAMN05712605, study PRJNA340218) | biofilm metagenome | isolation source: sample SPL anode biofilm adapted to -200 mV | place: USA | collected 2012-02-03
CCCGCGATAGCGGGCAGGGCCTGGGCGGCATGGGTCGGCGCCTCAAGTCGCGAAGCCACCTCTGCGCAACTCTGCGCCTCAGCGTCCTCTGCGTACAGGTTTTTTACCCAAAGCTACCGAACCAAAAATAACAATCAGAGACGGATCCACAATTTCCTCGATCGCCCCCCATGCCCAGGACCCCCAGGAACCTGCCCCCCGCTCATCGCACTTGAACGGTACCCAGCCGCCCCCCTGCGACTCCGTTCCCGGATGCCCGACCACGATGACCCTGCGAATCTGCGTCCTCGGCCTTGCCTTCCTCACCGCCTGCGGAGGCGGCGCCCGCGTGGCGCCTGCCCGGGTGGGCGGGGGCTGCACCTACCAGAACTACCCGGGGAACGCCACGATCACCCGCATCGAGAGGCTGCCCGGAGGCGGAGCCAGCGCCCATTTCTCGTTCACGCCCAGTGATCCCGGCGCCATCGCGACCTACCGGTTCCCGGGGGACGGGGACGCCGACCGGGTTCTGCACATGGACGGGACGACCGCGCCTTCGCCGCAGGAGCTCGAGCGGCGCGGCATCCGGCCCGGGGCCATGCTGCCCTGCGTCCGGTGGGAGATCCGCACGGGGACGTGCACGCCCCGGGGCTTCTCGTTCCCTTCGCTGGCCGGATTCTCGGGCTCCTAGCCGTCGGCGATCGGGGCGGGCCCTGGTAAACTGCCGGGCATGCCTTGGCAAAAACAATTGGTCTACTGCACCGCGGCGGGGATCCTGGCGACAGGCTCCTGCGGGCGTCCTGCGGGAAAGCTTCCGCAGGGCGGGGACTTCGTCCTGCGGGCCCCGGACGGGCCGCTGGACTCCCGGACCCTGCGCGGCCAGGCCCTCCTGCTCTTCTTCAGCTACACCCACTGCCCGGACGGGTGTCCCGCCCACCTGCGCAACGGCGCCCTGGCCTTCGGCCGCCTGACGCCCGCGGAGCAGGCCCGGGTGCGGCTGCTCCTGGTGACCGTGGACCCGGGGCGGGACACCCCCGCCCGCATGAAGGACTACGCCGCCTTCGTGAGCCCGGCCCTCACCGGTCTCACCGGGTCCCCGGCGGAGATCGCCGCCGTGGCCAAGGCGTACGACGCCGCCTACCTCCGGCAGGAGCCCCGCGCCGATGGCAGCTACGACGTGGGCCACACGGAACGCATCTACGTGGTGGCCCCGGACGGCAAGCTGGCGGCGGTCCTGGGACGGGGCGCCACCGAGGCGGAGATCCTGGCCGCCGCGCGGAAGGTCCTGTGAGCCCCCGTCCGGCCTTCCGCGCCCTCCTGGCCCTGGGCGCACTGGTGGTCCTGGCGGGGCTGACCTTCCTGGACGCCGCCCGGATCCGGCGGGCCCGGCGCGCGGACCAGGCCGCGACGGCGCGGTTCGCGGCCCAGGCCGGCCTCACGGACCTGGCCCTCTTCAATGAGGCGCGCTACACGCGCCACCCAACCCAGGCGGACCGCCACTCGGCTTTCCAGGACCATCCCCTGGCCTTCGATCACTTCCCCAGCGGCAGCCTGCTGCCTCCGAGGTCCCATGCGCGCCGGGATTGAGCGCCAGCTCGCCCTTCTGGATTTCACGCTGGCCTCCCTGGCGCGGCGCAAGGCCCGCAACTTGGGCCTGCTGGCGGTCTTCGCGCTGCTGGTCTTCCTCATGGCCTCCGTGACGCTCTTCACCCGGGCGCTGCGGCAGGAGGCGGCGGCGGTGCTGGCGGGCACGCCCGAGGTGATCCTGCAGCGCATGGTGGCCGGCCGGCACGAGCTGGTCCCCCCGGGCTACCGCGAGCGCCTGGGCCGCATCCGGGGGGTCCAGAAGGTGGAAGGCCGGCTTTGGGGGTACTACTTCGATCCCGTCACCCAGGCGAACTATACGTTCATGGTGACGGAACCCGCCCCCCGGGACGGCACCGTCACCATCGGCCCGGCCCTGGCGCGCCTGCGCGGACTGACGGAGGGGGGCACGCTGGCCTTCCGGTCCTACGCGGGAGAGCTGCGCGCCTTCCGCATCGCCGCCGTGCTGCCGCAAAGCACCGAACTGGCCAGCGCCGACCTGGTGCTGGTGTCCGAGAAGGACTTCCGGGCGTTCTTCACCTATCCCGAGGGCTGCTTCACGGACCTGGCCTTTTCCGTGGCCAATCCCCAGGAGGCGCGCACCGTCGCCGCCAAGCTGGTGCGTGACCTGCCGGATGCCCGGGCCATCCTGCGGGAGGACAGCCTGCGCACCTACGCCTCGCTCTTCGACTGGCGGGAGGGCCTGGTCCTGGCCATGCTCGGCGGCGCCCTGCTGGCCTTCGGGATCCTGGCCTGGGACAAGGCCTCGGGGCTCTCGGCCGAGGAGCGCCGGGAGATCGGCATCCTCAAGGCCATCGGCTGGGAGACCGGCGACATCCTGCGCATGAAGGCCTGGGAGGGCGTCCTCCTGGGCCTCACGGCCTTCCTCCTGGGGTACGTGGCCGCCTACGCCCACGTGTTCCACGGCGGCGCGGGCCTGTTCGAGCCGGTGCTCAAGGGCTGGGCGGTGCTCTACCCCCGGTTCGCCCTGACGCCGGTTCTGGACGGCCTGGACCTCCTGACCCTCCTCCTGCTCACCTGCGTGCCCTACACGGCCGCGGTGCTGGTGCCCACCTGGCGCGCGGCCACCACGGACCCCGATTCGGTGATGCGGTCATGATCGCGCTGTCGGGTCTCCGCAAGGCCTTCAACCAGGGCCGGCCCAACGAGTTCTGGGCCCTGGACGGCATCGACCTGGTCATCGAGGCGGGGAAGATCACCGCCTTCCGGGGCCCCAGCGGGTCCGGGAAGACCACCCTGCTGACCCTGGTGGGCTGCCTGGCCCGGCCGACCGCGGGCCGCGTGACCTTCAAGGGCGAGGTGGTCTCAAGCCTGCCCGAGCGCTTCCTCACGGACCTCCGCCGGCGGAGCTTCGGGTTCGTCTTCCAGCAGTTCCACCTCATCCGGGGCCTGTCGGTCCTCCAGAACGTCATGCTGCCCGCCGTGCCCACGGGCCGTCCCCGGCGGGAGGTGCAGGACCAGGCGCTGGGGCTGCTGGAACAGCTCCGGCTGGGCCGGCGGGGCCAGGAGCGCGTGGAGTTTTTGTCGGCGGGGGAACAGCAGCGGGTGGCCATCGCCCGGGCCCTCATCAACGATCCTGAGGTGCTCATCGCGGACGAACCCACCGCCAACCTGGACTCGGCCCTCTCCCGGCAGTTCGTGGGCCTCCTGGAGGAACTGAACGCCGGCGGGCGCACGGTGATCTTCACCAGCCACGATCCCCTCGTGGTGGAAAGCGGCGCGGTCCACCGGGTGGTGGGCCTCCGGGACGGGCGGCTGGAGCCATGATCCTGCAGGCCGCGGTCCTCACCCTCCTGCTCATCTCCGCCCTGGGGGTAGCGGTACTGCTGGCGGCGGCGCCCTTCGCCCTGCAGGTCATCCGGCGATGGGACTTGGCCAGCGGCTCGGAGCTGCAGCTGCGGCTCGAGCGCAGGACCTACCTGTTCTCCACCCTGGTGGGGTTCGTCATGGTCCTGCAGCTCGCCGGGATCCTGCTCTTCGTCTTCAACGCCGACCGCATGGCGGTGCAGTTTCCCGGGGCCATGTGCGCGGTGGGCGCCCTCAATGCTGGCCGGTTCGGCTTCGGGGCGCTGCTGGGGCAGGTTGCCCTGTTCTTCCTGGCCGGCATGTGGCTGACCCTGAACCATGTGGATTCCCTGGGCCGGGACTATCCGCTGGTGAGGATCAAGTACGCCCTGATGATCGGGCTGCTGCTCCCGGCGTCCGCGGTCCTGGCGCTGCAGTGGATCTACTTCTCCGGCCTGCGCGCCCAGACCCTCACCTCCTGCTGCGGCAGCCTCTTCGCCGAAGGGGCCGCAGGGCTCCCGGGGGACCTGGCCGCGCTCCCCCCGGGCCCGGCCATGGGGGCCTTCTTCGGAAGCCTGGCGCTCGCCGTGGCCGCGGCCTGGTTCCTGCGCCGCCGGGGCGGGTACCTGACGGGCCTGGCCAGCGCCGCGGCCTTCGCCGCCACCCTGGCCGGCATCACCTCCTTCCTGTCGCTCTACGTCTACGAGCATCCCCACCACCACTGCCCGTTCTGCATGCTCAAGGCTGAGTTCCACTTCGTCGGCTACGCCCTGTACGTGCCGCTGTTCCTGGCCACGGCCGCGGGCCTGGGCACCGCGGTCCTCCAGCCCTTCCGCGGGGTGCCGTCCCTGTCGGCCGTCGTGCCCGCGGTCTCGGCCCGGCTTGCCCGGGTGGCGGCCGCGGGGTTCGCCCTGGTTCTCCTGGTCGCCCTTGTCATCCTCGGGCGGTCCCATCTCATCCTTTTCTGAAGGAGGTGCCCCATGACGGCACGCGAGGTTCTCACGCGAAGTCTCTGCCTTACCCTTGGTCTGGCGCTGGGGGCGACCCCGCCGCCCGCCCAGGGCGTTGCCGCGCAGGCCGCCGTGGCGGTGCCGGCGAACGAACTGGTGAAGTGTCCCAAGTGCCCCTACTGCGGGATGGACCGCAAGCAGTTCCACAAGGCGCGGATGCTGGTGCAGTACAGCGACGGCCTGCTGGAAGGCACCTGCTCCCTGCACTGCGCGGCCATCGGTCTCTCCCTCCACGTGGACCGGGAGCCCGTTGGCATCTGGGTGGGGGACAACGGGGCCGCCGGCGAGGTCGTGCCCCTGGTGGAGGTGGACCGGGCCACCTTCCTGGTGGGCAGCAAGCTGCCCGGGGTCATGACCGTCACCAGCAAGGTGGCCTTCGGGACTTCGGCCGCCGCCAAGGCCGCCCAGGCCGCCCAGGGCGGCGAGCTCCTGAACTTCGACCAGGCCCTCTCGGCCGCCTATGCCGACATGTCCAAGGACGTGGCCCGCATCCGCAAGATGCGCGCGGAGCGCCGCCGGCGGATGCAGGAAGCCGGCGCGCCCGGGGCCAAGCCCTGATGCCGGCGCCGGGATTCCTGCTGGCGGCGGTCCTCCTCGCCCCGACGTCCGGGGAGCCCCCCAGACCCGGCCCGCGGGACCTCTGCCCGGTGTGCGGCATGACCGTGGCCAAGTACCCCGCCTGGCAGGCCACGGTGGTCTGGAAGGACGGAGGGGCCCACCACTTCGACGGCGCCAAGGACCTGTTCACGTTCCTGCAGGCCCCCGGGGCCTATCTTCCCGGCCGCAGGCGGGAGGGCGTCGGCGCCCTGTTCGTCACCGAATTCTACGGCCTGAAGCGGATCCCGGCGGAAGGCGCCTGGTACGTGACGGGGTCCGATGTGCTGGGCCCCATGGGGCACGAGCTGGTGCCCTTCGCGTCCGCGGAGGACGCGGCGGAATTCCTGAGGGACCACAAGGGCCGGCGCGTGCTCCGCTTCGGACAGGTGACGGGAGGTGTCACAAAGGGGCTGGACTCGGGGCAGTTCTAGCCTCCATGGCCACGATGAGGCCTTCCAGTGTGCTCTCGGTCGCGGTTACCTCGATGGCGAGGTCCCTGGCCCGGGCGGTCGCCGACGTGATGGGCCCGATGCTGGCGATCCTGACACCCTGGAGGAGCTGCGCCGCGCCAGGGTCCAGCAGATCCAGGAGGGCATCCACGCCGCTTGAGGAGGTGAGCATCACCCAGTCGAGGGTGCGGGCTTCCAGCCGGGCCAGAAGTTCGCCGCGCCGGTCCCGGGAAGCCGGACGGGTTTCGTAGACCGGGACGAGGTCGACGGCGCACCCCCCGCCGCGAAGCGTTTCGGGGAGGATGTCCCGGCCCTTCCAGGCGCGGAGCAGGAGCACCCTGGGCCGGGTGAGCGAATGGACCACCGGGTCCTCGAGGATGGCCCGGGCCAGGGCTTCCCCGAGGAATTCGGAAGGAACGATCTGTGCGTGGAGGCCCCTTTCCTGGAGGGCCTGCGCCGTGCCCCGTCCGATCGCGGCGATGCGGACGCCTGCGAACAGCTCGGGGCCCGATCCCCGGGCCGTGACCTCGGCCAGGAAGAACGCCACGGCGTTGGCGCTGGCGAAGACCACCACATCGAAGTCCGGGAGGTCGCGGACCGCCTCGGCCACCCGGCCGGGGTCCGGCGGGGGACCCAGGGCGATCAGGGGGAGTTCGACGGGTTCGGCGCCTCGCCCCCGCAGCAGGCCGGCGGCGAGGGCGGACCCTTCCTTCGGCCGGGTCACGAGGACGCGCTGGCCGGCCAGGGGGCTCCCGCTCCCCTCCGTGGACCCGTCAGTTGTAGGCGAGCTTGATCTCATCGGCTTCGGCCATGAGGGGCGCGGCCAGGCGGAAGGTGTCCTGCTCCTTCCAGAACGGCAGCCGCGCGTGGCGTTCCATGTATTTCTGGGGGATCGGGTGCGAGCCGATCTCCACCGGCAGGCCGTAGGCGGTCTCGATGAAGGCCTTGAAGCGGGCGGTGTCGGGGCAGGGGGGATAGCCCACCAGGAAACAGGTGGCCAGGTGGATGACCTCGGCGCCGTTCTTCTTCATCTCCTCGGGGACGTACTCGATGTTGCCGCCCGGGCATCCGCCGCAGGTGGAGTAGCCGACCACCTCGACCTGCTCGTCCGGGGCGTAGCGGGCGAAGGAGCCCCGGCGCTCCCGCAGGGCCCGGAAGCACTTGCCGCCTCCACAGGTCTGGTAGCGTCCGCAGATGATGATGCCGATCTTGGTCATGGCCGACCCTCCGGGTTGTGCAGGGAATGGGATGGGGATGGGTTCAGTCTAGCGGCTGGCACGGCAGACGGTCAGCGTGGATGTAGGTCCCTTCGGGAACCAGACAGGCTCCCGTCTGCCGGGTTCCTATCCTCCACGCCTCGTCCATGCCAATCGGGTCCGTCCAGCCCCCGCAGGCCGCGTCGGGGCAGTCCGCCTTGGGGAAGTAGGGCTTGATGTCCAGCAGGGGGGTGCCGTCCAGCATGTCGGCCCCCTCGAAGCGCACCCGGTCCCCCTCGACGGCGAGGATCTTCACGAGGCTCATGCCCAGGGCATTGGGACGGTGGGGGTAGCGGCAGGCGAAGACCCCCATGAGCTCGTCCAGCATGAAGGGCTTCACGCGAAGGGGCCCGGGAGTGGCCTTGTGCAGGTGGTAGATCAGGAACGCGTGGCTGAAGCCCGCCAGCCCCTCCAGGCCTTCGGCGTAGCCCGGGGCCAGTTGGACCTCTCCCTGGGCGGCGCCGGCGAAGCAGGGCTGGATGGGGGTCCGGTCCGGGTCCTGGTGGGGGGTCCGGATCAGGCCCAGGGGTTGTAGGATCACGGCCGCTCCGGTCATCGGACGGGGGCTCCGTCGCCCTGGAGGAGCGCCTGGAGAATTGGCCGGAAGGCCCGCGAGGCGCCTTCGCCGGCCCCGGTGTAGAGGCGGGGCTGGCCGGCTTCTCCGCCCGCGCCCACCTCGGGGTCCAGGGGCAGGGCGCCCAGGAAGGGCAGCCCCAGGTCCTCCGCCAGGCGCCGCCCGCCGCCCTTCTGGAAGATGGGGGTGCAGGTGCCGCAGGCGGGGCAGGCGAACCCGCTCATGTTCTCCAGGATCCCCAGCACCGGGATGCCCGCGGTGCGGCAGAAGGTGATGGCCTTGTGGGCGTCCAGGGTGGCCACCTCCTGGGGCGTGGTGACGATGACCGCGCCTTCCATGGCGCCCAGGGCCTGGTGGACGGAGAGGTGCTCGTCTCCGGTGCCCGGGGGGCAGTCCACCACCAGGATGTCCAGGGGCCCCCACTGAACCTGGTTGACGAACTGGTCCACGACGCCGGCCTTCATCGGTCCCCTCCAGATGGCCGCCTGGCCCGGCTCCAGGGCGAAGCCCATGGACATCACCTTCAGGGAGCCGAGTTCCACGGGCAGGAGGGCTCCCCCTTCCATGTGCAGGGTCTCATGGTCAAGGCCGAGCAGCTTGGGGACGCTGGGGCCGTGCAGGTCGACGTCCAGGAGGCCGACGGACAGGCCCTCCGCGGCGAAGCCCATGGCGAGGTTCACGGCCACGGTGCTCTTGCCGACGCCGCCCTTGCCCGACATCACGAGGAGGCGGCGGCGCACCTGGCCCACGCCCGCATCCAGCGAGGGCCGGGGGGCAGAACACGCGGCGTCCTGGGCGCAGCCCTCGCAGGACGGTTCCGCGCAGGTCTCTCCGCAGCCGCCGGCGCGGGGCTCTTCCTTGGCTTTCAGGTTCCTCTCATAGAAGCCCAGGGCCTTGTCCAAGGTTCGCAGGGCCAGGTCCGCGCAGTGGTGGGCTTCTTCGTTCTCGCCCTGGCCGATCAGGTCCAGGACGTCGATGGGGCGGATCTTCCGGATCTCGCCCAGGCTCCTGCCCTGGCTCAGGTGGGCCGCGGCGCTGCCGCAGGCCACTGAGGTCTCGCAGCCGTCGGTGGTGAAGGTGGCCTTGAGGACCGTGACGTCCTCCAGGCGCAGCCAGAATTCCATGGTGTCCCCGCAGGACCCCTCGATGCGGGCATGGGTGGAACTCGCGCGCATGGGGCCGAAATTGGCGGGGTGGATGCGGGCACCGATGGGTTCGAGCCAGGTCATGGCGACTCCTAGGGAAAGGGAAAAGCTTCAGTGGACGCGGGCCAGGGCCTGCTCCAGGTCATGGATGATGTCCTCCAGGTCCTCGATGCCCACCGACAGGCGGACCAGGCCGTCCGTGATGCCCGCCTCGAGGCGGTCCTCCCGGGCCATGCCGGCATGGGTCATGGAGGCGGGGTGGCTGATGAGGGTCTCCACGCCGCCCAGGGAGACCGCGAGGCCCGCCAGGTGGACGTTGTCCATGAGGATGCGGCCGGCCTCGGTGCCGCCCTTGAGCTCGAAGGCGATCATGGAGCCGGGGCCCGACATCTGGCGCTTGGCCAGTTCGAACTGGGGGTGGGAGGGCAGGCCCACGTAGCGAACCCACGCGACGGCGGGGTGCCTGGCCAGCCAGCCCGCCACCACCTGGGCGTTCTCCTGGGCGCGCTCCACCCGCAGGGCCAGGGTCTTGAGCCCGCGGCTGACCATGTAGGCCTGGTGCGGATCCATGTTCGCGCCCAGGTTCACGAGCATGGCCCGGAGCTGCTTGTGCAGGGCCTCGGTCTTCGCCACGACGATGCCGCCGACGATGTCGGCGTGGCCGTTGATGAACTTGGTCACGGAGTGCAGCACCACGTCCGCACCCAGGTCCAGGGGCTTCTGCAGGTGGGGGCTGGCGAAGGTGTTGTCCACCACCAGCAGGGCCCCGCCGGCGTGGGCGATCTCCGCGGCGGCGCGGATGTCCGTTACGGACATGGCGGGATTGCTGGGGGTCTCCACGTACACGAGCTTCGTGGTGGGCCGCATGGCCCGGCGGAGGTTCTCCAGGTCGGAGGTGTCCACGTAGGAAGATTCGACGTTGAACCGGCTCATGTGCTTTTCCATGAGACCGCGGCTGGGGCCGTACACGGAGTCCGTGCTGACCACGTGGTCCCCCGCGTTCAGAAGGGCGAGGTACACGGTGCTCACCGCGCCCATGCCGCTGGCCATGGCCGTGGCCCCGAAGCCGTTCTCCAGCTGGGCGACGTTCTCCTCCAGTGCGGCGGTGGTGGGATTGCCGATGCGGGTGTAGATGTAGCCGTCCTCCCTGCCCGCGAAGCGGTCCGCGCCCTGCTGGGCGTTCCGGAAGGCGAAGGTGGAGGTCTGGTAGATGGGCGTCACGACGCTGCCGTGGGCATCCTCGCGGATGCCAGCGTGGACGAGCTTGGTGTTGAAACCTTTGGTTCGGGTGTCCATGGTTGCTCCTGGGTTCAGACGAGACGTTTCCGGGCCTGGCTCAGCAGATGCCGCATGCCGCCGCCCTTGGGCAGGGGCGCCGCATCGGCGTCCAGGCTGCCCTGATAGAATTTGGCCCGCGCCGTTGCCCGGACCTTCCCTTCCTGTTCAAGCGTTGCGGTGAGCAGGTGGAGGGGACCCTCCCCCCGGACCCAATCACCCTTCAGGACCGCCGGGCGCCCCGTGCGCACCGGGCCGCGGAAGCGCACCCGCAGTTCGGCCGTGTAGGCCTCCAGCCCCATGGCGAGCATGCAGCTGGCCATGGCCCCGTCCAGGAGGCTGGAGATCACGCCGCCGTGGACGAGGCCCTCATAGCCTTCATAGGATTTGCCGCAGCCGAAGGTTCCCTCCACCCGGTGGACGCCGGTGACCCGGTAGTCCACCTGCAGGCCGAAGGGATGGCGGTCCCAGCACACCACGCAGTGCGGGTGGTGCCGGAAGCGCCCTGCGTCCAGGTGTGCCTGGGCCTCCTCCACGGCGGGATCCAGCCCGCCGATGGCCCGCAATTTCGCCAGGAGTGGATCCACGTCCGCCGCCGCAGGCTTGGCCGGCAGAGCCGAGAGGATGCCCAGGCCCTCGCCGGCCTCGTGGAAGGCCTCCGCGGACAGGTCCGTGAGGACGGCGGTGTTCAGGCTGGCGTTGATTTCCAGCAGGCGTTCCAGGATCCCGTGGAAGGGCGTGTACAGGCCGTCCACGATCACCAGGTCCCAGGTGCGGCTGCGGGCCGTCTGCAGGAAGTCGAAGTCGTCCCGGTAGCACTCGATCCGGGCGTTGCGTCCCTCAAGGCCGGCCCGGAAGGCGGACAGGCCTTCCTCCCGCGGAGTGATCAAGGCGATTCTCATGGCTAGTTGTGCCCCTGGCCGCCGCCGCAAGTGAATTCGCGGGTGAAGCGTTCGAGGTCGCCCTTGATCATGGCTTTCACCGCGTCCTCCACGCTGGGGGAGGCGGTGCCGCGGTAGACCTCGATGCCCGCCTGGTTGAAGCCCATGAGGGGGCGCAGGCCCAGGCCGCCGGCGATGAGCACGGTGGCGCCGGCCTGGGCCAGGTGGTTCACGGCCGCCAGGCACCCGCCCTGCTCGTGGGGCACGGGGGGCAGGAGGTCCACCTGGGTGATGAGGCCGTCCTCCACGTCGATCATCGTGTAGACGTCGCAGTGGCCGAAGTGGGCCCCCACCTGGGCCTGGAGGCCGCCGGGGAGGGAGGAGGGGATTGCGATGCGGGACTTGGTCATGGATGGATCTCCGTGGAGGGGGCTTCGAGGAGGGGCTGGAGTGTCGACCAGATCCGGCGGACCTGGGCCCCGAACGGCGTGCCTGGGCCCTCGGTCACAGCCTGGGCCCGGACCATGGCCCCGGGCACGGCCAGGTCGAAGGGCAGATGGCCGGCCACGGGGATCGCCCGGGCCCGGCAGAAGGCTTCGATGGCCTCCCGGTAGTCTGGGCCCAGGTCGGCCTTGTTGATGACGACCGTGGTGCGGATGCGGCAATGGCGGCAGAGTTCGGCCACCCGTTCCAGGTCGTGGAGGCCCGAGGGGGTGGGTTCCGTGACCAGGAGGGCGAGGGTGGCCTGGGAGAGGGAACTGATGACTGGACAGCCGATACCGGGCGCTCCGTCGCTCAGGACCAGGTCGATCCCCAGTTCGACGGCGCGGTCCCGGGCCTTGGTCTTGAGAAGGGCCACCAGCTTGCCGGAGTTCTCCTGCCCGGGGTCGAGCTGGGCGTGGACCATGGGCCCGAACCGCGTGAGGCTCTCGAACCAGGTGCCGCACAGGCGCTCGGGAAACGCGATGGCCTTTTCCGGGCAGAACGGCACGCAGGCCCTGCAGCCCTCGCAATGGGCGGTGTCGACGATCCGGCGGCCGCCTTCCGCGCGGATCGCGCCGAATGCGCAGACGTCCGCGCAGGTGCCGCAGTCCGTGCACCGGCCGGGATCGATCTCCGCCACGTGGCCGGCCAGGAAGGGGCCGCGGCGCACCACGGCTGGAGCCGTGACCAGATGCAGGTCGGGGGCGTCCACATCCAGGTCGCACAGGATCCGGGCGTGGGCCAGGTGGGCGAAGGCCGCCGTGAGGGAGGTCTTCCCGGTTCCACCCTTGCCGCTGAGGACCACCAGTTCACGCATGGGCCATTCCTTCCAGGCGCGTGGCCAGGTCCCTGAAAAGGTCGCCCAGCCCGGCATCCAACTGGGCGATGATCTGGCCCTGCGCATAGGCCAGGGCGATGTCCCGGCGGAAGGGAAGCTCGGCCAGGACCGGCAGGCCCGCCTCCCGGCAGTATTCGTGGACGCGGTCATCCCCGAGCCCGGCGCGGTTGATGACCACCCCCATGGGTTTGCCCAGGGCCAGGAAGGCCTGCCGGGCCAGCCGCAGGTCGTAGAGGCCGAACGGGGTGGGTTCGGTGACCAGGAGGACAACGTCCGCGTCCTGGGCGGCCGTCATGGCCGGGCAACTCACGCCCGGGGGGCCGTCGATGATGACGTCCAGGGCCCCGGCCCGGGCGGCCTCGCGCATGCGGCGGCGGACCTGGTTCAGGAGGGGGACGCCCTGCGCTTCGCCGACCCGCAGCCGGCCGGTCAGGACGGGGATACCGCCGCGGGTCTGTCCTTCCTCCACCGCGCCCAGCAGCCGCTGCCCCCTTCCCAGGGCCCCCTGGGGGCAGATGCGGATGCACCCGCCGCACCCGTGGCAGAGGTCCGGGAAGAGCAGCAGGGACGTCCCCATCATGCTGATCCCCTTGAACTGGCAGAGCTCCGCGCAGGCGCCGCAACGGGTGCATAGGTCCGCGTCCAGGACGGGAACGTCGAGGTGGACCGCTTCGGAGCGGAACCCGGCCGGTTCCAGGAAGAGGTGCAGGTTGGGTTCCTCCACGTCCAGGTCCACGGCCAGCACCGGGCGCTGCCACACCGAGGCCAGGGACGCCGAGACCAGGGTCTTGCCCGTCCCCCCCTTGCCGCTGGCCACCGTGACGATCATGGCCGTCCCCTATTCGCCAGGGGCGTCGTGAAAGGCGAGCCGCCCGGTTTTGAACGGCTCGACGGCCTCGCCCGCCTTTCCGAACCGGGGATCCACGGGATCCGACACGGCCGGTCCCTCACGGGTGATCGCGATTCGGGTGGGGGTGGCGGGCATGGAGAACCTCTGAATTAATAGTGAGCATATGCTCTTTAATGGGCAATGGATCTTGGTCACACTTCGGCCGGATGGGCCCGGACGGATCACCCGTGGCCAGGGAGCAGGAAGATCAAGCCCGCTCCAGCCAGGACCATGCCCGCCTGCCACAAGGCCTCGGTTCGCGAAGTCGAACGGCGGTGTCTGGGCACCAGGTCGGCAAGGGCAAGGTAGAGGAAGAAGGCCGCGCCCGCCGCCAGGGCGTAGGCGGCCAGCGGCTTGACGAAGGCGAGGCCGAGGGAGGCCAGGAGAGCGCCCACGACCGTGAACACGCTCGGAACGAAGTTCCACATGAAGGCGGCTCCAGGCTCCCGGCCCCCCTTGAGCAGCACCAGGCTCACCAGGGCCTTGGGAACCTCATGCCCCATCAGGGCCAGGGCGAAGATCCACCCCGAGGCGTTGCCCACCTGGAAGGCCAGGGCCAGCGCGAGGCCGTCCACCAGGGCGTGCGAGGCGTTCCCCAGGCCGATGCGGATGGGCATCTCCGCGTGTTCCTGGCAATGGAACTCGTGGCAGTGGCGGAGGATATGAAACCGCTCCAGAAGGAAAAGGAACAGGATCGCTCCCAGCACGATGCGCAGGATGGGCAGGGGCGCGTGGTGTTCGAGGGCGTGGGGCAGCATGCGAAGCAGGGCCATGCCCAGGAGGGCGCCCACCGCAAAGCTGAGAACCCGTGGCGTCATCTGTTTCAGCGCATCCTCCGGCAGTCGGAAGACGAGGCTGGCCAGGATCACGCTGCCCGGGCCAACGAGGAAGGCGGCGAAAAGGATCATGGCGATCATGGCCGGCCCCTACTCGCCGGGGGCGTCGGAAAAGGCGAGACGCCCTGCTCTGAACTGCTCCACGGCCTCGCCCGCCGTGAGGGTCCCGAGGCCCTGGACGACCCGGATGCCGGCGGCCTTGAGCGCCGTGAAGGCCTTGGGGCCCACGTGGCCGGTGAGCAGTACCTGGGCGCCGGCCGCGGCCAGATTCTCCGCCGCCCGAATGCCGGCGCCCTGGGCGAGGACCTGGGCTGACCCATTGTCCACGTAGGTCGTGGCCAGGGTCTCCAGATTCACGACGACGAAGCCGCCCGCCCTTCCGAACCGGGGATCCACGGGATCCGACAAGGCCGGTCCCTCACAGGTGATTGCGATCCGGGTGGGGGTGGCGGGCATGGGGAACCTCTGGATCAAATATGAGCATATGCTCTTAACCTGTCAACGGACCTCGGTCACACTTCGGGTCCGTCCGTGAGCCAGGCGAGGGCTTGCGCATCCCTGGGGCCCTGGCCCATGACGTTCAGGGACCGCTGCTTATCAAAAACGGAACGTCCCAGTGGAACTAGCGCGCCTTCGCCAGGAGGAGAACCAGCCCCACCGGCATCAGCAGCAGGACGAGGACCGCCCAGGACGCCGGCTTGGCGAAGTTGAGGGTCCACCCCACGCCGATGACCTTGGGCACCCAGATGCGGTCGTCGTCCGGATTCACGTAGAAGAGCCCCCATTTGTAGAGGGCCCGGTTCGCCTCCGCGGGCTTGAGCCGGGCGAAATCCCGGACCATGAAGGCGATCCCCGCCCCCAGGAGGGCCACGAAGGCCAGGGTGCCCGCGAGGATGATGCCCGGGCCGTGGGCGGGCGCCAGGAGGACGAAGCCCATCAGCACCGCCAGGCCCAGGCCCAGCAGGCCCCGCATGGGCGCCATGGCCAGGGCCCGGGCCTTGGCCGGATCCTTCTGCGCGAGGGCCAGCACGATGCCCAGGGCCGTGGTGAAGACCCACACGAGGACGGGGATCCCGAAGACCACCCAGGGCAGGGCGGCCTTGGGAGTCCAGCCGTCGACGATCCCCCGGGCGTTGAAATGCGTGGGCACGGGGTCGGGCAGGGTGGGGAGGATCCATGCGTAGAAGAGAGCCAGGCCCGCGAATGCGGCCACGGCCAGGAGGTCCCAGGGGGACAGGAGCGAGGGGCGCTTCGTGGGGGGCATGCTGGAAGTATGCGCCGGGCCGGCGAAGGGTGGCCATGCCCCTTTCGCACGCTGGAAATAGGCTTATATTGCCAGAAACGTTCTTGTATAAAAGAACACAGGACGGAGGGATCCATGGGCAAGCATCAGGTGCGGATCGCCTGGACCCGCGGCGAGGCCGCCTTCGTGGACGCGCGGTACAGCCGCGCCCACGAGTGGGTCTTCGACGGTGGAGCCCGGGTGCCGGCTTCCTCCTCGCCCTTCGTGGTGCCGCCGCCCCTGTCGGACCCCGCCCGGGTCGACCCGGAAGAGGCCCTGGTGGCGGCCGCGAGCAGCTGCCACATGCTCTGGTTCCTCTCCATCGCCGCCGGCAAGGGCTTCGTGGTGGACGCCTACGTGGACGACGCGGTGGGGATCATGGGGCGGAACCCCCTGGGGAAGGTGGCCATGACCCGCATCGTCCTGCGCCCCGAGATCACGTTCCAGGGCCAGGCCCCCACCGCCCGGCAACTGGGGAAGCTCCACGAGGCCTCCCACGACTGCTGCATGATCGCCAATTCCCTCACCACCGAGATCGTGGTGGAGGAGCCCGTCAGGCAACCTTGAACTTCCGTCCGATCCAGGTGCGGGCCAGGGGCGTTTCCAGCCGCCCCGTGCGCAGGTCGCCCAGGCTGTAGAGGGAGAGGTCCACCACGGGGGTGTCCGGGCCCAGGGTGCCGTCCTGGAGGCGGGCCTCCAGGTCCCCCTTGGGAACGGCCCGCAGGCCGCCGGCGTCCACCAGCACGGAAGCGGCGGGATCCACCTCCGCCAGGCCCAGGTCGCCCACCAGCCGGCGCACCTTGCGCAGCATGGCGTCGATGGCGCAACCCGAGGGCGCGGAGGCCAGTTCGGGTTCGGCCACGGCCAGGATGCGGTCCTTCACCAGCGCGAAGGCGCCCTGGTAGGCGTGGCCCTTGTGCCGCCACTGGGCCAGGATGGCTTCCATGCCCTCCTCCAGGCGGGCCCGCGTATCGGCGGAGGGCGCGGCGTCCAGGGCCACCAGCCAGAGGCGGGCGGAATCGGGAAGGGGCTGGAAGGGTCCGGGCAGGTGGGACATGGGTGGGCCTCGGCGCCCATTCTACATGAGAATGAGACTCCACGGCACGGCAAAAATCCGCCCCCCGCCGCGCCGGTGGCCGGAAATCGCCGGGCCCAGGGCGGCGCATCCGGCGTACCATAGGGCATTCCACCGTCCGGAGGTCGAGATGACCGCTCGCGTCAAAGAAATCCTTTCGTGGTACGGCTCGGAGAATCCGGGCGTGAAGGCCAACCTGGCCCGGCTCATGAACACCGGGAAGCTGGCTGGTACCGGCAAGTTCGTGATCCTGCCCGTGGACCAGGGCTTCGAGCACGGACCCGCCCGCAGCTTCGCCCCCAACCCCGCGGGCTACGATCCCCGCTACCACGTGGAACTGGCCATCGAGGCCGGCTGCAACGCCTACGCGGCGCCCCTGGGGTTCCTGGAGGCGGTCGCGGGCGACTACGCCGGTGATGTCCCCCTGATCCTCAAGCTCAACAACAGCGACAGCCTGGCCAAGGTGGGCGAACCCTGCCCGGCGGTGACCGGATCCGTGGAGGACGCGCTGCGCCTGGGCTGCGCCGCCATCGGCTACACCATCTACCCCGGCAGCGGGGAGCGCAACGCCCAGTACGAGGCCCTGCGCGACCTGATCCTGGAGGCCAAGGCCGTGGGCCTGCCCACCGTCGTGTGGGCCTACCCCCGGGGCGCCGGCGTCTCCAAGGAGGGCGAGACGGCCCTGGACGTGGTGGCCTACGCCGCGCAGATGGCGGCACAGATGGGCGCGCACATCATCAAGGTGAAGCCGCCGAAGGATTTCCTGGAACAGGCCGAGGCCAAGAAGGTCTACGAGAAGTACGGCATCCCCACCGCCACCCTGCGGGACCGCATCCGCCACGTGGTGCAGTCCGCCTTCAACGGCCGGCGCATCGTGATCTTCTCCGGGGGCGAGGCCAAGGGCACCCCGGAGGTGCTGGCCGAGGTGCGGGAGATCGCCGCCGGCGGCGCCTTCGGCAGCATCATGGGACGCAACGCCTTCCAGCGCCCCAAGGCGGAGGCCCTGGAACTGCTGGCCGCCGTCATGGCCATCCACGCCGGCGCCTAGCCTCCACAAAAACCCCAAAAGAGTTCACATTCCGATTTCGAGTGGACCTAGGCTAGGTCCAGCCCGCCTCCGCACCGCGTTCCCGGCACCTGGGCCCCGCCGCGCCTCCCCCGTTCCGGGGCGGCGAGCCGTGGTGCGCCGTCAATCGTGAAAAATTTCTCAATTAGCCCGGAACCTTGACTCCCGTCAAGGCGCCAGGCCCATCCGCCTGGGACGCTGGCCCCAGGGACCCGTGAAGGAGCACCATGTTCTGCAACCAATGTGAGCAGGCCGCCCAAGGCACCGGCTGCGCCGAATTCGGCATCTGCGGCAAGGACGAGGACGTCCAGTCGCTGCAGGAGACGCTCCTCTACGGCCTCAAGGGCATGGCCGCCTACGCCCACCACGCCCGGCGCCTGGGCAGGACCGACGAGGCCGTCTCCGCCTTCATGGAGGAGGCCCTTTTCGCCACCATGACCAACGTCAACTTCGACGTGCCCAGCCTGCTGGAGATGGTCCTGGAATGCGGCAAGCACAACCTTCGCGTGATGCAGATGCTGGACGAGGCCCATGTGGAGCGCTACGGCCAGCCCGCCGTGGGCCAGGTGGCGGCCGGCACCCGCGCGCAGCCCGGCATCCTCGTCACCGGCCACGACCTGCTGGACCTGGAGAACCTCCTGGAGCAGGTGCGGGGCACGGACGTGCTGGTCTACACCCACGGCGAGATGCTCCCGGCCCACATGTATCCCGTCCTCAAGGGCCATCCCAACCTCGCCGGCCACTTCGGCGGGGCCTGGCAGCTGCAGAAGACCGAGTTCGAGGCCTTCGGCGGCGCCATCCTCGCCACCACCAACTGCATCCTGGAGCCCCGGGAATCCTACCGGGACCGCGTCTTCACCACCCGCATCACGGCCGTCCCCGGCGCCACGCGGCTGCGGGGCGACGACTTCTCCGCCGTCATCGCCCGGGCCAAGGCCCTGGGCCCGCTCCCGGAGCGCACCGGACCTTCGCTCACCGTGGGCTTCCACCAGAGCGTGATCCTGGGCGCGGCGCCCGCCATCCTCGAGGCCGTGGCCAAGGGCGAGGTGACGCGCTTCTTCGTCATCGGCGGCTGCGACGGCGCCGAACCGGGCCGCAACTACTTCAGTGACTACGCGAAGAACGCACCGGCCAGCTCGTTCATCCTGACCCTGGGCTGCGGCAAGTTCCGCATCCTCGACCACGACTACGGCACGCTCCTGGGCCTGCCCCGGCTGCTGGACATGGGGCAGTGCAACAACGCCTACGGCGCCATCCAGGTGGCCGTGGGGCTGGCCGGGGCGCTCAACTGCGGCGTCAACGACTTGCCGCTCACGATTGTCCTTTCATGGTTCGAGCAGAAGGCCGTGGCCGTGCTCCTCACCCTGCTCCACCTGGGCGTGAAGAACATTGCCGTCGGGCCGGCCGCGCCGGCCTTCCTCAGCCCGAACGTCTTCAAGGTGCTCCAGGGCGCCTATGGCCTTAAACTCACCGGAACCGACGCCAGGGCCGACCTCGCCCTGGTATGATGGCCCCGCGACCCCCCAAACCAAGGATTTCCCCGTGAAAGCCAAGAGTTCCGTCATCGTTCTGGGCCTGGCCATCCCGATCCTGCTCGGGGTGTTCTTCGGATCCGGCGTCTACACCTTCGTCTCCGCCAACGGGACGTCGTACCTCTCCGACAATCCGGCGGTGTGCATCAACTGCCACGTCATGCAGGAGAACTACGACGGGTGGCTGCACGGGTCCCACCACGCGGTGGCCACGTGCAACGACTGCCACCTGCCCCACAACAACGTCGTCAACAAGCTCTACGTGAAGGCCTCCAACGGCTGGCACCACTCCCAGGCCTTCACCATGGGCGGGTACCACGACCCCATCCAGATCAAGCCCGGCAACGCCAAGGTGCTGGAAGCCAACTGCGTGCGGTGCCACGAGGGCCTCACGGGCGAGATCACCGCCCACGGGACCCTGGGCGTGCCCACGGACCCCGCGCGCAGGGCCGACCTCTTCGGCTGCGTCCGCTGCCATCCCGGAGTCGGCCATGGCCGCTGATTCCCGAACCCTCCCCCCTTCCCACCTGAACCCGCGAGGCTGACCATGACCGAGACCAAGCCGCCCCTGTTCAATCGCCCCGCCCTCAGGCTGGGCCTCATCGCCGCCGCGGCCGCGACGGGCACCATCCTGGTGCTCCTGCTCAACGCCAGCATCTCCAAGCACAAGGCCGAGGCCTCCAAGACCTCCGTGCGCGTGGTGGAGACCGACGAGACGTCGGTGGACCCGGCGATCTGGGGCAAGAACTTCCCCCGGCAGTACGACGGCTACCTGCGCACCATCGAGCGCTCCGGCACCAAGTACGGCGGCGGCGGAAGCGAGACCCTGGCCATCAGCAAGCTCACGGAGGACCCGCGCCTGCCGATCATCTTCGACGGCTACGCCTTCGCCCTGGACTACCGCCAGCGCCGGGGCCACGCCTTCATGCTGGACGACCAGCGCGCCACCAAGCGCGTCACGGAACGCCCGCAGCCCGGCGCCTGCCTCCACTGCCACGCGTCCACCACCGTGGCCTACCGTGAGGCGGGCCTCAAGGCGGGGGCCCCCGGGACCCTCCAGGAGACCTTCGATTCCCCCAACGCCCAGGCCCAGCTGCAGGCCGGTTTCCAGGCCATCGGCAAGCTGCCCTACTCCGAGGCCACCAAGCTCGTGAAGCACCCCGTGGCCTGCATCGACTGCCACGACCCCAAGACCATGGCCCTGCGCGTGACCAAGCCGGGCTTCATCAACGGCATCGACGCCCTGGCCCGCAGCGGCGAACCGGTGCCCCACCTGCCGTCCATCGAGACCTGGCGCAAGGGGGACCGCTCCCGCAACTACGACCCCAACAAGGAGGCCTCCCGCCAGGAGATGCGCTCCCTGGTCTGCGGCCAGTGCCACGTGGAGTACTACTGCGGCCCCAAGACCACGCTCTTCTTCCCCTGGAACAAGGGCCTGAAGGTCGAGCAGATCGAAGCCACCTACTCGGACTACAAGTTCCCCGACGGGCACCGGTTCTTCGACTGGAAGCACAAGCGCACCGGCGCCGAGGTCCTCAAGGCCCAGCACCCCGAGTTCGAGATGTGGAGCCAGGGCGTCCACGCCCGCTCCGGCGTGAGCTGCGCGGACTGCCACATGCCCTACGTGCGTGAAGGCGCCCTGAAGATCAGCGACCACCAGGTGCGCAGCCCCCTGCTCAACATCTCCCGCGCCTGCCAGACCTGCCACCGGTTCCCCGAGGGCGAGCTCAAGGCCCGGGTGGAGGCCATCCAGGAGAAGACCCACACCCTCATGCTCCGCGCCGAGGACGCCGTGGTGGCCCTCATCAACGACCTGGAGAAGGCCAAGAACGACGGCATCCCCGAAACCGCCCTGGGCGACATCTTCGAGCTGCAGCGCAAGGCCCAGTGGCGCACGGACTTCATCAACGCCGAGAACTCCATGGGCTTCCATGCTCCCCAGGAGGTGGCCCGCATCCTCGGCGAAGCCATCGATTTCGCCCGCCAGGGCCAGCTGGCCCTGCGGGACCTGCGCGAAAAAACGAAGATCGCCAAGAAGTAAGGCTCCGGGAGACCCCATGTCACAGCCCCTGACCCGCCGCGATTTCCTTCGCGAGGGTGGCCTCTGCGCCACCGCCGCCACCCTGGCTTCCTCTCCCCTGGCCGCCGCCGCGGTGGCCAAGGGGGCCCCCAAGGACCCCGGCATCGCCTGGGCCAAGGCCCCCTGCCGCTTCTGCGGCGTGGGCTGCGGGGTGATGGTGGGCTCGCGGCAGGGCAGGGTGGTCGCCGTCAAGGGCGACGACCAGCACCCCGCGACCCGGGGCATGCTGTGCGCCAAGGGCTACAGCCTCCCCGGCATTCTCACCGGCGGCGACCGTCTCACCTCGCCCCTGATCCGCAAGGGCGGCAGGCTGGTGAAGGCCACCTGGGACGAGGCCCTGGACCTGGTGGCCCGGCGGTTCAAGGAGACCCTGGCCGCCAAGGGCCCCGAGGCCGTGGCCATCTACGGCAGCGGGCAGTGGATGATCACGGACGGCTACGCGGCCTCCAAGTGGTTCCGGGCCGGCATGGGCAGCAACAACGTGGAGGCCAACGCCCGGCTCTGCATGGCCAGCGCCGTAACCGGCTTCATGAGCACCTTCGGCAGCGACGAGCCCATGGGCTGCTTCGAGGACCTCGCCCTCTGCGACGTGCTGATCATGTGGGGCAACAACATGGCCGAAGCCCATCCGGTGCTCTTCGGTCAGGTGCTCGAAAGCAAGGGCGCCAACCCCGCCAAGCGCATCGTCGACCTGGCCACGCGGCGCACCCCCACCTCCGACTTCGCGGACCTGCACCTGCTCATGGCGCCCCAGAGCGACCTGGCCATCGCCAACGGCATCGCGCACCTGCTCCTGAAGAAGGGCGCGGTGGACAAGGCCTTCGTGGAAAAGCACGTGGTGTTCAAGCGGGGCAAGGAGCAGATCGGCTACGGCCTGGCCGACAAGTCCCGGTTCGCCGACGAGCCGAAGAAGGCCACCTTCGAGGAGTACGCGGCCTTCCTGGAGACCTATACGCCCGAATACGTGGCGAAGGCCAGCGGGCTCTCCGTGGCGGCCCTGGAGCAGCTGGCCGGGTACTTCGCCGACCCCAAGCTCAAGGTGATGTCGGTGTGGTGCATGGGCGTCAACCAGCACAGCCGCGGCACCTGGATGAACAACCTCATCTACAACCTCCACCTCCTCACCGGCAAGATCTGCAAGCCCGGCTCCACGGCCTACTCCGTCACGGGCCAGCCCAGCGCCTGCGGCACCGTGCGGGAAGTGGGCGACCTCGCCCACCGCCTCCCCGCGGACATGGTGGTCACGAACCCCGACCACCGCGCCATCGCCGCCAGGATCTGGAAGGTGCCCGTGGACCGCATCAACCCCAAGCCCGGCCACCACACGGTGGAGATGTTCCGGGCCCTGGACCGGGGCGACATCTCCTGCATGTGGATCCAGGTCACCAACCCCTTCGTGAGCCTTCCCAACGTGGACCGCTACCGCAAGGGGGCCCGCAAGGAGGGGCGCTTCATCGTGGTTTCGGACGTGTATCCCACCGAGACCACGGCTCTGGCGGACGTGGTGCTGCCCAGCGCCATGTGGGTGGAGCGGGAGGGCTTTTTCGGCAACAGCGACCGCCGCACCCAGCACTGGGACCAGCTGGCCGAGCCCCCCAAGGGCTGCCTTCCGGACGACTGGCAGATCATCGAGGTGGCCCGGCGCATGGGGATGGGCGACCTCTTCCCCCGGGACCGCGCCACCTACGTGAAGGAGCTCTTCGAGGAGTACCGGCAGTTCACGGTGGGCACCGGCAAGGACCTGGCCACCTACGCGGAGCTCAAGGCCGCCCGGGGCATGCGCTGGCCCGTGGTCAAGGGGCGGGAGACCGCCCGGCGCTACGTGGAGGGCGAGGACCCCTTCGTCAAGCCCGGCGAGGGCGTGTCCTTCTACAAGAACAAGGCCGACGGGGGCCGCGCCGTGGTGTGGCTGCGGCCCTGGGAAGGCCCGGCGGAAGTGCCGGACGCCGAGTACCCCCTGTGGTTCACCACGGGCCGCATGCTGGAGCACTGGCACACCGGCACCATGACGCGGCGCGTGCCCCAGCTGAACCGCGCCCAGCCCAAGGGCTTCCTGGAAATCCATCCCGAGGACGCCAAGGCCGCCGGCATCTCCGACGGCGGGCTCGTGAAGGTCACTTCCCGCCGCGGCAGCGTCACCCTGCCGTGCCGGTTCGAGGCCCGGGGCCGCGTGCCCAGGGGCACCGTCTACACCTCGTTCTTCGACGAGTCCCAGCTCATCAACGCCGTGACCCAGGACAGCATCTGCCCCATCAGCGCCGAGCCCGACTACAAGAAGTGCGCCTGCAGGGTGGAGAAGGCATGAGAGCCCCGGTCCTGTCCCTGCTGCTCCTGGCCGGGCTGGCGCCGGCCCTTGTGGCCAAGCCCACGGAGCGCCTCCACGCCTACGCCCCGCCGGTCATCCCCCACGCCATCGACAAGGACGCGGCCTGCACCGACTGCCACGGCCGGGAGCGGGCCGGGGGCGTTCCGGCCGTGCCCCACCGGGTCGGCGGCTGGTGCCAGTCCTGCCACGTGCCTTCGGGCGGCGCAGCGCCCTTCCGGGCCAATCCCTTCAAGGGCGAACCGGTCTCCCACGCCCGGGGCGCCCGGGCCTACCCCGGAGCCCCGCCCGCGCTTCCCCACCCGGTGGCCATGCGGGAGAACTGCGCGGCCTGCCACGGACGGGAGACCCACCCGGGCATGCGGCGCAATCCCCATCCGGGGCGCCCCAATTGCCTCTCGTGCCATCTGGAAGTCCGGTAATCTTAAGCATGCTCTACTCAATGGCGACCGGATATGCCCTTCGCGCGCTGTCGGCGCTGCCCGAGGACGGGTCCTATCTCCTGGCCAAGGAGCTCGCGGGGCGGGTGGAGCTGCCCGGGCCCTACCTGGCCAAGGTCCTCCAGACCCTGGCCCACGGCGGCATCCTCGAATCCATGCGGGGCCCCCACGGCGGCTTCCGGCTGGCGCGGCCCGCGGACGCGATCACGGTGGGCCAGGTGGTGGCCATCCTGAACGCCATGGACACCACCACGGTGTGCGTCATGGGCTTCACGGACTGCCTGAGCAAGGGCCGGCCCTGTCCCCTCCACGCGGCGTGGTGCGACGCCAAGGCCACCCTGGACCACACCATGGCGGAGGTGACCATCCGCGATCTCTGCCGGCTGGACCTGTCGACGCTCAAGGTCGTGCCCCGGGTGAAGTGCCACGGTGAATCCGCCTTTTCCGGTGCCTGACGGGCGCATTGCTCGTAGAATTCCGACATCTGATCATCCACAGGTCCCGGACGCACCGGACCCTTCCCTGAAGGAGCCTTGCATGCCACTGACCCATCGTTTTTCGGCTGAAGTCTTCGGAACGTTCTGGCTGGTGCTGGGAGGCTGCGGCAGCGCGGTGCTCGCCGCGGCCTTCCCCGCCGTGGGCATCGGCCTTCACGGCGTGAGCCTGGCCTTCGGCCTCACCGTCCTTACCATGGCCTACGCGGTGGGCCCCATCTCCGGATGCCACCTGAACCCGGCCGTGACCCTGGGCCTGGCCGTGGGCGGGCGCTTCGCCTGGAAGGACGTCCTGCCCTACTGGGCCGCCCAGGTGGCGGGCGCGATCCTCGCGGGGTGCGTGCTCTACCTCATCGCCTCCGGCAAGCCGTTCTTCCAGCCCGGCGGGTTCGCCAGCAACGGGTACGGGCCCCACAGCCCCGGACAGTTCTCCATGGGCTCGGCCTTCCTCACCGAGGCCGTCATGACCTTCTTCTTCCTGTTCGTGATCCTGGGCGCCACCTCCCGCAAGGCGCCGGCCGGCTTCGCCCCCATCGCCATCGGGCTGTGCCTGACGCTCATCCACCTGGTGAGCATCCCCGTGACCAACACCAGCGTGAACCCCGCCCGGAGCACCGGCGTGGCCTTCTTCGCGGAAGGCGGCTGGGCCCTGGGCCAGCTCTGGCTGTTCTGGGTGGCCCCGCTCCTGGGCGCCGCAGCCGCGGGCTTCGTGTTCCCCAAGTTGGATAAGGACGCCTAAACGAAACAAGGCCCGGGTGACAGGATCACCCGGGCCGATGCCTTCGGGGTGGGCTACCGGATGGGGCCCAGCATCTTGCCGGCGCTGCGCAGGTCCTCGCAGGCGCGGACGACGCGGTCGGCCATGCTCTGCTCGGCCTTCTTCATGTAGGGGCGGGGATCGTAGGCCTTCTTGTCGCCCACTTCGCCGTCGACCTTCAGGACGCCGTCGTAGTTCTTGAACATGTGGCCGGCGACGGCGCGGGTGAAGGCGTACTGGGTGTCGGTGTCCACGTTCATCTTCACCACGCCGTAGTCCAGGGTGGCGTGGATCTCGGCCAGGCTCGAGCCCGAACCGCCGTGGAAGACGAGGCGGCTGCGCTGGCCGGGGAACGCCTTGTCGATGGCGGCCTGGCCGTCCCGGAGGATCTCGGGGCGCAGGACCACGTTGCCCGGCTTGTAGACGCCGTGCACGTTGCCGAAGGTGGCGGCCAGGAGGTACTGGCCCAGGGGGGCCAGGGCGCGGTGCACCTCGACCATGTCCTCGGGGGTGGTGTAGAGCTTGTCCTTGGGGACGCCGCTGGTGTCGTGGCCGTCCTCTTCGCCGCCCACGACGCCGGTTTCCACTTCGAGGATGATCTCGCTGGCCGCGCAGCGCTTCAGGAGCTCGGCGGAGCGGCGGATGTTCTCGTCCAGGGGCAGCTCGGAGCCGTCGAACATGTGGGCGTTGAAGAGGTTGCCCTGGCCCGCGGCGCGCCGGCGCTCGGTCTCGGCGATGAGGGGGAGCACGAAGCCCTCGAGGTACTTGGGGTGGCAGTGGTCCGTGTGCAGGGCCACGTTCACCTCGTAGTGCTGGGCCATGTAGTGGACGTACTGGGCCAGGGCGATGGCGCCGTAGGCCATGTTCTTGACGCCCAGGCCGCTCATGAACTCGGCGCCGCCCGTGGAGATCTGGACGATGCCGTCGGCCTTGGCGGTCTTGAGGCCAAGGAGGACCGCGTTGGCGGTCTCGGTGGAGGTGACGTTGAAGGCGGCATAGGCGTACTTGCCCTGCTGGGCCTTGTCGAGCATGGTGAGGTATTGGGAGGGCGTTACAACCGGCATCGGGATCCTCTTTCTGTCTGGTGGAATCAGTTTGACACCTGCGCGGGGCCTGGGGCAATGTGAGTCCTTCGACGCCCGGTATACAAGGAGGAGCATAGGCCATGTCGCACCGGAAGGGGTTCCTGGCGGTCCTCAACCTCACCGTCCTGGTGGCGGCCCTCGGGTATTTCGTCGACATCTTCGACCTGCTGCTGTTTCCCATCGTGAGGCAGCAGAGCCTCCTGGCCATCGGCGTTCCGCCCCCGGGGCTGCTGGACACCGGGGCCCTCCTCCTGAACGTGCAGATGACCGGGATGCTCCTGGGGGGCATCCTCTGGGGGGTCATGGGCGACAAGCGGGGGCGGCTCTCGGTGCTGTTCGGGTCCATCGCGCTCTACTCGGCCGCCAATTTCGCCAACGCCTTCGTGTCGACGGTGCCCCAGTACGCCGCGTGCCGGTTCGTGGCGGGCTTCGGCCTGGCCGGGGAGCTGGGGGCGGCCATCACCCTGGTGAGCGAGGTGCTGTCCCGGGAGACCCGGGCCTACGGCACGACCCTGGTGGCCGCGGTGGGCGTTTCCGGGGCCGTGGTGGCCGGGCTCGTGGGCAACTGGATGTCCTGGAAGGTGGCCTACCTGGTGGGCGGCGCCCTGGGCTTCGTCCTGCTCCTCCTGCGCATCGGGGTGGCCGAAAGCGGGATGTTCGCGCAGATGAAGACCGGGGGGGTGGCCCGGGGCAGCCTCTGGATGCTGGTGAACGACCGGGACCGGCTGTTCCGGTACCTGGCCTGCATCGCCATCGGCATGCCCACGTGGTTCGTGGTGGGCATCCTGGTGACCTTCTCGCCGGAGTTCGCCCGGACCCTGGGGGTGATCGGCACCGTGAAGGCCGGCACCGCCGTGGCGTTCTGCTACGCGGGCCTGGTGGCCGGGGACGTGTCCTCCGGGGTGCTGAGCCAGGCGCTGCGCAGCCGGCGCGGGGCCGTGGCCGCGTTCCTGGCGCTCAGCGCCCTGGTGGTGCTGGCCTACCTCTTCGGCCTGCGCGGCCGGAGCCCGGCCTTCCTGTACGGCCTCTGCGCGGCGCTGGGCTACACCATCGGCTATTGGGCCGTCTTCATGACCATCGCCGCCGAGCAGTTCGGCACCAACCTGCGGGCCACGGTCACCATCACCGTGCCCAACTTCGTGCGGGGCGGCCTGGTGCCCATGGCGCTGCTCTTCGCCGCCCTGAAGGCCCCGCTGGGCCTGGTGGGCGCGGCCCTGGTGGTGGGCGCCCTGGCCATCGGGATCGCCCTCCTCGCCCTCCGGGGCCTGTCCGAGACCCACGGCCGGGACCTGGACTTCCTGGAACGCTGACCTTAGAGGGGCCCTCCTTTTTGCAGACGCCCTCTCAGAAGACGGCGGTGGCGCCCCCGTCGATGGGGATCACCGTCCCCGTCGTCCACCGGCTCTCGTCCCCGAGCAGGTGGATGACCAGTGCCGCCACCTCCTCCTCGCGCCCCAGGCGGCGCATGGGATTGACCCGGGCCAGGGCGTGCAGGGCCGCGGCGGGGTCGGCCGCGGCCTTGAGGCGCGTATCCACCATGGCGGTGTGCACCGGGCCCGGGGCCACGGCGTTGCAGCGGATGGCGCGGGGGGCCCACTCCAGGGCCAGCACCTGGGCCAGCATGTGCACCCCGGCCTTGGCCACGCAGTAGGCGGCGGTGTCCGGGATGGCCCGGATGCCCACGTTGGAGCCCACCAGGACGACGCTGGAGCCGTCCTTGAGGAGGCTGCCCAGATGGTGGCAGAGCAGCCAGGGCCCTTTCAGGTTGGACGCGATCATGCGGTCGAAGGCGGGGGTCGAGGTGCCCTCCACCCCGCCGGTGAGCAGGGAGCCCGCGGCCAGCACCATGCCGTCCAGGGGCGGGCAGTCCCGGGCGAAGGCCAGCACGGCCTCGTCCCGGGTGTGGTCCAGGGCGGCGTGGACGGCGTGGGGCAGGGTCTCCCGCAGGGCCTCGGCGCGCCGGCCCGCCAGGATCAGCTCCGCGCCCAGCGCGTCCAGGCGCCTCGCGCAGGCCCGTCCGATGCCCGAGCCGGCCCCCGTCACCAGGATGCGCTTGCCCAGGAAGGGCTTCACGGGATGCGGACGCCGGTGGGCGTCACCACGCCGCCCGAGATGGCCCAGGTGAGGGCCTGTTCGGGGCTGATGGGCAAGGGGGTGACCTTGGAGGCCTCCACCATGATCACGTAGCCGGAGGTGGGATTGGGGGCGGTGGGGACGTAGACGGCCACCATCTCCTCGCCCTGCTCGAAGCCGGCCCAGGAGCAGTCCCGGTGGGCCACGAACCCCAGGGTGAAGGCGCCGGCCCGGGGCCATTCCACCCGCACCACCTCCTTGAACGAGCCGCCCTGGCCGTTCTGGATGGCGCTCATGAGCTGCTTGGTGGCGCCGTAGATGCCCTTGACGACCGGGATGTACATCACCAGTTCGTCCAGCCAGGTGAGGATCTGGCGCCCCACGAAGTTGCCCACCAGGGCTCCGGCCAGCAGCAGGAGGGAGATGGTGGCCGCGGCCGAGATGAGGGCCAGGCCCCAGGCCGGCGGCACCGGCAGGTGGAGCATGGCCGCGATCACCGAGGCCGGGCCCCGGAAGACGCCCACCAGGAAGTCGAAGATGGCCCGGAGGATCCAGAACGTCACCACCGAAGGCAGCAGCGTGAAGAATCCCGCCAGCAGATATTTCCTGAACATGTTTTCCTCACACCTTCCGGTCGGGCGATTCGTGGGCCGAAAGCCGCCCGTGGCCCGCGAGCAGGCTGGGGCCCAGCTTCGACCAGAACTTCCGGAAGTAGGTCACCGCGCTCCAGATGGAGAGGATCATGGCCACCCACAGCAGCAGCACCCCCATGCCCCAGAAGAAACTGTAGGGTTTGGGGAACTTGATGAAGAAACGGAAGATCGGCAGGCCGGTCCACGCCAGGAGCCAGGAATCGAGTTGGGGGCCCAGCAGCAGGCAGGAGATGGCGGCGATCTGGAAGCCCAGCTTCCATTTCCCCAGCCGCTCGGCGGCGATGGTGACGCCCTCCTCGCTGGCGATGCCCCGCAGGCCCGTGATGGCCATCTCGCGGCCCAGGATGATGAAGGTCATCCACGCCGGGGCCATGTCCAGCTCCACGAGGCTGATGAGGGCGCCCATGATCAGGAGCTTGTCCGCCAACGGGTCCAGGAGCTTGCCCAGGGTGGTCACCTGGCCCCACTTGCGCGCCAGGTACCCGTCCAGGAGGTCGGTGAGGCTCGCGGCCCAGAAGACCAGGACACCGATGATTTCATGGTTGGAGACCCGCGTCATGAGCACCACCACAAGGATGGGAACCATGAGAATCCGGGCGAGGGTCAGGTAGTTCGGCAAAGTCATGGGGCAGGCGGCGCTTTCAGGTCTCTCATCGTTGGAGGGGCGGATCGTCTTTCAGGTTGAAGCTCCAGTCTAGCGGCTCCGGGAGGGGTTCCGCCCACCGAAGGGCTTGTACTTAAACATCTATAATACCGTCAATTCCCCTTTTCCGGCGAGCCTCTGCCACTGGGAGTCCTCGATCACCCCGAAGGCGCCCTCGGGCCCGTCGGGGAAGAGCAGGCTCCCCCTGGAGATGCGCACCGGCGTCCCCCGTTCCTGCAGGGCCGTGAGGAGCGCCAGGGCCTCGGCATCCTCCAGGAGGCTGGTGGCTTCCAGGGCCAGGCCCAGCCAGGGCACCTGGGGGTCGAGCTCGCGCAGCACGCCAAGGAGCAGGCGCCGCCCCACGCCGCCGTTGCCGGCCCCCAGGGAGGCGCGGGTGAGGAGCAGGGGCCGGGGGGAGGCCTTGGACGGCGCGGGGACGACGCGGGTCACGGGTTCCACGGCGNNCCGGAGGGCGGGGGCGGGGGCCGGGGCGGCGGTGGAGGCGGTCTCCACCCGCCAGCCCGAGCCCTGCCGGAAGGACGTGGCGGTGCGCCCGGAGCGCTCCAGGAACCGCTGGACGTTGTGCAGGAGCATCTCGTCGCCGCCGATGACGATGCGCAGGGGCAGGCCGGGGTGGTCCTCCAGCACACGGTTCACCTCCCGGAGGGCCTCGGAGACGGTGACATCGAAGAGTTCCAGCGTCAGGATATCCATGACTGGAGTTTAGATCCTTTGCCTACCCCGGACCCCCAAGACTTCAAGGAATGGCTGCGGGCCGCCGCGGTGGCCGGGGGGTTCGCGCGGGTGGGTTTCGCGTCCTGCGAACCCTTCGACCGGGAACGGCTCTCCCGGTGGTTCGGGGAGGGCCGGGGGGCGCTGCTGCCCTACCTGCGGGAGGAGGCCCTCGCCGATCCCGCCTCGGTGATGGAAGGGGCGCGCACGGCCCTGGTGGGGTTCTTCCCCTACGCGCGGCCCACGGCGGTGCCCGGGGCCGCGGAGGGGTCCCTGAAGCTCAGCCGCTACCTCTGGGGCCCGGACTACCACCGGATCCTCAAGCCCCGGCTCAAGGCGCTCCTGGCCCAGGCCCAGGAGCGCTGGCCGGGCCTCCAGGGCCGGGTGTGCGTGGACACCGCCCCCATCCTGGAGCGCCAGCTGGCCGCCAGGGCTGGCCTGGGATGGCAGGGCAAGCACACCCTGCTCATCGCCGGCAAGGGCGGCTCCTGGGGCTTCCTGGGCGTGCTGCTGCTGGACGTGGAGCTGGTCCCGGACCCCCCTTTCCCGGGGGAGCGGTGCGGCTCGTGCACGCGGTGCCTGGAGGCCTGTCCCACGGGGGCCCTGGAGCCCTTCAGGCTCGACCCCGCCCGGTGCCTGACCACCTACACCGTGGAAACCGAGGCGGCGCCGCCGCCCGAGGTGGAGGCGGCCCTGGCCGGCACCCGGTGGGCCGCGGGCTGCGACCTCTGCCAGGAGGCCTGCCCCTGGAACCTCGCGCCGCTCTGGGGCGACGGCGGGCTCTGGGGAGGGCCCAGCCCGCTCCACACCCAGCCCGCGCAGGCGGGCCGGATGGGGGTCGGAAGGTGGCAGTCCCTGACCCGCGGGACGGCGCTGCGGAGGGTCCGGCACCGGCACTGGCTGGCCACCCTCGGCAGGATATTGGGCTAGGAAGGGTTTCCTTGTTTATTCCCAAGCCGTTTTTCTATAACGTGGCACGAGGGGAAACCCACCGGAGAGCACCCGAATGGCAATCAAGAACTTCACGGTCCAGGACGCGATGTCGATGTACGGCGTCAAGGAATGGGGCTATGGTTTCTTCGGTGTGAACAGCAAGGGGCACCTCGTCGTCCACCCGACCCGCGACGAGAACCTGTCCTGCGACGTGTACGACATCGTCCAGCACCTTCGCAAGAAGGGGGTGACCACCCCGCTCATCCTGCGCTTCCCCCAGATCCTCGCGGCCCGGGTCACCGAGCTGAACGAGGCCTTCCACAAGGCCATGCGCGAGTACGACTACGCCGGCAGCTACCAGGGCGTGTACCCCGTGAAGACCAACCAGATCAAGGAGGTCGTCGACCAGGTGGTGAAGGCGGGCTACAAATACCGCTACGGCCTGGAGGCGGGCTCCAAGCCCGAGCTCATGATCGCCCTGTCCATGAACCTGCACCCCGACGCCCTCGTCACGTGCAACGGCTACAAGGACGAGACCTTCATGCGCATGGCCCTCCTGGCCCGCAAGGCCGGGCGCAACGTGCTCATCACCGTCGAGAAGATGACCGAACTGCCCATGATCCTGAAGGTGGCCAAGGAGCTCAAGGTCGAGCCGCTCCTGGGCCTGCGCTTCAAGCTCAACGCCATGGGCAGCGGGAAGTGGGAGAGCTCCGCGGGCGACCACTCCAAGTTCGGGCTCAACACCCAGGAGCTGCTGGAGGCGGTGGAGACCCTGGAGAAGCGGGGCCTGCTGGACTCCGTGGTGGAGCTGCACTTCCACATCGGCAGCCAGATCACCGACATCCGCCGGGTGAAGACCGCCATGAAGGAGGCCACCCGCATGTACGCCAAGCTCTACAAGCGCGGCGTGCCCCTGAAGTACCTCAACGTCGGCGGCGGCCTGGGCGTGGACTACGACGGAAGCCGCACCACCTTCAGCTCGTCCATGAACTACACCATCGACGAGTACGCCTCCGACGTGGTCTACACCACCCAGGACGTGTGCGCCCAGGAGCAGGTGCCGGTGCCCAACCTGCTCAGCGAGTCGGGCCGGGCCATCGCAGCCTTCCACGAGGTGGTTGTGGTGGACATCATCGGGCTGATCGACACCACCCACACCAAGTACCGGGTGGAGCTCACCGGCAACGAGGCCCAGGTGCTCAAGGAGCTCGCCTACACCCGGGACAACCTCTCGGTGAAGAACTTCGCGGAAATGTACCACGACGCCATCACCCAGAAGGACGAACTCATCACCCTGTTCAACCTGGGCTACCTGTCCCTGGACGACCGCGCCAAGGGCGAGATCCTCTTCTGGGAGGTGTGCCGCAAGCTCTCCAAGATCTTCAGCTACAAGAGCCTGAAGTACATCCCCGAGGAGTTCCAGGACCTCTCCAAGAGCCTGGCCGACAAGCTCATCGCCAACTTCAGCCTCTTCCAGTCCATGCCCGACCACTGGGCCATCGACCAGCTGTTCCCGGTGATGCCCATCCACCGCCTGAAGGAGAAGCCCACCATCTCCGCCACCCTGTGCGACATCACCTGCGACAGCGACGGGAAGATGGAGAAGTTCATCGACCTCAAGGACGTGCGGGACGAGATCAGCCTCCACGAGCCCAAGGGCGGCGAGCCCTACTACCTGGCCTTCTTCCTCACCGGGGCCTACCAGGACATCCTGGGCATGCGCCACAACCTCTTCGGCGCCCCCACGGAGGCCCACGTGGTGGTGAACGAGGACGAGGACTTCAAGGTCCAGCAGATTATCCCGGGCGACACCATGGACCACGTCCTGCGCAGCGTGCACTACGACCCCGACGAGCTGGTGGAGGGCCCCAGCCGGCGCCGCCAGAGCAAGAGCGACGCCGCCGAGGCGCTGAAGAGCCTCCTGACGCAGCAGCGTAGCCTGCCTACGTACCTTGAAGCCAACGAGCATTAGTGTAGCCCGATCGAAATAGCGGAACCTTCTTGGCCCGATTCGAGGCTTCGGTATCTTCGGGTAAAGGACCCGTACGGTGCGCCAGGC
>MTLE01001960.1_pt1 | contig 32811 bp, 31 predicted proteins | sample 1982461 | NCBI WGS metagenome assembly MTLE01 (sample SAMN05712605, study PRJNA340218) | biofilm metagenome | isolation source: sample SPL anode biofilm adapted to -200 mV | place: USA | collected 2012-02-03
ACGTCCGCTGCACGCCCAGCCGCTCTGCCAGTTCTTTTTTGGTGCAATCCAAGGTGATCACCGGGCTTTGTTGGCGCTGGTATTGATGACTGAGGTAGTCGTTAATCCGCTGGCGCACCGTCTTTAGGGCAATCACCGTCAGCTTGTCAGTCAGAATCATTGTCTTTTCGGAAATCGACTGCAGCAGACCGCTAAGAAAGTCGGCATTTTTCTGACAGAGGGACACCACCAGGTCACGCTCCAGCTGCAGCAGCGTCACCGCGGTGGCCGCCACCACCGTCATCGGATAGCCGTTGTTGACAGCAAAGAGCAGGTTCTCGCCGATGCTATCCCCGGCTCCAAAAACGTTGACGGTAAGGATATTGCCATTTTCATCGAGATTCAAAACCGCCACCCGGCCCGACAGAATCACGTCCATCCGCAGACAGGGTTCATTTTTTAGATGAATGACCTGATCCTTGTGGCAGTGTTTGACCGTCGTTTCCGGCGAGCGGATTATTTCTGACAGCTCCAATTCACAAAAACCATTAAAAAAATGTGCGGTGGTCAATAAGCGCAACAAATCATTATTTTTCATTTTTATCCCCTGGTGTTACCATAGTAACAGTTTTTCTTTTATTTATCGATTATACTAGATTGCATCTTGAAGTAAAAGGAGATTACCATGTTAGAAAAAATTTATCCCTTTGCCAATGGCAACGAAAAACAGATTGAAAAAATAATTGATGACCAGCCGGTGATGATCAACCATATGATTTTTCCGGAAGGTGACGGTTTGAAGGAGCATTTTTCCAATTCCAATGTCTACATGATTGTCATAAAAGGGGCGGTAACCCTGCAGTTGGATGATCAGGAAGCGCACCGCTATGAAGCCGGAGCGATCATCAATATTCCCTACCACGTCAAAATGAATGTCAATAACCGTGATCCCGAAATTCTGGAAATTTTTGTGGTCAAAGCCCCCGGCCCGGCCTTTTATCAGGCGGACAAGCAATGAAAGCAGCCTGGCGTCGGGTCATCCAGCTGGCTTTTCTGGGCCTGTTCGTGGCCCTGCTGATGACCGGTAAGATTCAATTGTGGATGGGTATTTTTGTGTTGGGGGTGCTGGCTTCTTTGTTCTTTAGCCGGCTTTACTGCGGCTGGTTCTGTCCCATCAACACGGTGCTGGAAGGGATCACCTTTGTGAAAGAGAAAAGCCACTTAAAAAGTTTTAAAATTCCCCGCTGGCTGTCAAAACCCTGGCTCCGCCTGGTGGTGCTGTTGCTGTTTTTCCTGGTTTTTGTCTTGGTCATGGTGACCGGTAAAAAACTACCGATTCTGCCGCTGCTCTTTGCCGGCGGCGTTATCCTCACACTTTTCTTTCCGGCCGAGTTATGGCACCACTTTTTATGTCCCTACGGGACGATCTTAAGTTTCAGCGGAATGAAAGCTCCCCATGCCATGGTCATCGACCCGGAAAAATGCAACAATTGCGGGACTTGTCAAAAATCCTGTCCAGCTGGAGCCATAAAAAAGCAGTCTAAACATCAGATTGTCAAGCACCACTGCCTGGTTTGCCTAAAGTGTCAGCAAAGCTGCCACCAGAACGCCATTGCCTATCGCAAGCGTCTTTAGCCAAACCATCCGATGCAAAAATAAAAACGCCTTATTTGCGGCCGTCTGCCGCAAATAAGGCGTTTTTTATTTATTCAATTTCAATTTGTTTGGTCAGCTCCGGCTTGGCCTGCTTGGGCACCGTGATGGTCAGAACCCCATCCGTCAGCTTGGCTTTGATGTCGTCCGAGGCGGCGTCAGCCAGAAAGACGTTGCGGGTCATGGCCGTGAATTTTCGTTCCCGATGAACATAGTTTTTATCGGTTTCTTCTTTTGTTTCTTCCTTCTTGACGGCTATCTGAAGTCGGCCTTCTTCCAGAGATAGACTAATCTCATTTTTCTGGAAGCCGGGGAGCTCGGCCTCGACTATATATTCTTTTTCATTGTCCTGGAGGTCAATTTTAAAGGTGTCACCCGCTAAGCTTCTTCGCATTGGCCAACCTTCTGCAAAAAAGTCGTCAAGCATATTCTGGAAATCATTAAAACCGGTATTCATCAAATCATTTCGTTTTCTGTTAAACGGAATCAGTGCTGTCATCATAACTACTCCTTTACATTGTATTTTGTTAGCACTCTTACTTGATGAGTGCTAATTATGGTTATTTTATACCATCTTTTTTTTAATCTGTCAATACTTCTGTAAAGCCTTTTAAGTTATTTTTAAGGCGGTCAGTTAATCCGACGCCGGTTTTTTATTTCCGGTCATAGAGAATATTTTTGCGTAAAGTTTCGGCCGCTTCTGCCCCAGCTAGAACAGTCACCAGTTCCAGGGCAAAGTCCACTGCTTTTCCCGGCCCCCGGGACGTGATCAGGTTGCCGTCCCGCACCACCGCTGCCTGCTGATAGCAAGAATCCGGAAACGCATCTTCAAAGCCGGGATAAGAGGTCACATTTTTGCCACTAAGGATACCGGCCTGGGCCAGCACAATCGGTCCGGCGCAGATGGCGGCCACTAATTTTTTTGCCGCATGCATCGCTCTGACCACGCCAATCACCCGCTGATCATCTCTTAAGTTGGCCGCCCCGGGCATTCCGCCGGGAATCACGACAGCCTCATAACTGTCAAGGTCACTGATTTCATCAATATGCCGGTCGGCCTTTACTTCAATCTGATGGCTGCCCGTCACCATCAGCCCCTCTGCAATGCTGATCATCTCAACGTTTAACGAGCTGATGCGGCGCAAATAATCGACAACCGTTAAGGCCTCCACTTCCTCAAATCCTGGTGCTAAAAAAACAATTACCTTCATCTTTCTCCTCCTTTATACGTTTATCTTATTCTAGTCCCAAGCAGGCTAAATCACAACGACTATTTAAACGCCCGACAAATTTTTATCCTTCTTTTTCTATCGGGGTGTGCTATCATTACCCATTAAGCTAAAACCCAGTTTAAGTGCAAGACCTTGCATGTTCACTTGGCGATTGGGTATAAAGCTACTGACACCAATGCCAGCCACTGCGTTTTTATTTTGGCAATTCCCCTGACGATAAAGGAGACCATTATGGAAGATACCCACGCCCTGATTGCTTATCTCAATGCCCTGCTGGATGGAAAAAAGCCACCGCTGCCAGCCGGTTACGCCAATGACCCCGATTTTCTTTTGCTGATTGGGAAGCTTGGACACATCCAGGCCTTTGTTCGTGAAGCCCAAAAATCAGAAAGTGGGGGCATTTGTGATCTGGATGAGCTGATTGCTCTGAAAAAACAGCTTAAGGAAAGTGAAGAACATCATCGGCTGCTGATTGAAAACGCCAGCGACATTATCAGCACCGTCAACCTGGATGGTGAGTTTACCTATATCAGCCCCTCAGTGGAGCGGATGACTGGCTACACGGTGGACGAGGTTCTTAATCATCTTCGGGAAATCAACTATTTTTTGCCGGAAACCTTAAAGGTCATGGAACGCACCATGGCCCTGGTCAAACGAACAATTGCCCGGGGCCAACGCTTTGATTCGGTTCGTTTTGAACAGATGCAATATACCAAAGACGGCCATACTTTATGGACCGATACGGTTCTGACCGGAGTTTATGATGAAAGCGGTCAGCTCAAAGAGTTACTGGGGGTATCCCGGAATATCACCGAGCAGGTGCGACTGCGGGAGGAAATCATCCGGCTTTCGCAAACCGACCGGCTAACCCAACTGTATAATCGTTCCCGGATCGAGGATCTGCTGGAGGATGAGTATAAACGGGCCAACCGCACGGATTCGCCCTTTGCGATCATCTTTCTGGATGTCGATCATTTCAAGTGGGTCAATGATCGTTTTGGCCATCAGGCCGGGGATCTGATCCTCAACGAGTTATCGACGGTACTGCTTGACAACATCCGCCAAACCGATCGGGTCGGGCGCTGGGGCGGCGAAGAATTCGTTTTTATTCTGCCCGATACCGATGCCGCCGGGGCCCTGCTTTTTGGCGAAAAAATCCGGTTAAAGATTGCCAGACACCCGTTTACCAATCCGACCCACATCACTGCCAGTCTGGGGGTGGCCGTTTATCAGGGCCGGGGCACACTCATTGAGCTGCTTGCCCGGGCCGATGAGGCCATGTACGCCGCCAAGAAGGCCGGTCGCAACCAGGTGCAGTTGGGCTAGACCCGGACTCTCAAACGACCACCCGCTAAGAACAGAAATCGTCTCCTTAGTTTTGCAGTAGCCGGATGGCCTCGGCCAACTCGACATCTTCCCCATTGGCAATCCGGATGGCATTTTCCGCCGTCATCGGGATGGCCAGATCCGGCCGGACCCCGCCACTGCCATTACGACTGTCCAGCTGGATATTTTTCTGTTCATCCAGCGACTGTCCCGACGGCCAGTGGACAGTCAGTGAGCCGGGCATCAAGGCTTCTGCGCCAGCCAGGCCAAATGATCCATTGGTGCCATAAAAACCCAGCGTTCTGACATTGGGCAGTTTCTTTAGCCCCATCGCCAGCCCTTCTCCTGAACTGACGCACTTGGGATTGATTAAGACAATCACCGCACCCCCATAATGCGGTTGGGTCGGCGCAATGGTCAGACCAAGACTGCCGTCTTCATTTTCTTGAATTTCAAATGCCCCAGTTGCCGGATTATAGAGATTCTGGTATTCATAAAAGGCTGGCTGATCGTAAAAAAATCCCAGCATATCCACCGCCATCTGATCCAGTCCGCCAATGTTATTGCGCAGATCGATAATCAGCCCCTGACTGCCATTTTGTTTGGCAGCAGCAAGGGCATCACGAAGCAGCTCCAGGGTTGACTGCGTTTTTCCGGTTTCCTGAAGATCCGCATCGAGTTCTCCCTGAATTTTTACATAACTGATTGTATCGGCCACCGTTTTGCTTTCTACCATCGCCGTTGGCACCGGATCCGGGTTATCCACCCCGACAAACATATCCCTAAGTTTATTGGAAACCACTGCATCCGGATAGTTTTTGCGAAGCGATTGGCCCCCATCATCAAAAGCTACCAGCGTTGCCAGGGTTACCCCATCAGCCCCCAGATAGCCAAGCTCAACCGGCTGGCCAATCGGGGCCCGCACCAGATAGGCCAGTTTTTTCAGATTCAGATACTCGGTGGTGGCCGATGTTCCGGATAGCAGCGTTTCGGTTTGAGCCAGCGCCGTCCGAATCGGTTGACCATTCCAGGAAACCACTTCTGTACCGGGTCGCAGACCGGCTGCAAAGGCCTGCGATGCGGGATCAACCCAACTGATGATGATGTTATGATCACTGCTGTCAGCAAGTGTCACCCCATAGCCGCCACCAATAAATAAATCATCAATTTCTTTAAGATTGTTGACCCGGACATGGCCATCGGGTATTTCATTGAGATAAGCCCGCAGCGTCAAATAGTAGCCGTTAAAGTCCTGACTGCTTTGGGCGGCGGCAATCTGAGGGGCATAGGTGTCATAAAGGGCGTCCCAATCAATGCCCTTCCATTCTGTGAAAGCATATTCCTGTGCGAGGGTTTCGTGTAGCGCTTCAAAGGCTGCTGTCCAACTGAGATCACTAAAATCATTGGTTGCCTCCGATTCGCTCGGAGGCCGGTCAAAATAGCCAAGAACCCCGGCAACGACGACGACGATACAAAGAATTGCAAGTAGTTTTTTTAATTCCCTGGTTTGCATAAGAACTCCTTTCAAAGCTTGCGGAAATCCCCAAGACTTCTGCCATCAACAGCAAAATTTCAGCGCTTGACGGTTCTCTTTTTCAACCGACGAGCCCTGTTACAACAATAAAGCTCACGCATTTTGCGATTACAGGTTTTTCCGCCGAGTTTAAATTAAGGTTATTATATAACACTTTAAGTCATTTATCCAATAAATTTAATCCGCATGCTGATCATCGGGATAAAAAAATACCGGATTGCGGCGTTTAGCCACGATCCGGTTTTGTTTTATCGTTAAGCGCTACTGTCCCACCGGCCCGATGATCCCGGCCCGATAGGCTTTGCTGTATTTGCGACAGTGCTTATCCTGTCCCATCAGGGCATAGGTGGCAAAGATGGTGCCCATCATTTCCCGGTTTGTCGGGTCCAGCACCGCCGAATCCATCCCCGCTTCGATGGCAAAGGCCATGGCCGTTTTATTCAGCAGCGGTCGTACCGGTAAACCAAAGGAAATATTACTGATCGCCCCGGTGACGTGGATGGTCGGATAAAGTGCCTTGATGGCTCTGATTTCGTTACCCAGGTTGACCAGGGCATTGTTTTCAGTGGATAGGGCCATCACACAGGGATCAATATGAATCCGATCCGGGGTGATCCCCAGTTTATCCGCCTTTTCCACCATCCGGCCGGTGATTGCCAGCTTGGTTTCCAGATCACAGGGAATCCCCTTGTTGTCACAGGTTAAGCCAACCACTTCCCAACTATTTCCGGCCAGCAAGGGCAGCAGTATCTCGCACTTGTCTCCTTCTTCCGAAATCGAATTGATCATCCCCGGTTTGTTGGCATCTTTAAACACGGCTTCAATGGCCCGGGGGTTGGGGCTGTCAATACACAGCGGCGTGTCCACGGCATCCTGCACCACCGCTATCAACCACTGTAGCGTTTTGATCTCCTCTTCCGGCGCAGTGCTGGCACATATATCAATAAAATCCGCTCCCGCTTCGGCCTGCGTAATGGCCCGGTCAGCGATAAAAGCGGCGTCCCGTTTTTCGATGGCTGCTTTCACCGCCGGAATGCTCCCGTTAATTTTTTCTCCGATAATAATCACTGCATTTCTCCTTTATGTCTGTTTTTTTTATTATATCAGCAGATTCATGTAAAAATCAAAGGTTTCCTTGCTAAACCGTTCAAAATTGGCCCGGGCAAAATCCGGGGTCAGCGGATATTTTTGCTTAAAGCTGTCCCAGTCAAACAGGTAGCGTGACTGCGGCTTTGGTACCTGGTTCTCATCAAAAACAAAACCTTCACTGTTAAGCGGTGTGCCAAAGGCATCCCCGGGGTTTTTATAGGTTGCATAATCCCGGATAAATTCGGTCAGCGCCGCCAGGGTGTCAAGGTTTACTTCCTTTAAGGTCAGAGGGTTTTTATCAAAGCCAAAAATATAACCGCCGCCAGGCAGCAAGATATCCAGAAACGCCTTGGCCCGGTCAACAATCTGGGCCGGGGTGTCAGTCTTTAATGCGGCGCTGGGGAATAAGCCCGTCAGCAGGAATTTTTTACCCAGCTTATCTTTAATCGTCTGGGGGTCGCCATATTCAAAAGCCAGCTGGCAACCCGCCGGAATTTCTGATTGCAGAATATCCAGGTAACGGCTCCAGTCGTGTTCGCAGAACATATTGGGGCGGGCGCCCACCGCCGCAAACTGCTTAAGCATCGTTTGATAGGACGGCAGGTAGATCTCCACAAAATCCTTTTCCCGCATAAAGGTCGGCATATGCAGGGGTATAAAGACCGAGCCCTGGGGATTAATATTCCCCGGCAAACCCCAATGAAAAAGCAGTGGCATCACAGCGTCAGCCGCTTCCTGAAGCTGGCTTTTATGTCGGCGGACATCCATGCTGATGCCCGAAAAACTACGCAGCTGATCGGCAATAAAATCCAGTGGGGCTTCGGTAAAATTAAAGGAGCCAAGCGGACTGCCGGGATAATAGCCATGGGTCTGGATTAGTTCAAAAAAAGTCGGCAGAAAGGCCATTTCGTCATTTGCAAGCGCCTGCTTACCCATCTGAATGGCAGTTGCCATGATCAGAGGATTCTTGGGATCGAGGTTTTTATGCTGTCGGGGAATCACCGTTTCGACCAGAAAGTCAAAGGGGTTGTCAATCAACTGGGGGTACTCATCAGCCAGCATCCCGACCACCTCCGGATGTTGGACAAAACCGCCATTGCCCATCACAAAGGACTGGGAACCATAGAGCTGATACATCGACGGCGTCCGGGACAGCAAAAAATTAGCCGGAGCCACCGGACAGGAATCCGAATAGATTTTTTTGCACAGGTCGCGGGCCGGATCGGCCAAAAGCGCATAGTTAAACTGAAAATCAAACAGATTCTGACCCCCATATTCAGCCACCAGATGCTGGGGCAGGGTGATCCCAATCGGCATCCGCTCGGGTATGGTATTGGCATAGAAATCACGGTACAGTTGACTGCGTTTTTGTTGCAAGGCTAAAACATCACTCATTTTGTTCCTCCATGTAAATTTATTTTAAAATGACCAGACGCCTCATAAAACGGCCACACCGGCTGCTGTTTACGCATCACCTTCTTTTATTTTTTAAGCAAAAGTAATTTTTTCTGATTGACCGTTAAATGTTTACAGCTCTAGCGACATCATAGCAAAATCTAAACCGCCCTTCTGTCTCGCAAAAGACATAAGGGCGGTTTATTTTGTAAATATTTATATTTTTAAGATTATTTAAATGTTTTGCGAGCAGAATTGTCGTAATTTTTCCATGTTTATAATAAAAATCTGGTTTCGCCGGGTATCAATGATCTGCTCCTCCCGGAGAATCTTTAAATACTTGGCCACATTGGCCCGGTTGAGTCCCACGAATTCGGCAATCGCCTGCTGGGAAAAGGGAATCCGCTGATCATGCTCATTGGTGTTTTTTAAATAGATATAAAAAAAATTGCAGATCTTCTCCATGCCGGTGGAAAACAACTGGTTGGCCAGCTCCTGGCCATTAAGCGAGACCAGTTTGATATAGGCCCGATACATCGCCATATTCAGATCCGGATTGGAATTAACATAACGCTCAAAGCCGATCCGGTTAAAGACAAACACTTCCAGATCGGTGACTGCCGTAAAGGCAAAGGACCGCATCATCTCAATCTCGCCCGGAAAATACAGCGGCGCCAGATAACCCTTACCATAAAACGATGACGTCTTGACGTTCCCGGATTCATGAATAAAGGAGCCCGACATGGTTCCGGAGGTAATGTAGTACATCTCATCGAGAGGATCGCCAAAGCCGTTAACCGGCTCGTTTTTAAGGTAGTGTCGAACCGTTTTTTTGATCCCGGCGAAATAATCTTCAAACGCCGAAAAATCATCGGCAAAATAATATTGCAGCTCCATTGTGCCTGCCTTTCATATTGTATTCCCAGCTTCTGATTCGTCTTTAACGAATACCTGTCACGATTCTAACCGATTCTGGGCCTGATTGTCAACCAGAGTGCCCGCTCACCCACTATTTAGTTTGATCACGTTGACTTCGCCTAACGATTCGGACAATCCGGGGCCGGTTATAGCGCTGAGCAATCACACAGGGCAGATTGATGGCCAGGGCAAAGAGCAACATGTAAAGAATCACAATCGGCGGGGTAAAAAAGCCGAACACCCAAAAAGGCAGAATCGCCAGCCAGTGAATCATTTCGGCCCGGCAGGATTCCAGCAGGTATCTATCGAGATGATCTTTGTCAAAACTAACCAGCTTTTTCTTTTGAAAGGCGCCCTTCATCAGCGAACCGCCATCGGGCAGGTATTTTTTCCAGCGCCGCACCCAAAACCACTTTTGATAAATCTCGCCATCGTTTTCCCAGGGATGGGCCTGGTAAAACCAGGCCGTGTAGTCAAAAAAACGCTCCGGCAGGCGGGTGCAGAGCAGGGCAGCAGCGACCATCAACACCGGCCAGACAATAAAACACAGTAGAATTGCCTGGCTCTGGGACAAAAATATCAGTTGCATGCACTTCTCCTTTCTTTGTGCTCACTTTTCAGGTAATTGGGAAATGCTCCAGTGCTATTTTTGCTGGCGAATCTTGCGGTCTTTCCAGATCACCGGACGCCCCAGGATTTTTTTTGCCAGCGACCGTAAAAAGATCACCAGATAAAAAAGCAACAACAGCGGATAACAAACGATGCCAATCACCGAAAAGCTGCCAATCTGCCGGGCGATACGGGTAAGCTCCAGTACCCAGATGCCATAGCAGGCCGCCATTATAGCGCTCCACAGCCACTGCTGCCAGACCAGGCAAAGAATTAGATAAAGTGGTGCCGAAGCAGCCGCAGTGATCCAGAAAAAAACCAGGACAATCAAAAACAATGGCGTTTTGGCTACCCCGGCGGCCTGATTTTTGGTCCAGCCATCAATCAAATCCCCTAGTCCGCCGCCATACATCCGATAGGCAACGTCCTGATCCCCCAGAAACAGGGCGAAGGGAATGCCTTTTTCCTTAAGTTTTTCGCCCAGGGCGACATCGTCGACAATGCTGGCTTTAATGGCGGCATGACCGCCGACGGCCTGATAGTCGCCCCGGTCAATCAAAATCACCGGGCCATAGAGACCGACCCCACCGCTGCTTTTAAAGCCTGATGGCAGACCCAGACCATTGGCCCCCATCTGCAGGCAATTAAAAAACAGCGATAAGGCTTCCCAGCTTTTTAAAATCCGATGATAGGGCATCACCGAAACCACCATCCCGGTTTTTTGTCGGGCCCTTAACAGCTTGCCAAGACCCGTCGGGCTCAGCCGTACATCAGCATCGAGAAATAAAAGCAGCTCGCCACTGGCGGCTTCCCCACCCTGCTGACAGGCCCAGGCCTTGCCCAGCCAGCCGTCCGGCTTTGGCGCCGCAGTGATTAAGGTCGCCCGATAATCCCGGGCAATACTGGCGGTGTGATCGGTAGAGCCGTCATCAACGCAGATTATTTCGTGGATCGCATGGGTCTGATTCTTTAAATCAGCCAGCAACTGCGCCAGATTTTTTTCTTCATTGCGGGCCGGAATAATAATTGACAGCTGCGGATTTTGGTTGCCCGATTCCTTTTCGTCCCCTTGCTCCAGACCGGGAAAGCGGTTAAAGAGTAACCAGCTGGCGACCAGCCCCAGTAGCAGCGTCACAGTTACCAGAATCATCAGTGATCCTCCTGACCAGCACGGGAAGATCCCGCCCGGCGCTGTTTTGCGAGCCGTCGGGTCACCGCATCCGCCGCCAGCTTGCCCGTCAGGATCGATACCGGTAATCCCGAGGGGCTAAAGGTCCATTGCCCGGCCTGAAAAACATGGGGCAGCGGGGTCTCTATGGTTTTTGCAATTTTTCGAAAAACACTGACCGCTGGCAATTTCCCGGCGGTTGCATCGTCACGAAAAGCCCAGCCGGTGATGGCGCCACCGGAATTGCCGGTGCGCCGCTCAAGCGTTAACGGGGTGGAACAAAAGCTCAGCTCAACCTGCCCGGACAAATCAGGAAAGAGGCTGTCTTCCAGCACCGCCTGAATCTGCTCTACGCATAAGTCTTTAAAGTCCGCATACCAGCCTGCGTCGTCAATCGCTTTAACCAGTCGATAATCCATCAGGGTGCTGACAATCACCCCGGTTTTTCCGGCCGGGGCCAGAGCCGGATCCCGCAGCGCCGGGCAGGAAATCTCATAGGTGGTCAGCGCCAGATACTCCCGAACCCAGGCTTTCAGTGCCCGCTTCCGATCCGCCACCGATCGGGCCGGATCGGCCAGCACCGCTGCCCAGGGTTCGGCCTCAATGGCCGACAACCCCGCCTTGCTGGGGGTGTAAAAACAATGGGGGCCACAGCGGGCAGCAAAATAAGACGGTGACAGATCAACCCCCAGATAAAGGGTCAAAATCGAATCACCGCCACGGTTTTGACGGATTTTTTGTTGCTGTTCCCGAACCCGCTGGCCCAGTGGTACCGATTGTGTATCGTCAACAGCCCGGTATAGGGCCTGCATATCGGCACACCAGACCAGCTCGCAATAGCCAAAGCGGCGGCCATCCCCGGTGATTACTTCTCGGGCATTTAAATCGATCTGACTGATCTCGGTGCCCAGCGCCAGCTCGCCCTGATGGGCCACAATATAATCACCCATGGCGCTAACCAGGTGTCCGGTGCCGCCAATGGGATAGCTGTAATCGCTGTAAAGACCAAAATAACTGAGCGCAAAAAATGTCGGCATCTTATCAAAAAAATGCTGGATAATCACATCAATTAAGGCCTGATTTTTGGTAAAACGACGCAGATAGGTAGCGATCGGTTCCTTAAGGCGCTGGGCTTTGCGGATGTTTACCTGATATTTAAGCAACCACGGCAACAGAGTTTTAAAAAGATAGTCTTTATCTCTGGTCAGATCCATAAACAAAGGGTTTTCAATGCCGTAGAGCACGTCCATGTACCCGGTCACCTTGCGGATTTCGTCAATTATGGCCGCAATATCAGATTGGTTATCGGGAAATTTGGCACTTAGCATGGCGGCGTAAGTAGCCAGACTTTCAACCCCGGCTAAGGTCATCTGAGCATCTTCAATGCCAATCACCACCGGGTTATTAACAAAGGCCAGCTCAATCCCCAGCTGCCTAAGCATTGGAAAAACGATTCCGGAGTTTTCAAAGGCCCGGATTCCGGCGTCAAAGGTAAAGCCCTGGCGCATAAAGCTCCCCACCAGGCCACCGGCTTGTTGGCTTTTCTCACAAAGCAGGGTGCGATAACCCGCTTTGGCGGCATAGGCAGCGCTGGTTAAACCGGCGATCCCGGCTCCGACAACAATCACATCATATGCCCTGGTCATTGGTTCTGCCTCAAAAGCGCCTGAAGCTGGTCGATTACCACCTGAATTTCCACCGGCTGACCGGTTCTGGTGTTTAAAATACACTGGCATTCGCACTGCGACAGCTCCAGGCTTTCACAATCAATTTGCAGCCGGTGTTCCTGGCAATAAGCCGCCAGCCGTTTCCCGGCCCCAACCAGATTCCCCACCGCAACCCGGCGCATGATTCCCCGGATATCCAGATTCCGCCGATGCGCTGGCATTCCCAGCCCACAATAGGGATTCTCGCAATATTCACAGCGGGAGGCTTTTTTCATCAGATCCCGAATTTCTGTGGGAACATCGGCATACAGTTTTTCAGCGGTCACCGGCCGCTTAAGAATTCGCACCATCTGCTTGCGCTCCGGTTGATACACATAGGGTGGCAATCCCCGTTTCTTTAGCACCGCATTGGCGGCGGCAATCCCCGAGGTGGTCACGGTGGGGGTGCCGGTACCCATCACCGTGGATTCACCACAGCAGAACAGATTGTCCCATTCTGTGCGGGTGTGAAGCCGCATAAACATGTGCTGCCCCAGCATCTGTTTGGGGCCAGCCACCGCGCCGCCGTTTTTATTGGTATAATAGGCAATCGTCCGGGGGGTCGCCAGCTCGGCGAAGCGGATGCTCTTTCCAAAGCCCGGGAAGCGTTCTTCCAGCACCCCCATCAGCCGCATTTTTTCCTGCTCTTTGCACTCCTGATAAGCCCCCTCATTGGCCGCTTCCCAGTCTTTAAAACTGGGGCCAATGGCCAGCACCACATGGCTGTCCGGATCACAGAGGGTTTTATCATCAAGGCTGGAAATATAGACAGTGACCTCACTTTCATCGAGGCGATCGGGGTTGCCCACCAGCATTTCCACCGGCTGGGTGTCCGGGGAAATCACCGCTTTATCAACCTCGGCATAAAGCACCACACTGGGATAGGTGGGCACCTGTCTGGCCGCCCAGCGGGCCCGCTCAAGGCTTAGGTTTGGCCGCTCAATCAGCTTACCGTAAAGATTCCAGACCGTCCCCGAATAGATCAGATCACGACCATAAAGGGCTTCACCACTGCTTAAAACCACCCCCACCGGTCGTTTGTGCTCAAAGATAATTTTTATAACTTCTTTTTCCAGGATCATCGTGCCGCCATGTTCTTCAATTACCTTTTCCAGCTTGCCGGGTAGAAAAAGCGTCGATCCGGCGGGATAATAACTGCCGCCGATGTGGTTATCGATAAACATCACTGCTGCCAACACCGCCGGGGCTTCTTCCAGGGTCGCATAGCAATAAGTTGAGGTAATTTTATCAAAAAACTTGAAAATCTCCGGGTCAGCAAAATAGCCCTCCAGCAGACTGCGGGCACTCTTATTTAAATAGCCCAGAAAGCGGGCATAGGACAGCGGGTGTTTGATCAGGCTTTTAAGTGCCCCTTTGGCCGGGATTTCATCCGGTGTGGTGTAACTGGGACTTTCCACCATCACATCCTGATACATTTTTTCCAGATCCCGGTAAAAGCGCCGAATATTGGCCCGTTCGCTGGGGAACACCGTGCCCAACTGAGCCGCAAATTCATCAATATCGGCACCAAAACGAATCACATGCCCTTTAAAATGCATGCAGTAAAGCAGCTCGTGCTTAACCACCTCAATTTGTTCCTCAAGACAATTAAAAACAAAGCGATGGGCGTTAAAGCCCGCCTCGCCAAAGCCAAACAGCATCGCTGCACCAATATCAAAGGTTACGCCGTTGCGTTTAAAAATCCCGCAGGAACCGCCGGGATTATAACTTTTTTCAATCACGGCCACCTTCATGCCGCTTTTAGCCAGCAGGCTCCCGGCGGTCAGCCCAGACAAACCGCCACCAATTATAATTGCATCATATTCCATTTCCAGTCCCTCTTTTGCGCGCGTTTTTTTGTAATTTGCTGCTATTTCATATTCTTACCCCGAATCATTTTAATTAGCCATCTTTTATAAAATTTCTGCCAATTGTTTTGCTTCTACCAGCCTTTTTATCCGACTCTCTCAGATTTCATCGTTTAATAAGATCCTTTCAACCGTAGCAAAGCCGATCCGCTCAATCGTCTGGGCCAACCGTTCCCGTGGCAAACCATTGTCTGAGTAAAAATTGACTATTTTTTGGACAGTATCCAGAAGTTCTTTCTGATTGAAAAAGATCCGCTTCAATGCCTGTCCCCGGTTGACCTGTTTGCCCCAGCGACCGCCGATCACAATTTTATAACCCCGATCCCCACCAACAAGTGCCTCAAATGGGCATTTACCAATACAGACGCCGCAGTTTAGACACGCCTGATTATTAATTTTAATCTTTTTCTCAAATAGATGTGCGGCACCAACGGCACAGGCCGTCTCAACAGCACAGTTTTTGCAGCCCCGACATGCTGCCTGATTGACAACCGGTAGAAATTGACCGATGATACCAACATCGTTAAGATCCGGCTTCACACAATTATTGGGACAGCCGCCCACCGCTATCTTAAACTTGTGGGGCAGGGTGACATTTCGCATCCCGGTATAAAAACGGTCATGGATATCTTTGGCAAGCCCAAAGGTATCAATTAAACCATATTGACAGGTGCTGCCCTTGCAGGACATAACCGGACGGATCTTTGCTCCAGTTCCCCCGGTTTCGATTCCAGCTGTTGCCAGATCATTCCTGAAAGCATCGATCTGCTCAAAGGGAATCCCCTGACACTCGATGGTTAAACGGGAGGTAAAGGCTAAATTGCCATTGCCATATTTTTCGGCGGCTTCCACAATTTTTTTTGCCTGTTCAGTGGTGATTAAACCATTTTCGGTAATCACCCGACCCGAAAAATTATCAGTCCCCCGATTACTTAAAAAACCCAATCCTTTAACTCGTTTTTCTTCTGCTTGACTAATTGTCAGTGTTGCCATCTTGATTCCTCAAAAATAGGTCCTATTTCTTTGCTTTCTTTATATTACATGTCATGTTAGCTTAAGTATAACCCTTGCTATGTTATAAGTGAAATGGTATTATTTTATATAATTCATAGTTATTACCTATATGCAAAAATGATCCATTCGAAACACCGGAGGAAACATGGATATCCGTCACTTAAAAATATTTATCTCCGTAGCCGAAACAGGTTCGATGTCGGCGGCGGCCAAAAAATTTTTCATCACCCAGCCATCGGTTAGTCAGGTGATCAAAGAACTGGAGAATCATTATCATCTACTGCTCTTTGAACGACTGGGCAAACGTCTCTTCATTACCCCAGCTGGCAAACACTTATGCAGCCAGGCGCACGCCGTAGTTGCTCAGTTTGAGGCCCTGGAAGAAAATATTTCCAATCTCGGCCATAAAGAAGTTATTCGGATCGGTTCGACCATCACTGTCGGGGCTTGTTTGCTGCCTTCGCTGATCACGGACTTCAAAAACCCAAACATTGACAGCTTTTGTTATGTCAACAACACCCAAACAATTGAAAACCGGCTACTAAAAGCCGAGCTGGATATCGGGCTGGTGGAAGGCAAAATAAAACACCCGGATCTGATTATTGAGCCCGTGATTGACGACTATCTGGTCATTGCCTGTAGTCGCTTTCATCACTTTGCGGGGCGCCAGGAACTTTCTGCCCAGGAACTGGAAGCAGAAAGCTTTGTACTGCGAGAAGAAGGCAGCGGTACCCGGGAATTATTTATGGATTTTGTCCGCAGTAAAGGCCTTAATCTAAACATCGGCTGGGAAGTCACCTCGCCCGAAATAATTAAAACCATTGTTATAAAAAATAAGTGTCTAGCCGCCATATCAATCCGATTAATTGCCGAAGAAGTCCAGACTGGTGAGCTTTATGCGTTCAGACATCAGGACTCAATCTGGAATCGCACCTTCAATCTGGTTTATCATAAAGACAAGCATTTAAGCCCGGCCATGTTCGATTTTATGGAGGTTGCCCGAAACTATGGCAACACCGGCCATGTGACAGCAATCCCATCGGGCCAGCTGAGTTAGCTGCAAAAATCCCAGCCGCTGCCTGGCAAAAGGCTGGGTTTATTTTTTTTGTTCGCTTAAAACCCCAGCAGATCAAGCACCTTGTCATCGACGTGGCGGTTCTGTCCAACAAAGGGGTAATTGTGAATGTGCAGGGCCGGATTAAAGTTTAGCTCAATAATGCTGTAGTTGGAGGCATCCGGTTTGGCCTTGATATCTGCGATAACGATGTCGGCGCCGCAAATATTGGCCCCCACCGCTTTGGCAGCCGCCACCGCTATGGCCTTATAGTCCTCACGAATCGCATCGGTAAAATCGATGCTGTCGCCGCCAGTGCTGATATTGGAGTTTTCCCGCAAATAGACGGTTTCGCCCGCTTTGGGAATGGTCGCAACCGTTTTATGCTGTTCGCCGAGAAAAGCGATTTCGGTATCGTCCAGCGTAAGCTTCTCCAGCGGCGTCACATAGCCCTTGCCCCGCAGCGGATTGCGGTTTTTTTCGGCCACCAGCTCGGCAATGGTAGAAACCCCATCCCCCACCACATTGGCCGGTACCCGGTGAAGAATCCCCGCCACTTGCTCGCCAATCACCAGAAAACGGTATTCTTTACCAGGAATAAAATCTTCAATCAGCACCGCCGTGTCATACGTGAACGCCTTAACCACCGCCTGCTGAAAACAGCTGGCGCACTGAAGCTTTTTAAAGATCTCAATCCCCAGCCCAAAATTGCTGGATTTGGGCTTGACCACCAGATCCCGGCCCCGAAAGCTTTCAAAATGGGCCATCGCTTCATCCACCGATTGCACCATCATCCCGGCTGGCACATTGATCCCCAGCTCCCTTAGCACCAGTTTGGTGACTTCTTTATTCTCCATAATCAACGGCGCAATATAGGTATCCTTTGAGGTCCGGGTCGCCTGCTTGACGTATTCGGTTTTTTCGCCTTTTCTCAACCGGATAAAATTATCCGCAGCATCGAGAATCTCAACCGCAATGCCCCGCTGTTTTGCTGCATCAATCAGCATTGCCGTTGACAATTCCAGTCCCAGCTCGTTGTTCTCAAACATGATGTATGCCTCCTGAAGTAAATTTACTATTGTCTTTTAGTATACCCCCTTTAACGGGTTCTGAGCAATTTTTTATTCCGACGTTTTTTTAAATCTCTCGTGATCCCACTTATCCTCACAGCGTCTCAAGCGCAACTTTCAGGTGTGTGCAGGTCTCATCCAGCACCCGGATCGTATCGCCCAGCTCTTTTTTGGTATCTTCCTTATCGGCAATGACCCGGTTGACCAGATCGGTGAGATCTGTTTTTTGATTTCGATTTCAGTCCCACCTTTTATTGACACGATTATTTCCTCATGATAACATTATTTCATAGAAGGTGATGGAGTTCACCAAAATTGCTTACCAGCTGATGACTCCTGCAGGATTTGTAATGCTGCAGGTTTTTTATTGTCTAAAATAACCCACCTCACAAAATTTTAATCCCTTCGTGTCAAAATGTTTTGTCACTTAAGTCAAGAGGACTGTCATGAAAAAATACTATTTTATCGCCGCTGGCGGTGCCCTGGGTGCGCTGCTGCGGTTTGAACTAAAAAGCTCGCCCAACCTTTTTCAATTCTCCGATCCACTGATCAATCTGGCTTTAACCATTCTCGTGATCAACCTGCTTGGCTGCCTGATTCTGGGCTCGCTGAATACCATTTTTTCTAAAACCGAACGGATCAGCACCGATGTTAAACTCGGTTTAACGGCCGGACTGGTGGGGGCCTTTACGACTTACTCAACCTTCTGCAAAGAAAGCCTGACTATTCTGGATGCTGGTTATCTGCGCTTTTTCTGTTACTATGTGGCGGCCTCGATTATCCTCGGGGTCGGTGCGGTTTACCTGGGCCATCTGCTCGGCCATCATATTTTGCATCCGGTCGGCAAAAATCTGGCAATCCGCTTCAGCCTTGATAGCAATTAAGGAAGGCAGCTGATGGAAACTTTATGCGTTCTTGTTGGCGGTGCCCTGGGCAGCACCACCCGCTATTATCTGGGCAAACGCTTTGCCACACGGCATCAACACCTCCCGATCGGCACCTTTGTGATTAATGTTTCCGGCGCCTTTCTGCTCGGTGTTGTTACCGGTTTTGATATTTCAACCCTGCTTTATGGCCTTTTTGCTGAAGGCTTTCTGGGGGCCTACACGACCTTTTCGACCTTTATGTTTGAAGACTTTGTACTGCTAAAGAACAACCGCATTCTCAGTGCCGTCTTTTATGTGCTGGCCACCCTGGTGCTAAGCTTTGGCGCTTTTTATGGCGGTTTCCTGATGGCAAGTGCCCTGATCGGCTAAGCAATTTATGCTTGACAAATGCGATTCCCGGCCTTAAAATAAATGTATCTCTTTGCACTGCATATTTTTCGACAGTACAACCTGATCAGGCCATCAACCGAAGTGTTTTTGGAGCCGGGCCGCTACGGCGGCAGCAGATTTGATTTTTCGCATCTGTGGGACAGAATTTTGTTCCATGGGTGTTTTTTTTATACATTTTTGAGAACAGATCGTATTTAAACCATATCTGCGTGCTGAGATATACTAAAAAAGCTAAACAGAAAATGGAGGACAATGATGACCGAAGACTCAAACAATCCGGTGGGGCTAACCACCAAAGAGGCAACCTTACGGCAACAGCAGTTCGGTAAAAACGAACTGACACCACAAAAAAAAGAAAGCTTTTTTCACAAGCTGCTGCACATTATTTCTGAGCCGATGTTCGTGCTGCTGCTGGTGGCCGCTGCCATCTATTTTATTCTGGGCGAGCCCCGGGATGGTGCCATTATGCTGATCTTTGTCATCGGCATTATCAGCATCGATGTGATCCAGGAATGGAAAACCGACAAAACCCTCAACGCCCTGAAGGATTTATCGGCGCCCCATGTCAAAGTCATTCGGGACGGTCAGGAAGTCACCATTGCCAGCGTCGATCTGGTACCCGGTGATCTGATGATGATCCATGAAGGCGTAAAAATCCCGGCTGACGGCTTTGTGATCCGCTGCAATGACTGTTGCGTTGATGAATCATCATTAACCGGAGAAGCCGAGGGCGTCTGGAAAATTGCCACCCGCAATACCAATCCCGCTTCAGATCACTGGCGCAACGATTATTGTTACGCCGGTACCCTGGTGACCCAGGGGACGGCGCTGGTGCAGGTCGATAAAATTGGCCCGACGACCGAATATGGCAAAATCGGCATTCATGTGGCACAAGCCCCCGATGAGCCAACCCCACTGCAAAAACAAACCGCCAGTCTGGTCAAACTCTGCGCCGGAATTGCGGCTGTACTCTGTGCTCTGGTCGGGGTAATTACCTACATCAATATTCCCGACCACGCCCTTGGCGACCGGCTGATTGAAAGCATCCTGTCGGGGATTACCCTGGCGATGGCCATGATCCCCGAAGAATTCCCGGTCATTCTGACTGTCTTTCTGTCGATGGGCGCCTGGCGGCTGGCTAAAAAGCAATCGCTGGTTCGTAAACTGCCGTCAGTCGAAACCTTGGGAGCGGTATCGGTGCTCTGCGTTGATAAAACCGGCACCATCACCATGAATCTGATGACTGTCCAGGAGACCTGGGCGCTAGATGGTAATCTCGATACCTTATGTGAAATCATGGGCCTGGGCTGTGAAACCGAAGCCTACGACCCGATGGAAAAAGCGATGCTCAACCACTGTGAACAAGCTGGCATTTCCCGGGACCACCTTTTTGGCGGCCGCTTGATCAGCGAATATACCTTTACCAATGAACTCAAGATGATGGGCCACGTCTGGTTCCACGACGATGAGATTATCATTGCCGCCAAGGGCTCACCGGAACGGATTCTGACAATCTCCGCCCTCTCTGCCACCGAGCGAAGCCGGGTGGATGAAAAAATCCGGGCTATGTCCGAACAGGGCCTGCGGGTGATTGCCGTCGGTATGATGAAGCCTAAAACCGAAGCGGATATTCCCGAGACGATTGAAGATTGCCAGCTGACCCTGTGCGGTCTGGTCGGCCTGGCTGATCCCCCCCGGGAATCGGTCAAAGCCGATATTGCCATCTGTAATCAGGCCGGTATTCGGGTGGTGATGATTACTGGTGACAACGGCATTACGGCTGCCAGCATCGCCAGAAAAATCGGCATGCCTAATGTTGATCATATCATCACCGGCGATATGCTCAGTGAAATGAGCGATGCCGAACTCCGTGAAAAGGTCAAAGATGTCAGTATTTTTTCCCGGGTTATTCCGGAACACAAGATGCGGATTGTCAAAGCCTTTAAAGCAAACGGCGAAATTGTCGCCATGACCGGTGACGGTGTCAATGATGCCCCAGCCCTGAAATATGCCGATATCGGGATTGCCATGGGCAAACGGGGCTCCGAGGTCTCCCGGGAGGCCGCCGATCTGATTTTAATGGACGACAATTTCTCGACCATCGTCGACACCGTCGAAGATGGCCGCCGGATTTTTGACAATATCCGCAAAGCGGTGGGCTACGTCTTTACCATTCATATCCCGATTGCCTTTGCCGCCTTGCTGGCCCCACTGATGGGAATTGCCCCGGCCAGCCTGCTGTTATTGCCACTGCACGTGGTCTTGCTGGAGCTGATCATCGATCCCACCTGTTCGATCGTTTTGGAACGACAACCCGCCGAAACCGATATTATGGAGCGACCGCCCCGAAATCCCAAGGAAAAACTGCTCAATGCCAAAATTCTGTTAAAAAGTGTCAGCCAGGGTCTGGTTCTGTTTGCGGCCTCTTTTGGCACCTATTTGTATCTGCTGAATCAGGATCCGGCCAACCCGGAGCTGGCCCGAACCATGGGTTTTGCCGTCATTATGCTGGCCAATCTCTTCCTGGTGCAAGTCAATAGCTCTGATCATGATTTTGCTTTTCAGTCAATGAAGCGGCTGGCTAATGATAAGGTGATGTGGATCGTCACGATTGGTACGCTGGTGGGGCTCTTTGTGATCCTGTATACACCTTTAAATGCCTTTTTGAAATTTGCTCCGCTTACTCTTTTCCAATTTCTGATCGTCTTTGTCATTGCCGGGATCTCGGTGCTTTGGTATGAGCTGGTTAAGCTGATCAATAAACTTAAAAAGTAATGCCACTACCGCATTACTTCTTTAGTTTTGCTCACCAACCATCCCTAAGCGAATAATCGCTTTAAAAAAGAGGCTCCCCACTATCTACTTTGTACGTGGATGGCGGGAGCCTCTTTGTTTTGAATTTTTTTATTTCATGTATTTTAATTTTATCAACCGCTCACCACATTGCGCTGCTCACCTTTTAAGTAGCAAACCAGATTGTCAACGGCAATGTCTAATAGCCGCTGTCGACTTTCCCGGGGCGCCCAGGAAATATGCGGGGTGATAATGATGTTTTTTGCCTGCAGCAAGGGGTTGTTCAGTTTAATCGGCTCGGTCGAGACCACATCCACCGCTGCGCCGCCGACTTTACCGCTGTTGAGGGCGTCCCGAAGATCTGCTTCATTAATCAACTGACCCCGGGAGTTATTGATAAGCAAGACGCCATCCTTCATTTTAGCAATACTGGTCGCATTGATCATTTCCCGGGTATATGAAAAAAGTGGCACGTGCAGAACAATCACATCCGCTTCCTGATACAACTCATCAAGGCTGACGTAGTGGCAGGTCTCTGATTCCAGCTCCGGATATTTGGTCACATCATTGGCCAGCACCGTCATCCCCATGGCCTGGGCAATATGGCCGGTGCGCTGGCCGATTTTTCCATAGCCGATGATCCCCATGGTTTTTCCGCTGAGTTCAATCAGCGGATGGTTCCAGTAACACCAGTCCGGTTTATTGGCCCAGTCCCCAGCCAGCACCGAATCGGCATGGTCGCCAATCCGATGGCACAATTCCAGCAGCAGGGCAATGGCAAACTGGGACACTGCATCGGTACCATAGCTGGGAATATTCGTCACAGTGATGCTCCGTTTCGTTGCCGCCGCCACATCCACCACGTTATAGCCAGTGGCCAGCACCCCGATGTATTTTATATGCGGGCAAACGACCAGGGTTTCTTTGGTGATCGGGGTTTTGTTGGTCAAAATGATCTCGGCATCACCAATCCGCCCCGCCACCTCGGCCTCTTGAGTACGGTCATAAACCGACAGCTCCCCCAATTTTTTGAGACTATCCCAACTGAGATCGCCGGGATTCAGGGCATATCCATCCAACACAACTATTTTCATTTCTGTCACCTGTTTTCGCGAAATTTTTTTATCTTCATTGCTGTCTTTTTCTTTCCTTACTCCGGTAACTCAGCCGGTGGCGGGGCCTTAATCAGAATCAACTCCAGGGTTTCCGGATTGAAGTTATTAAGAACCATTTTGGTATTGACGGGTATTTTTAACACCGTCCCCGTCGGATAGGCATAATAATCCTGATCATTAAGCTTAAGCGAAACAATCCCCCGCACCACTGTCATATAGACCACTGCATTGGTATAGTGCTCGGGAAAGCCGTCGCTCTGATTTATAATCACATGCATATAATGAAGGTTTTCATCGAGAATCACCTTTTCAACCACCTTGTCATCGCCGCCGGTCAGTTTAAAAATCTGCTCAACCATTTTGATTTTCTCCTTTTCTTTTCGCTGCTAGGTAATTGCGAAACTGCCGTGAGCTTTGCGCCCAGTTTCGCACGAAACATTTTCTACACTGTACGGCGTACAGTTCTCTGAACTGTTCGCCTACACGTTACGAAAATGTTTGTGGAAACTGCACTCAAAGCAACCATTGTTCGGTGTTTTTTCATTTTGCAATTAACTGTTTTCGCTGCTTTAATCCTTTTGAAAATACGTTTTATGTTTTATACCCATATTGAACGGGTTTAAAACAGAAGTCCTCAAACTACGTATTTTTTTCTGTCCCCTTTGCAAAATCACCTGTTGGTTGATTTACTCAACCAAAATCAACTGTAAATCCATTGTGTTTTTTTCCGAATAATCCTATAATCAAGTTGAGGTGATGATATGAAAGAAATCAATATCGGTAAAATTATATTAACCAAACGCCGGGAAAAGGGTTTAACCCAGGAAGATCTGGCGTCTTATATGGGGGTGTCCAAGGCCTCGGTATCCAAATGGGAAACCGGCCAGAGCTACCCGGATATTACCCTGCTGCCCCAGCTCGGAGCCTATTTTAATATTTCCATCGATGACCTGATGGGTTATTCCCCCCAACTGACCCCAGCGGCGATTAAAACCCTTTATCATCGGCTGGCTAATGACTTTTCCAGCCAGCCCTTTGATACGGTTCTGGCAGAATGCCAGGACATGATAAAAAAATATTACGCCTGTTTTCCGCTGCTGTTGCAAATGGCCGTACTGCTGGCCAATCATCATATGCTGGCCGCCGATCCCGAACACGCCAAGACGATTCTTTATCAGGCAGTCACGCTGTGTAAACGGATCCGAACCGAAAGTGATGACCGGATACTAGTCCGGGAAGCGATCTCTATTGAAGGTACCTGCTATCTGATGCTGGGTCAACCAGCTCAGGTGATGGATTTGCTGGGCGAAGATATCCGGCCTTTCCCCACCGATACCGAAATGCTGGCCCAGGCCTATCAGATGGCCGGTAACCCGGATAAAGCCCGGCAGGTGCTCCAGATCAGCAGCTACCAACATCTGCTGTTTCTGGTTTCGACGGCTGCGGCCGATCTGATGTTAAATGCCAACAATCTTGACCGGGTTAAAAAAATTCTGACCCGGGCCCTGGGGGTCGCCGAGCTTTATGATCTTGCTGCCCTCCATCCTAATACCATGGCTTTGGTTTATCACGCTGCCGCTCAGGTCTATGCCATTCATCAGGACGCTGACACGGCCCTTTCCTATCTGGCTTGTTATACCGATGTCTGCGTTTCTGACTTTTTCCCCTATGCGCTCCATGGCGATGACTATTTTGACGCCATCGAGCCCTGGTTTGAAAGCTTTGACCTGGGCGTCGGACCGCCCCGCAGCGAGGAAGTCATTAAACAAAGTATGCTCAGTGGCCTGGTAGCCAACCCTCTGTTTGACTTTCTCAAAGAGGATCGCCGCTTTGTGGATCTGATCAAAAAACTAGAAGCACATTTAACTAATAAAGGAGACTAACAATGAAACGAATCGGACTATTTTTAGGCATCACCTTCTTGTTGACCTGGGCCCTGGAATTTGCCTTAATGGCCAATGGCGGGCTGGGAAACAGCTACGCCATTGTGGTGCTGTCAGCGGTAATGCTGATGCCCGCCATCGGCGTGGTCGCCACCCGGTTGATTACCCGGGAAGGCTTTAAAGATTTTGGCCTCAAGCCCCACTTAAAAGGCAATGTCCGCTACTATCTGGCCGCCTGGTTTGGCCCGGCACTACTGATTATCTTAGGAGCCATCCTCTATTTTGTCATTTTTCCGGCGCAATTTGATCCATCCATGAGTCAGATCACTGCTCAATATGCCGCCCAGGGCATTACGCTGCCCGACGGAAGCATGACGGCCATCTTTATTTCTCAGCTGATGCTGGGAATATTTCTCAGTCCGCTGCTTAACATCATTACCACCTCCGGCGAAGAAATCGGCTGGCGGGGTTATCTGTTGCCCAAGCTGATGGAACACTACAGCCCCCGGATTGCGATTGTTATTTCCGGAATCATTTGGGGATTGTGGCATGCCCCGATCATTGCCATGGGGCATAATTACGGCACCGGCTATCCTAGCGCCCCCTGGGGCGGGATTCTGGCAATGGTGGTCTTTTGCTTGTTTATTGGCTCCTTTTTCTCATTTCTGGCGATCCGAACCAAGAGCTTTATGCCCGCCGCCATTGCTCACGGTTCTCTTAATGGTATGGCTGGCATCTCCGTCTTTTTTACCCTGGGTACTCCCAGTCCCTTTATCGGGCCCCTGCCAGTGGGTATCATTGGTGGCTTCGGCCTGATTATTGTCGGCGTACTCTGTTTTGTTTGGGCTGGAGAAAAAAAATCAGCATTACCGAAATAATGTATCAATTGAAAAATCGCTTGTTTCATTTTAAGAGGTTGACAACAAGCGTTTTTCAAGTTTTGATCGATATGTCATTAGTACGTACTGGCATCCTAAATAATACAAATGACACTATTAATTTAATTTCTTCTTATTTATATGCATGATTCTAACCTGATAAAAAAAGTCTAATATCATGAAAAATAAACGGTTTTACGATAATTAATGATTTTAAGTTGACATTATCATATAGCTTTGATATAATGTAATCAATAAAGTTGTGAAGTATATACTTTGAGTAGTTTTTCTGGTGAGCCTGTTTACGTGTTGAGAAACGTGGAAATATGTAAGCCGGGAGCATAATAAACGAAATCTGTATAAAAAAACATTTTTATGGAACTGGGGCTTGTGTAGGATCGAGAGGTCATACACTATACTATTGGACATTTTTGTCACAAATGGTATATTGTGAGTTATTTTTATAGCGAAGCTAGGGCACTCTAACTCTGTATTTTCAGAGTTGGAGTGCCCTTTTTTTATCGATTTTTCCCTAATTATTTTGGATTTCTCGACGAACTCGGTATACATTGCTTTTCCTTGATTTTAAATCACTCAATCGCGAATGATTCAATCAAGTTAATATAAATTTACTACTTACATTCAGGAGGAAAAAATGAAAAAGAAAAGCATAATGATGATGATTTTAGGGGTGCTGCTGGTCGGTGTTTTAAGTGGCTGTTCCGGAGCATCCGCTGACGAAACCACCTATTCGAAGATTATCGAAAAAGGTGAGATGACCTTTGCTATGACTGGTGCCTATCCCCCCTTTAACTTCATCGATGAAAATGGTGAATTGGCCGGATTTGATATTGAAATCGCCCATGCTATCGCCGCAAAAATGGGGGTCACAGCCAAACCCATCACCGTCGAATGGGACGGCATCATCGGCGGCCTGACTGGGAATCGCTTTGATATGATTATCGGCAGTATGGCGGTGACAGACGAGCGCCTGAAGCAGGTTAGTTTCACCGATCCCTACTACTATGACGGGGCCCAGTTTTTTGCCAAAGCCGGTTCAGGATTAAATAGCATCAGCGAACTGGAAAACGGCAAGGTCGGCGTTGTTACCGGTACCACCTTCCATGAATATTTGGACGGGATGACAAACATTGCCGAAATTCTTCAATTCCAGAGTGATGTCGATAACTTCAAAAGTGTCGATCAGGGCCGTTCCGATGGGCTGGTTACCAGTAAGGTTGTTGGCGCTCGCGCTCCGATTGATTATGGCGTCGCCATTGAGCCAGTCGGCGATCTGCTTTATACCGAAAACATCGCCATTGCCATTCGTCAAGAAGACACGGAATTACTGGAAGCCGTCAACCAGGCTCTTGAGGCGATCATAGCCGATGGCACCTACGCCGAAATCAGCAACCGCTGGTTTGGCATGAATATTCTTGAAAAATAGCAACCTGTTATTCAGGCAGTCCGGTACCTAACCGAACTGCCTGAAGCCATTTGCATACTAAATTACAACTATCTGAATTTAAACCAAATCTAAAACGGTGACATCCGTATTTTTTTGTTGAGACAATAAGGATGTCATCATTTTATGATGATTCTAAAAACAGGAGGTATCCAATGGATGCTGTCATCAATAATAGTATCGAGTTTTTTAAAACGTTGGTGGAATTTGCGCCGAAGTTTATTCCCGGTGTTATTTTAACGCTACAACTGGCCTTCTTTTCAATCATTCTGGGGATGATCATCGGTCTGGTGGTTGCCGTTTTAAAACTGACCAAATATAAGTGGTTAAAGAAAATCATGGACGTTTATATCACCATCGTCCGGGGAACTCCGTTATTACTCCAATTGTATTTTATCTTTTATGGACTCCCCAGCCTGGGCATCATGATAGACTCCTTCCCCTCGGCGATCATTGCTCTAGCTCTGCATAACGGCGCCTACATCAGCGAAATCTTCCGGGGTTCCATCGAATCCATCGACTATGGCCAGCGTGAAGCTGCCCGGTCGCTGGGTATGACCAAATGGCAGGCGATGAAACGAGTGGTGCTGCCCCAGGCCTTTAAACGATCAGTACCGGCTTTGGGAAATCAGTTTATCATAGCCGTCAAGGACTCTTCGCTGGCCAGTGTCATTACCATCACCGAAACAATGCTGCTGGCCCGCCAGTTTGGTGCCGCCACCTTTAATGTCTTCCCGATTTATTTTACCGCCGGGGTCTACTACCTGATTATTACCATGGGGCTGACCAAAATTCTCAGTAAGGTCGAACAAAAATTAAAAGTAAATGAGAGGTAAACAATGAGCATGATCGAAATAAAAAATTTACATAAGTATTTTGGTGAACTGGAAGTGCTCCGGGGTATTGATTTAACCGTTTCCGAAAGTGAGGTCGTCTGTCTGATTGGTTCCAGTGGATCGGGAAAAAGCACCCTGCTGCGCTGTATCAATTTCCTGGAAGAAAAAAATGTGGGCGAAATCTACATCGATGGCCAATTAGTTATGGAAAAAGACATCAATGAAATGCGTCAGAAGGTGGGTATGGTTTTTCAGCGTTTCAACCTTTTTCCCCACATGACAGTGCTCCAAAATGTGATGGAAGGCCCCATCACCGTTAAAAAAATGGACAAGAAAAAGGCCCGGGAGCTGGCCCTGGGACTGCTTGAAAAAGTCAACCTGTTGGATAAGGCTAACGAATACCCGGCCATGCTTTCCGGTGGACAGCAGCAGCGGGTGGCCATTGCCCGCTCGCTGGCCATGGAACCCAAGGTGATTCTTTTTGACGAACCGACCTCGGCCCTGGATCCGGAGCTGGTTGGCGAGGTTCTGGGGATTATGAAAGACCTGGCCAAAGAAGGGCGAACGATGATTATCGTGACCCACGAAATGGGCTTTGCCAAAGAGGTAGCCGACCGGGTCATCTTTATTCACGAAGGTCTGATTGCCGAAGAAGGCACCCCTGAAGATATTTTTGATCGCCCGGAAAATGAACGGTTGCAAAGCTTTCTGGGTCAAATTTTAGTCTAGGTTCTCTTTTTACCAGTGTTCATCGGCCAGGTCTTCAAACCAATCTTTTTTGATCTGCCGGAAATTAAGTGTTATACTGAAAATATCACAAATTTCTATCACAAACAAAAGAGGAGGAAATCGATGAAGCTACTTGTTTATGTCTTAAGTCAGCCGGACAAACTGGATGCCCTGCTGGCGGCATTGGCGGCCGAACGAATATGCGGTGCAACGGTGCTTGAAAGCCGAGGCATGGCGCGGCATCTGAGCCATCTCCACGATGCTGACGAAATTCCCATTCTGAGTTCACTGCGATCTTTTCTGAATCCGGAAGTGACTCAGGGTAATCTTATTTTAATCGTCATTGAGGATGAAAAAATTCCAAGTGTCCTTGCGGCCATTGAATCAGCCGTTTTACCCCTGGACGAACCGGATTCGGGGATTGTCTTCACCATCCCCGTCGATTTTGCGAAAGGTCTGTGTTCAATTGGAAGCTAAACTTATCATTGAAATCGCGATGATGCTGTTTGCTGGAATCCTGCTGGGACGATTGGCCAAACAATTTAAAATGCCCAATGTCACCGGATACCTGTTTGCTGGACTCATTTTGGGACCTTCATTTCTCAATCTCATCTCGATTGACATGGTCAACGGTTTTGTGGTGATCTCGGATATCGCCCTGGGCTTTATCGCCTTTTCCATTGGCAGCCAATTTGACCTCAACTATTTCCGCAAGGTCGGTATCGCTCCGATTGCGATTGCCACAGCAGAAGCTCTAATGGCGGTCATTCTAGTCACTCTGGTGCTGATACTCTTCGGTTTTGATCCCAAACTTTCGATCATGCTGGGAGCCATTGCCGCCGCCACTGCACCGGCCCAGACTATTATGGTGATCAAGCAATATGATGCCAAAGGCCCCATGACTTCGATGCTGATGAGCGTCGTTGCAATTGATGATGCCATTGCTCTGATCGCCTTTGGTTTTGCCGCAACCATTGTCAATGCCATGAATGCCACGGTTAAAACCAATCTGATTCTCTCAATCCTGGCGCCTTTTTATGAGGTACTGATTTCATTTATTCTGGGCGCTGTGGCGGGAATCCTGATGAAAGTGTTTTTTCGTTATTTCAAGAAACCCTCCAATCAAATCTGCATTGTTATCGCTATGATTCTGCTGACCTACTGGGTCGCTGATGTGTTTCATGGTTCCCCCTTACTGGCCTGTATGGCCCTGGGCGGTGTCCTGGTGAACATTTATCGGGATCATATCGATGCCCTGATGAAAACTACCGATGCCTTTACGCCACCAATTTTCTTGGTCTTTTTTGTGATCTCCGGTGCCGGATTTCAGGTTTCTGCCCTACCAGCCATTGGACTAATTGGCATTATCTATGTGGTCGTCCGGGTTATCGGCAAAATGGCCGGTGCCTGGTTTGGCGGGCGCATCACCCATCAGAACGAAAATATCTGCAAATACCTGGGCCCAACCCTGATGCCCCAGGCTGGCGTCGCCTTAGGACTGGTGGTCGTGGCAGCCAAGATTGTGCCTCTTTATGCCGAACAGATTCAGGTCGTCATTTTATGTTCCACCTTCATTTATTCGGTAGTCGGCCCGGTTGCCGCCAAGTATGCCCTGGTTAAAGCCGGAGAAATCACGCTGCCTGAAACCAGAACAATAGCTCCTAAAAAAATTCATTCCTAAACCTGCAATGGCGATGCTTCCTTAAAAACAGGAAGCATCGCCATTGTTACTTTATTTCCACGTTATTGGGCTTTTAAGAGCTGACGCTCTTTTTTAAAACTTCAACCTCGACAGGCAACTCAAATCAAAGGCACCAACGACTTGGCCGAACGCATCCCGGACGCCAATCTGATTGACGCCGTTTTCCAGACAGATCCGGATCCCCACAATCAGCGGATCCGTCTCCCTGGCCCACAGCATCGTTTCTTTTTCTGAGACATTGCCGTTAAAAGAACAAACCACCTGTGTGATTTTAACAATATTCAAGTAGGACAGAAAGCCCTTGTTGCCGATAAAGTCATCAGCAAAATGGCTCTTACTGTGAAAAACAATCGCATCCCGGGAGCCTATTTCCATGATTTGACCCTGGTTCATCACCACAATTTTAGTCCCCAGCTTGATGGCTTCCTCAATGTCGTGGGTGACAAAGACGATGGTTTTATTCAGGGTTTGATAAATCCGGATGATTTCATCCTGGAGCACCCCCCGATTAATCTGATCCACAGCGCCCAGGGGCTCGTCCATCAAAATAATCTCCGGATCGGCGGCCAGGGCCCTGGCAATACCCACCCGCTGCTTCTGGCCGCCGCTTAATTCCTTCGGGTATTTGGCCAGATAATCCTCCGTTAAGCCGACCAGCTTAATAAGCTCCCGGGCCCGTTGCTTTTTGAATGTTTCGCTGGTCTTTTGAATATCCAGAACATAGGCAATATTTTTTTCGATGGTCAGATGAGGAAACAGGCCTACCTGTTGAATGACATAACCGATGTTGCGTTTTAAGGTTATTTGATCCCACTCTTTGAATTCTTTTCCCTTGATCCGGATTTCCCCACTGTCTGGCTTGATCAGGCCATTGATCATTTTTAACAGGGTCGTTTTGCCGCAGCCGGAAGGGCCAATCAATACCACAAACTCACCCTGATTAATGGTCAGGCTCAAATTTTTTATAATCGGTTTCCCGGCTTGATACTGCTGACTGACATCACGAAACTCAATCATTGGTTTATAACAAGCCCTTAGCTTTCAGGAATTCGGCGGCAACTTCGCCAGCATCACGGTTTTCTTTTTCCACATAATAATTCAGCTGCTGCATTTCCTGATCACTGATCTGCCCCGCCAGCTGATTAAGAATTGCTTCCAGTTCCGGGTACTTATCCAGCGTGTCCTGACGGATTACCGGGGCAGCTTCATAGGCCGGGAAAAAGCCTTTATCGTCTTTTAACACCTTTAAATCATATTCGGCCAGTAGACCGTCGGTGGAAAAATTATTGATCACATCCACCTGACCCTCGCCGATGGCCTTATATTTCAAACCGATATCCAGCTCTTTGGTTTCCTTGAAATTAAAACCATAGGCGGTCACTAAACCCGGGTAGCCGTCTTCCCGTTCGTAAAAATCATACTCGGCGCCCAAAATCAAATTATTACTCTGAGCCGCCAGATCCGAAAAGCTATTAATGCCCATGCCATCCGCTTTGCTTTTATCGATGGCCAGGGCATAGGTGTCATTAAAACCGTAGCGATCCAACCAGGCAAAATTATATTTTTCCTGATACTGGCTCTTTACTCCTTCATAGAGGGCTTGGGGATCGGTTACGAGCTCATTTTTCAGGACAAACAGCCAGCCGGTTCCGGTATATTCCGGATAGATGTCGATTTCTCCGGCTTCCATGGCTGGCTGAATGTTGGAGGTTCCGCCACCAATACCCATTTTATACTCGACTTTTATATCGGAATTGGCTTCGATCAGCTGACCCATCATTTCAGCAATGATATAGCTTTCTGCCATCGGTTTTGACGCAATAACAACTTTCTTTTCCTGATTTTGACAACCGGCTGCTAACAATACCAGCACGCTAATTAATGCTAAACCTATCCACTTTTTCATTTTGTCCTCCTTAATAATCTTTTTTCGATAATTCCCAATAAGCCATCAGCCACAAAAGCCAGCAAGGCCACCAGCAGACTGCCAGCCACCGTCATTTCATCAAAATTCGTGGTAATCCCCCGCCAGATCGCTACCCCCAGGCCACCGGCGCCGATAAAGGAAGCAATCCCGGCCAGAGCGATGGTCATCACCACCATGTTGCGGATCCCAGCGATAATCACCGGTAAGGCCAGCGGAAACTGGATCTTTGAGAGCAGTTGCCAAGGGGTGCTGCCCATCCCCACTGCGGCCTCCAGCACCTGATCATCCACCTCGGTGAGGCCGACATAGGTATTACGAATCACTGGCAGAAGCCCATAAATCACCAGGGCGATAATCGCCGTGGTATTGCCGATACCAGTAATTGAGACAAAAAAACCGAACATCGCAATTGAGGGAATGGTATAGAGCACGTTGGTGATCCCGATCACCACGCTGGCGGCTTTTTGTGATTTGGCAATCAGAACTCCGGTGGTAACCCCCACCACCGTAATAATCACAATGGCGATCAGACTAAGCATCAGATGCTGGAGCAGCAGTTCGATAAAAAAATCACTGCGGGTCGTAAGCAAT
>MTLE01000569.1_pt1 | contig 32659 bp, 34 predicted proteins | sample 1982461 | NCBI WGS metagenome assembly MTLE01 (sample SAMN05712605, study PRJNA340218) | biofilm metagenome | isolation source: sample SPL anode biofilm adapted to -200 mV | place: USA | collected 2012-02-03
AGCCGTTCTTCGTGGCCGAAGTCTTCACCGGCTCCCCGGGCAAGTACGTGGAGCTGAAGGACACCATCAAGGGCTTCCAGGAGATCGTTTCCGGCAAGCATGACCACCTCCCCGAGCAGGCCTTCTACATGGTCGGTTCCATCGAGGAGGCGGTGGAGAAAGCTGCCAAGCTGGCTGCGGTGTAGGGGGGACCATGCACGGGCACCCACACAGGGGGGTGCCCCTACGGAGATCAACGTATGGCTGAAAAGATGAAGCTTGAGATTATAACACCCTATGCCAAGGTGGTGGATGCCGAGGTGGACGAGGTCATGGCCACCGGCGCGTTGGGCGAATTCGGCGTGCTCCCGGACCATGCCCCTTTCCTGACATCGCTGAAGATCGGCGAGCTCTGCTACAAGAACAACAGTGTGCTCTCCTGCATGGCGCTGAACTGGGGCTACTTCGAGATCCGTGAAAACAGGATTGTCATTCTGGTGGAGACCGCCGAGCATGCCCATGAGATCGACGTGGAGCGGGCCAGATCTGCCCAGACCCGTGCGGAGCAGGCGCTGAAGACACTTGGGCCGGAGGACAAGCAGTTCAAGATCTACGAGGCGGCGCTGGAACGCGCCCTGATACGCATGCAGGTGGCTGGAAAGGCAACCAGAAAATAGTGCGGTTTTTTCACGGCATCACTCGTGTGCGCCCTGGCGCGAACTCACTACGCAGCGTCATTTCTTGATGAATAGTGAACGCAAAGAGCTCTTTCGCAGTCTGGCACAACTTTCCAGTATGGGGATATCGGTTGTTGTGGCAATTGCAATCGGTGTCTGGTTCGGACTGACGCTTGACGGCTGGCTCGGGACATCACCCTGGTTCTTTTATCTGTTTCTCTGTATAGGCATTGCAGCCGGCTTCAAGAATATCTATCTGATTGCCAGCAGAGAGGTTCGCCGCGATGATGATGCTACTGCATGAGGAACATGGTGTCGGGCTTGTCGTCAAAGTAAGTGTGGCACTGCTTCTGCTCTTGTCTCTTTTTGGCCTGCTGTTTTTTTCCACCGCAACCGGGTTGGGGGTCTTGGCTGGTGGCGCCATCGGGATAGCAAACTTCCTCTGGATGCACCGCATACTCCGGCGCATACTGGCGACGCTCCCGAACAACCCGAACAGGCAGGCCATGGTCTGGCTGGTGCTACGCCTGGCCGTACTGGCAGGTATCCTTTATCCGCTCGTGGTGTCGGGCTCTGTTTCTCTTGCAGGCCTGCTCACAGGGCTCTCCATCATAGTACTGAGCATAGGAAGCCTCTCGTTTCGTGCCGTCCTTACCGCGCGTGGCTAAGCCTGGCACGCAGTTTTCCTTTCCCTCTTTTTCGAATCATGACGACCTGTTGTGTTTCGCCCTTGATTTAAGGTGCCGGCGTCTGACTCAAACCAGCTCTTCCCAACTGAACATGCTCCCCATGCAGTTGCCCTCTCTTTTTCCCCTTCCACAGGTCCTAACCATCCATGAATCTACATATGCAGAGCTGAAGCGCACTGTTTCCGGTATGGCCGGAGCGTGAAGCCTCTCGGGCGGTGATGAGCTTCAACATCGTGGCTGCCCAATCCCTTGGGCGCCAGGGATTGGGATACATGCCCCCGGAGACTCGGCTGAAGCAGTCAGGCTAGCTGACAGCTTGGCTGCTCCCTTTCGCGCCGTGACGCTTGGCGTAAAGGCCGGCGACGAGCATGGTAAGCAGGGAGGCGAGGGTCAGCAGTGCGAGGGAGGCGAAGAGCGGGCCGAAGCCGGAACAGGAGATGATCTGCCCCCCCAGGAACGGGCCGAGGAAGAAGCCTCCCTGCATCATGACGATCAGCAGGTTCTGGTTCAGGCCGCGCGCCCGGGGAGCCGAGATGTCGAACATAACCGCCGCCTGCAGCGGCATGGCGATGCCCCAGCCCAGTCCGCAGAGTCCGGCAAGGGTGAAGAACATCCGGCCGGACGGGGAGAGGGGCAGCAGGGCATAGCAGACAGCCACGGCCAGGAGTCCTGCGCCGCAGAAGAGAAGCTTGCTGTACCTGTCGAACAGCCATCCTCCCGCCACCCTGACCAGAATCATCGCCAGGGTGGCGATGGAGAAGAAGAGGCTGGGTTTGGCGATGCCCAGGCTGCTGCCGAACTGCTTCAGGTAGAAGAAGATGGCGGAGTAACCGCAGAAGAAGAGCAGCGCCGACACAAGCAGCAGGGATATTGCGGGTGAACTCAGGCTGTCGCGCATGCCGGACAGCCCCGGGGACGGCGCCCCCCCCGCCGTTGTTTCCTGCCCGGAACGGGGGAGTAGCAGTCCAAGGAGCGGGATCAGCGCCGCTCCAGCAGCCAGGTTCAGCACGGTCCCGAAGGAGGAGGGGGGCAGGCGCGTGAAATCCAACAGCGGCGGTATGATGGCGTAGGGGACCAGCCGAATCAGGGAGACCCAGCCAAAGGCGCGGCCGCTCATGTCCGGGGGGATCAGTTGGACGACCATGGTAATCAGCGCGGTCAGTACGCAGATGAAGCCTGCCCCCTGCAACAGGCGTGCGGTCACCAGGAGCGGCACCGAGTCGGCCTGGCCGATCATGAACAGTGCCGTTGCCAGGACCAGAGAACCTGCGCACAGCCAGCGTCGCGCCGAACCGGGGTGTACCAGGGGCGCGATCAGCGGCTGGATGATCAGGGCCGCCAGGGCGTCGGCGCTGATGATGAAACCGGCGGTTGCCGGACTGACCCCCAAGTGAGCCAGGTAGCCTGAGAAGGCGAAGAACAGCGCGGCAATGCCGGTCACCAGCGCGAACTGGAAATTGATCACCAGAAAGGCGGGCGTGAACAGGCCGGCTGGTTTAGGCATGGATTCCCTCCAGGAAACGGACCAGCAGGTTGGCGGCCACGGAACGGCGGTAGTCGGCGCTGCCGCGGATATCGTCCATGGGCGACACGCCTTCGCGCACCAGTGCCGCCGCTGACCGGATTGCGTCCCGGTCCAGGGGCGCGCCGGCCAGTTTCTCCTCCAGCCCGGGGAGCCTGACAACGGTGGGCGCCACGCTCCCCCAGGCAAAACGGGCCTCTTGCACGCAGCCGTCGGGGGAAAGCCTGAGCAACCCGGCAAAGCTGACCACGGCCACGGCCAAAGCACTGCGCAGACCGACCTTCTGGAAGGTCTGGTGGGGGAAGTCCTCCCCCCGGGGCAGCAGGATGCGGGTGATGACCTCGCCATGGCGCACCTGCGTCCTGCCCGGTCCGGCGACAAAGTTCCCCACGGACAGCCGGCGTGTCCCGTGCCGGGAGGCCAGCTCCAGTTCAGCGACCAGCAGCTGCAGTGCCGGCAGGGAGTCGCCGGCCGGGGATGCGGTGCTGATGTTGCCCCCCAGGGTGGCCATGTTCCTGACCGCCGGGCCGCCGATGGTGCGGGCAGCCCGGACCAGCAGCGCTGCATGACCCAGGGCCAGCGGGTGGCTGATCAGGCGGGCCAGCGGCGTGGCGGCGCCGATGGAGATTTCCGTTCCCCTGTCATTGATGCCCTGGAGCTCCGGCAGGCCGGCAAGCAGCAGGAGGGGGCGCTGGTTCGGGACCGGCTCGTGGCGCAGTCTGACCAAAAGATCGGTGCCGCCGGCCATGACCATGGCCTGGGGAAAACGCTCCAGATGGGAGAAGAGCTCCTCCAGGGACGAGGGGGAACGTACGATCCTCATTCTTGTTCCCCTCCGCCGATGTCCGTGGCGGCCCGCTCCACCGCATCCACGATTTTGACATACCCGGTGCAGCGACAGAGGTTTCCGGAAAGCCCCTCCCTGATCCGCTCCCGCGTCGGCTGTGACTCCTCACGCAGCAGGGCCAGGGCGGCCAGCTCCATGCCCGGGGTGCAGAAGCCGCACTGCACCGCCCCCTCCTCCACGAAGGCCCGCTGGATAGTTCTTCCCTCGGGGAGCAGCTCCAGCCCCTCCACGGTGGTGACCCGAGCCCCCTCCAGTTGGGCCGCCAGCATCAGGCAGGAGAGGCGGCTTTCGTTATCCACCAGGATGGTGCAGGCGCCGCACTCGCCCGTGCCGCACCCCTCCTTGGTCCCGGTCAGCCCCAGGTCTTCGCGCAGCAGATCCACCACCCGCCGGTCTGCGGGGGCGTCGATCGCCATTGCCCGGCCGTTGAGGATGAACCGTATCGTTTCCCGTGCCTCATTCATGCTTGATGCTCCTCAAGCCATGTCTCGAATCGGGACAGGCATGGAAATTCATCGACGGAACAGACCCTGATGTGGGGGTACTCGCGCATCAGGAGCCGGGCCAGGTCCGTCCCGGGTCCCAGCTCAATCACGGTGTCGATGGCGGCCCGTGCCATGGCCGCCATGCAGAGGTCCCAGCGGACGGTGCTTGCGAGCTGGACCGACAGTGCCTCCGCCACTCCCTCACGGCTCGTGATCCGCTGTCCGGACAGGCTGGACAGCAGCGGCACGGCGGGAGCCGCGCATTCCCCTTCCAGGATGAACCTGCGCAACGGCTCCACCGCCCCGGCCAGATGGCGGCTGTGGGAGGGAACAGCGACGGGAAGACGAACCAGGGACGGATTTGTCGGGGAAAAATGATCCAGCAGCCGGTGGATCGCGTCGTCGCGGCCGGACAGCACCGCCTCGCCGCAGCCGCGGACGATTGCCGTGTCGATCCCCAGTGCTGCCATCATTGCATCGCGCCGCATCCGTCGTTCGGGGACGTCGTCATAACGCCAGAGCATCATCGCCCCGCGGCCCGGCCGCAGCTGTGCCGTTGCCAGATCCATCAGGCGTGCCCGTTCTCGGATGATCCGGAGGGTTTCCCGCCGGTTCAGGGCGCCAGCGACGTAACAGGCCGCGACCTCGCCAAGGGAGTAGCCGGCCACCAGGGCCGGCTTCGGAAGCAGGTCGCGGATTGCGTCCCAGGTTGCCAGCTGATAGAGGGCGATGGCAAACTGGGCCCGGCTGTTGGCATAGATCTCGTCTTCTCCGAGGGAGCGCCACCAGGAGCACACATCCTGTCCCAGGAGATCGGAAGCCAGCTGCGACAGTTCGTTATGTCGCGGGTTGCCGAGAAGTTCATCCAGCATGCCGCTCCTCTGCCCGGCCTGGCCGGAACAGAGGAGGGCGATCTTCCCCGTGTTGACATCCATGCCGGTTCAGGAGGCGGCCAGGCGTTTGTCGATGAAGTCGATCATCTGCCCCAGGGTTGCCACCGAGTGGGCCTCTTCAGGAGAGAATTCCACGCCGAAGCTGTCCTCCGTCAGCACCAGCAGCTCGGCCAACGCCAGGGAGTCAAGGCGCAGATCGTTTCGCAGGTCAGCCTCGGGTTTCAGGTCCTCCGGGGCCAGCTTGCCCTTCCTCGTCTTCAGAATCAGTTCACAGATTTTCTCGCGTGTTGTCATGGTTCATCTCCTTTGGTGTGAATTTGGTCACTCCCGGGGGAGTGCCAGCGAAGCAATGCCGACCCCCAGCTGACTCCTGCCCCGAATCCGGTCAGCATCAGGTGGTCGCCATGCACTATCCGCCCCGTGCGGATGGTCTCGTCCAGGGCAATGGGGATCGAGGCGGAAGAGGTGTTTCCGATCCGCTCCAGGTTGATGACAAACCGCTCCAGCGGCAGGTCAAGCCGGCCGGCCGCAGCCTCGATGATGCGGCGGTTTGCCTGGTGGGGCACGAACAGGGCGATATCCGTCGGCGTCAATCCCCGTTTGTTCATGGCGCGCATGGCCGAATTGCCCAGGATGCGCATGGCGAAGACGAAAACCTGGTTCCCGTCCATGCGCACGTACTGCAACTGGTCGGCAAGGACTTCCGCCGAGAGCGGCAACCGGCTGCCGCCGGCCGGGACCATGATGGCCTCATGTTCGCTGCCGATGGTGCCCGCATCGGTCGCCAGTAATCCGAATCCGTCGGGAACCGGCCCGATCACCGCCGCGCCGGCGCCGTCGCCGAACAGGATGACGCTGTCGCAGTCGTCCGGGTTGACGATGCGGGACAGTACCTCCGCGCCGATCAGCAGCACCTTGCGGCTGAATCCGCAGGTGACGGCATGACAGCCGACCACGAGCCCATACACGAAGCCGGAGCAGGCGGCAGAAAGGTCGAAACAGATCGCGCCCGGAATCCCCAGGGCGCCCTGGACGAGCGCCGCCGTGGCCGGGGAGGGGTAATCGCCGGATATGGTGGAGACGATGACCATGCCGATCTCCTCCGGAAGGGTATCGGCGGCGGCCAGGGCCCGACGGGCGGCAACGATGGCCAGGTCGGAGCAGGCCTGATGCGGCGCGGCGATGTGGCGTTGGCGGATGCCGGTGCGCTCGAAGATCCACTCCGTGGTGATGCCGAAGCGGCTGGCGAGCTCTTCGTTGGTCAGCAGCTGTTCCGGCAGGCAGACGCCGGTTCCCAGGATTCCAGCCCCCGTGGTCATCATACCCCTCCCGGTGCCGGGACCGATTCCCGGTCGTTGCGGATGAATTCCAAAAGCGCCCGTGCCCCGGCGCTGTACAGCCTGATCCCCTCGTAATCCGGCTCCCTGCCGAGGATCCGCTGCATCATGATACCGTCGGCGCCGAACCAGCGCGGAAACAGTCCGCCCAGAAAGAAGCCCCGTTGGCGCAGCTCTTCCACGGCCCGGCCGATGGAGGGCAGGGCGGCGGAGATCACCACCTGGAGACTGACCACTCCCCGCTGCGCGGCACGAAGCAGCAACTCGTCCAGGAACCCGGTCCAGTCGCCGCCGATGGAGCTGACGGCAACTCTCCACATGCCGGCGCCGGTGAACCAGGTGTCGTGACAAACGGTGGTCCCCGTTTCGGGCAGCGGCGCGCGGCCGTGGCGCGGGTTCCTGGGGCGCAGGCGGCCGAGGATGGCCCGGAGCGGCTCCTCGTACCGGTCCGGCAGATAACACTCCTCTTCCGGGTCGGACTGCTCGAAAAACTGCAGCAGGCAGGCCACCCGCTCCGACTCCGGCGCGTGCTCGCGGAACGCGGCCCCGTCCATCTGCTCCAGAGCCAGGGCGCAGTCCGCGAAGCCCGACTTGGCGCAGGCCAACTGGGTGAAAAAGTGGTGGCAGACCGACTCTCCGAAGATGCCGTCACTGCCGGAAGGGGGCAGGTGCTCCGGGCGCAGGAACTGTTGCAGCAGCGACCAGGCCAGATCGCCGTCGCCCCGGCCGGGGACCACCAGCAGGTTGCCCCCTTCCCACAGGCGCGGGTTAGGCGCGCTCGTATAGATGGCAACATAGCCGGCCGGGAGCCCCTGGTCGTCGAAGGCCAGAAATGAGCTCAGTCTGCCGGCGGCGATTTCAGCCATGACCCCCGCTCCCTGATAGACGTATTTCACCGGATAGGTGTCGCCGTAAATCGAACGGAACACCTCCGCGACCGCATCGGCGCGGGATGCGTCAACCGGTAGTAAGGTATAGGGCGCAGGGCACATGGTCTGACTCCTTTCAGTGGGGTGGTGCGGCTCTTTTGCGGCGGTCCCGGTCTTGCGGGCTTCGGTTCGGTTCCTCCGCAACGGTTGCCGATTGTCGTTTCAGGTTCAGACGATGCCGCCATCCACGACCAGCGACTGGCCGGTGATGTAGGACGCCCGCGCCGAGGCCAGGAACAGGACCGCCTCGGCCACTTCCTGGGGAGTGCCGCTGCGCCCCAGGGAGGTGGTGCAGACGATGCGTTGCAGCGCCTCCCCCTCCAGGTGCGCGGTCATGTCGGTACGTATCAGGCCGGCCACCACCGCGTTCACCCGGATCCCCAGCGGCCCCAGCTCGCGGGCCAGGGATTTGGTGAAGCTGATGGCGGCGCCCTTGGAGGCGGAGTAGGTGGTCTGGCCGGCCGTTCCCATGAGGGCGGATACGGAAGAGACCGTTACGATGGCGCCCCGCTGTTGCCCCAGCATCTTTCTGGCGCCCCATTTGCCGCAGTGAAAGAGGGAGTTCAGGTTTGTCCGCATGACCTCCTCCCAATCCTGTTCGGCCATGGTGACCAGCAGCCCGTCTCTCAGGATGCCGGCGTTGTTGACCAGCACGTCGATGTGCCCCGTCTCTTTCGCGGCCGCATCCATGATGGCGCGGGCTCCTTCGGCCGTGCCCACGTCGGCCCTGATGGCGACCAGGGAGCCTGCCAGGCTCTCGGTCTCCTCCCGGGTAGCCTGTGCGGCCGCATCGTTGTTCAGGTACGCCGCAAACACCCGTGCGCCGTTGCGGGCAAAGGCCAGCGCAATGGCCCGTCCGATCCCGCGGGTGCCGCCGGTGACGACAACGGTCTGGTCCTTGAATTCCATGGCAAACTCCCTGCTGCTATTCATTCAGGCCGGAAAGGGCCGCCAGCACCTTCGACGGCGTCAGCGGGGCGTGGTTGACACGGATCCCGCAGGCGTCGGCCAGGGCGTTGGCGATTGCCGGCAGCGGGCCGTTCATGGCCACTTCGCCGATGCCCTTCATGCCGAAGGGGCCGCTCTCCTCGTCGCCCTGGCAGGGGATGGAGACGATCTCCGGCACATCCTGGGCTCCCGGGATCAGATAGCTGCCCAGGTCGTCGCTCAGCACCATCCCCTGGCTGGTCACCAGATCCTCCATCAGGGCGTAGCCCAGACCCTGGGCCACACCGCCATGGACCTGCTGGTGGAACATGACCGGGTTGATGACCTCGCCGCCGTCGGTGGTCGCCAGATAGTTCATCACCCGGATCAGGCCGGTGGCCAGGTCCACCTGGATGCGGGCCAGGTGGGCAGCGTAGGCGAAGATCAGGTGGGGGAAGCCGATGAAGAAGCCGGTGGCCGTATCCGGCACATCCCGGCAGACCGGGGCCACGAACTGGTTGATGCAGACCCGGTCCTCGCGGGGCATGAAGCCGGCCAACTGCCGCAGGGGCACTTCCCGCTGGCTTGGGGGGTGGATCACCTTGCCGGGCGCCAGGCGCAGCTCGTCGTCGTTGTCGGTGAACAGCAGCAGCCCGGCCCGGTTGATCAGGCGTGCCTTGAGATCCTGACAGGCTTTGATCAGGGCATTGCCGAAGGTATAGGTGGTCCGGCCGGCTGATGAGGAACCGGAGGGGTAGGCGGTGAGAGTGTCCGGCTGGTGCAGCCGCAAGCCGGAGGCATCCTGGCCCAGGATCTGCCCCGCCATCTGCAGGAAGGCGGCCGAGTTTCCCTGTCCCATGTCCGAGACCCCGTTGTGCACCACGATCTCCCCCTGCGGGGAGAGTTCCACCTTGGCGATGGCCGCGTCGCGCACCTTGCCGCCGTAGCCGGCGGCGTTGAAGATGGCCGCCAGACCGACCCCGCGCCTGGTATGGGGAGGCGCCTGTCGTTTCCACTCCTCCCGCTCGTGCCAGAAGGGATGCTCCTCCAGCAGTTCCAGGCAGCCTGCAATGTTGGTGGATGTGTCTAGGCGCACGCCGGCGCAGTTTCTATCCCCCCGGACCAGGGCGTTCTTGCGGCGGAGTTGCAGCGGGTTCATTGCCAGCTTTTCCGCCAGCAGGTCCATCATGGACTCGAAGGCGAAGCTGACCTGGCAGACACCGAAGGCGCGCATGGCGCCGGCCACCGGGTTGTTGGTGAAGACGCATTTTCCCCTGATCAGCGTGTGGGGTATGCGGTAGGGGCCGCCGCTGTGCTCCATGCCCAGCTCCATCACCTCGCCCCCCAGGTGGGCGTAGGCGCCGGTGTCATAGATCAGGTCGCACCGCAGGGCGTGCAGGGTGCCGTCCTCCAAGGCGCCCATGCGGTAGCGCATTCTGCAGCCGTGGCGCCGGTAGCCGGCGGACAGGTTTTCCTCCCTGCTCCACTGCATCCTTACCGGCCTCCCTTCGCTGTGCAGGGCGGCCAGTGCCAGCAGGCACTGCACGGTGGCGCCGTCCTTGCCGCCGAAGCCGCCCCCCAGGCTGGGGCTGGCGATGCGGATGCGCTGGAAGGGGATGCCCAGGGCATGGCCCACCTCGAAGCGGTCCCGGAAGGGGGACTGGGTGGAGACGGTCATGCTGATGCCGCCATCCGTTTCCAGCCTTGCGGTGCCGTTCTCCGTCTCCAGGAAGACATGGGCCTGCACCGGGGTGGAGAACTCTCCCTCCACCACTGCGGCGCACTCCCCCAGGGCCGTCTCGGCGTCGCCGGTGCGGATCTCGGCCGCCAGGAGCAGGTTGCTCGCCTGGTCCGGGTGCAGTTGGGGGGCGCCTTCGGCCAGTGCCTCGTCGGGGTCGAACAGCGCCGGAAGCGGCTGGATCTCGGCCCGCACCAGCGTGATGGCCCGGCGCAGGGCAGAGGCGCTCTCGGCCAGCACCAGGGCGATGGCGTCTCCGCTGTAGCGGACCAGGTCGTCCACCAGCACCGGCGTGTCCTTATGGATGATGCCGTGGCGGTTCGGCCCGTCTATGTCCCTGGCGGTCAGCACCCTGAGCACGCCGGGCAGGGCCAGGGCCGCCGAAACATCCAGCGACAGGAGCCTGCCGTGGGGGATGCCGGCCCGCACCGCCCCGGCCCAGACCAGGTTGTCGGGGTAGATGTCGGCGGAGAACAGCTCGCGGCCCCTGGCCTTGGCAGGGGCGTCGCCGCGGATCTCCGGCCGGCCTATTTCCAGTTGTCGTTCACCCATGGTCATGACGTTCTCCCCTGCGAGCGGATCGCCGCGATTTCGGCGCCCAGGGCCTGGGCAAAGCGGGTCATGACCTCCATCTCCTTGAGGGTGACGCGGATCCAGCCGGGGTAGCGGAACCCGGTCATGGAGCGGACCATCATCCCCCGCTTCATCAGGCGGCGGTACATGAGCATGTCGTTGATCGGTACCCTGATCATCAGGTAGTTGCCCTCTCCGATGACGGTTTCCAGCTCCAGGTCGTCGCAAACCGTGCGCAGATAGCCCCTCGACTCCCGAACCAGGGCGCGGGTCGCCGCGATATGTCCCCCATCGTCGGAAAGCGCCGCCAGGGCGGCCCGCTGGGCCTGTACGTTTACCGAATAGACCACGCTGGTGCGTCGGACCACCTCCACCACCCGGTCGCTCCCCACCAGGTAGCCGGTGCGCAGACCGGCCAGGGCGTACATCTTGGAGAAGGTACGGAATACCACCAGGTTGGGGAAGCGCTCCATCAGGCTGACCCCGTCCGGGTACTCTTCATCCTCCACGAACTCGCAGTAGGCCTCGTCCACCACCACGATCCGCTCGCTTCCCACCCTTTCCAGGAAGTCGGTCAGCAGCTGCCCAGTCCAGTAGCTGCCGGTGGGGTTGTTGGGGTTGCAGACAAAGATGATCTTGGTGCGGTTGTCGATCCTGTCCAGCATCCCCTGGGGATCGAAGGCGTGATCACGGAGCGGAACCAGGCGCGCCTGGATGCCAGAGAACTCCGCCACCCATTCGTAGACGGCAAAGGTCTTGTCTGCGGTGACGATGTTGTCGCCCGGCTGGCAGAAGGCCTTGATCACCGACGAGATCACCTCGCAGGAACCGTTGCCCACCAGGATGCGCTCGGGGGAGATGCCCAGGCGGTTCCCTAGAGCCTCGCGCAGCTCGAATGAGTCGCCGCTGGGGTAGACGGCGGCCAGCTCCGGGGGGAAGGAGGCGATCTCGCGGCTTGCCGCCGGGGGAGGGCCCAGGGGGTTTTCGTTGTTGTTCAGGCGATGGAGCTGGGGGGCGCCGTACTCACGCATCAGCAGGTGGTCGGGCCTGCTGGGGACGTAGGCCTGGAAACAGCGCACATAGTCGGGGACCAGGGTGTCCAGGTTCATGGCTGCCCGTTCCCGCCGGAATGGTCGTACACCACCAGGTCGCCCTGGCCCGCGTCCGGCACCAGCAGGCGAGGCACAAAGCCGGTCTGCTCCAGGGCATCGGCGAAGGCGGTGTCCTCGCTGCGTCCGCTGTTGATCTCGACGATGAAGTTGCCGATCCCCTCCTCACCCAGGAGCTGCAGATGGGCGGACAGGTTGTCGGCCATGTCCCGGCCGGCGCAGAGGGGGCGGATGATGGCCAGGGAGCGGGGGCAGTCCAGTTCCACCGCCAGCACCGAGGCGTCGCGCAAACGGTTGAGGCTGCCGCCCGTTTCCCGTATCTGACGGGGGAGGCAGAGCCGGTCGTACTGCTCGGCCAGGAAGGCGCCCAGGGTCCCGCCGCAGTAGACCACCCCGCCGCTCTCCTCCCTCAGCTGGCGGTAGTAGTAGGTGCAGTGGCTGGCGTCTCCGCTGGAGCCGGCCATCTCCAGGTCCCCCAGGAAATCGAAGAAACGCTCGTGGTCCGGCAGCGGCCCCTGGCGCCGCAGCAACCCCCGCGAGCGGGAGTGGGAGATGTGGCCGAAGGCCTCGTCCATCAGCATGGTCAGGGTGCGGTCTTCCGGGTCGCTGGTGAACAGGTAGGGACCGAACAGTTCGGTGCAGGTTTCCGTCAGCGGCCGCCAGAGCACGCCGCCGCCGATCCAGTCGTTACTCATTGCCAAAAGCGCGTTTAAGTGGCCGGCCGCCAGCATGTCGGCCGCCATGCCCGGGCGGGCCAGGAAGGGGGGGGTGAACGGGGAGGCGGAGGCGGTCACCATGGCGGCGAAATGCCGCAGGTCGTCTGCCGTGGGGGTGCTCAGGCGGACCGTGCCGATAAGACCGGCAGGCGGGAGTTCCACGGCGCCGACTGCCGGGTAGTCCCGGTCGCGGGTCATGCGGATCGCCACCCGTTCGTTGCCGCTGAAGTCCAGGCGCAGGCTGGATACGCTGCGGGCGGCGATCATCGGTCCCAGCATGTCCAGCGATTCCTCGCTGTCATGGCTGACCCGCCAGGTCAGGTTGAAGGCGCGCATGTCCGGGTTGGCGGTGGCGAAGGAGAGGGTGAGGCACAGGCGGTAGCCCTGGTCCTCCAGTTCGATCTCAGCCGTGGAATCCTCAGCTGCCCGGCGGCTGTAGAAGGAGAACAGTTCCTCCACCGCCAGCACCAGCCCGGTGGCCTCCCGGTCGCCATAACCGAAGCCATGCGCCCCGCGCTCGGCGAATTCCATGGCCAGGGGGAGGAAGGGGGCGCTGAAGGGGATGCGGATTGTGGCGCTCTTCTGCCTGCTTGTCTGTTGTTGCATGGATGAGCCTCTCAAATATTCAGGCGCCTCTCTGGAAATACACAGCTGCCGGATGCGGGTTCAGTCGCCTCACAGTTCCTTCCGTCCATGGTCCCGCCTGACCAGCTCCAGCAGTCTGCGGCCACGGCTGGAGTGGACCTTCATGCCGTCGAAGTCCGGATCCACGAAGTGCTTCTGCAGCAGCAGGCCGTCACTGCCGAACCAGGCGGGGAGCAGGCCGCCGAAGCGATAGCCCTGGCTCCGCAGCAGCTCAACGAGCACCCCGGACCAGGGGTGTCCCAGGTCAATGAAGAACTGGATCAGGGCGTAGTCATCGTTTCTCAGTTCCCGTTCCAGCTCGTGCAGTCGAATAGCGAGCCCTTCACCTGGCGTCGTGACCGTGCAGCGGGCCACGCCGGCAAAGTCGAAGCGTTGCGCGTCGATTTCCCCCTGGCCGGCCGGCAGGGCGTTGTCGGGGACGATCAGCTCGCGCTCCAGGTTCAGGCCGTCCAGCAGAAGTGTCAGCTCCTCCCGGTAGGGGTGGGGGATGTGCAGCTTCCTGGGGCAATCCCGGTCCACCCGGAAATAGACCATGCATCCCACGCGGCCCTGGGCGCTCTGCTCCGTCTGGTAGGCCCGGGCTGGCATGAGGGCCGGCTCCAGGGCCGTTTCCAGCATCCGCGATTGCAGGGAAAGCTTCTGGGTGATGATGTGGTTGCATACCGCCTCTCCGAAGATTCCGTCGATGCCGTCGTGTCCCACCAGTTCCATGAGCTGCTGGTTTGCGCGGAAGAAGGCCATGGTGGAGCGGTACCCCGGAAGGGTCAGTCCCAGTCCGAATTCGTAGAGATTTGGGTTGGGGGGAGAACTGCGGTAGAGGGCCACATGGGAGACCACGTCGCCGGAGGCGGTACGGCCTACCACGCTGCGGATGGTCCCGCGACGGTTCTCCTCCACCAGCCGCTCCGGGATGTAGTAGGTGTCGATGGGGTAGCCGTCGCCGTACACGGCGTAGAACAGCCGTGTCACCCCATAGGCGTCGGAGGGCTGGAAACGGTCGGCAATGAACTCCTGGTCGTCGGGGATGGGGCGTTGGTCGGCTGCCAGCACCTCCAGCGCCTCGCTGCGCTGCATGCTCATCGACCGGCGCCGATGCGGCTGGCGAAGTCCTCCAGCGTCTTCAGCCGCAGTGCATCCGCGTCGCTGATGTTGATGCCGTAGCGCTGCTCCACCGCCATGACGAAAGCCGGGCCGTCCAGGGAATCAACCCCCTGTTGGGCCAGTAGCCGGGAAGGGTCCAGCTGTTCCACGACGGCGGGCTCCACACCCACCTCCAGCATCAGCTGCTTCAGTTCCTCGATCAGTTCCATGTCTATGCTCCTTTCGGTTGAGCCGGTTCCCGCAGCCGAAAACGCTGGATCTTGCCGGTGGATGTACGGGGAAGCTGTTCCACGAAGGTGAAGCGCACCGGGCACATGTACTCCGGCAGCCGCTCCAGCAGATGGGCGCGCAGGCGGCGCGCCAGTGCCGGGTTCCCCTGGACCTCGGGGGATGGTATCACGAAGGCCCCCGGCCTGACCAGGCCGCCCACGGATAGTGCTACCACGGCGCATTCGGCCACGCTGGGGTGACTCAGGAGCGCCTCCTCCACCGGCAGCGGCGAGACCAACTGGGCGCCGGCCTTGATCATATCGTCGTTGCGTCCCTGGTGGTAGTAGAAACCGTCCCGTTCCAGGAACAGGTCGCCGCTGCGCAGGAAACCGTCGGGGAGCATGGTCTCGCTGCTCTTGTCCGGCAGGTTCCAGTAGCAGGGGCAGCTGGTCGGCCCCTTGACCAGCAGGGTGCCCACTGTTCCGGAGGGCACCGGCCTGCCGTCCTCGTCCACCAGCCTGATCCGGTAGCCGGGCACCGCCTGGCCGGCGGAACCGGGCTTGGCCCGGCCGGGGCGGTTGGAGATGTAGATGTAGGACATTTCGGTTGAGCCGATGCCGTCCAGCAGCTCAAGCCCGGTCAGGCGGTGCCACTCGTGGAAGATGGCTGCTGGCAGGGCCTCGCCGGCGGAGTAGCAGAGTCGCAGGGGGAGTTCCAGGCGGTCGGAGCCGCAGGAGAGGATCAGCTGGGAGTAGACCGTGGGCACGGAGAAGAAGACGCTCGGCCGGTGGCGCTCCATCAGCTCCAGAATGGCGGCCGCGTCCGGCTTGTCCGGAAGGAGGATCGCCGTTGCCCCGAAGAAGAGCGGCAAGGCCAGGCTGTTGATCAGGCCGTAGGCAAAGGAGAATTTGCTTGCCGAGAAGATGCGGTCCTGTTCGCTGAGCCCCAGGATCTCCCTCCCCACCAGGTCGCAGGGGATCAGCAGATCCCGGTGGCGGTGGGGGATCCCCTTTGGTACTCCGGTGGAGCCGGAGCTGTACTGCATGTAGGCGATCCGGTCGGCCGGAGGAACGTCCGCCGCGAACTCCCCGTCATGCCCCTCGGGTGGTTCGAAGCTGTCCCTATCGTCGCAGACGAGCAGGCCGACCCGGCTCTGTTCCGGCGGGAGCGGGGAGGGGAGCCGGGGATCGGTCACCAGCAGGCGACTGCCACTGTCGTTCAAGATGTGCTCGAACTGTTCCCGGGTCAGGGCGGTGCCGGCGACCACCGCCGTCACCCCGGCCAACAGGCAGCCAAGGAAGGCCACCGGGAAGGCCAGGCTGTCGGGGAGCAGGATCAGCACCCGTTCTCCCGGCGAAATACCCCGCTCCCGCAGCAGCAGGGCGAAAAGGCGGCTGTCCCGCTCCAACTCCCGGTAGGAGAGGGAACGCTCACCGCAGAGAAAGGCGGCCTTGTCCGGGTGGCGTTCCCGGTTGCGCTCCAGCAGCATGGCAGCGGCATTGTCGGTGTACATTGTTTTTCTCCGTGAATATCATCTCATTACCGGCAGGGACAGGGCCGGGTTTTCCCGAGTCTTCCCCGTGCGCGCCGCTGTCAGGGGGAGGGGCACATCAGCTCCCGTAATCCGGGGAGCGTCTGAATTCCATGCGCAGGATGTTGCGACCGTTTTCCCGGCGATAGCTGACGCTGTCCGACAGCGTGCGGATGAAGTGAATCCCCAGGCCGCCGATCTCCCGCTCCATGACATCAAGCGTCAGGTCAGGATCGGGGAGCGACAGGACATCGAAGGGCTGCCCCTGGTCGGCGATTTCCAGCACGAAGACAGTGCCGTCATGCCGACAGGTGATGTACGCATCCCCCTCTCCCTGGGGATAGGCATGGTTGCAGATGTTGACGAAGGCTTCTTCGAGGGCCAGCTGCAGTCCGAACCTCTTCTTCGCGTCCAGCCCGAAGCGGTTGGCGCACTGTTCCACGAATGCGTTAGTCGCGTCGAGGTTCCCGACCCTTGCTGCAATGTGCTTCGTGGCCACTATCATGGCACTTCAGGAGAGGGCGGCAAGGGAGGCGGCCAGCGATGAATCCATCTGGAAGATGGAGTTGAAACCGGAGATGTCGAATACCTCTTTGAGGGTGCCGGTGACGTTGGTAAAGCGCAGCTGCCCTTTTTTTGCCTTGAGCAGTTTTGCCGTTACCAGCAGCCCCCGCAACCCGGCGCTGCTGATGTAATCGAGCTGTTCAAAGTCAACCACGAAATGGAGATTCCCGCCGTCGATCAGCTCACGTATTTTTTTCTCATACTCCGGGGCGGTAACGGCATCAAGCCTGCCGGTTATGGTTATGATGGTCGCGTTCTGGTCCGTTGTTGTCTTGAACTCCATGGGTGTTCTCCTTTGCGTGCTGTTGGTCAGGTCCTCTTGATCAGGACGGTTACACTGACTACATCTGTTCTGGCCGTCGAACGCAGCTCGTCACGCCGACCCTCGCGTCACACCGCTTCCCCGGTAGGTAATCGCAACCATGGTGATGTCGTCCGATTGCGGCGCGCCATCGGCATGACGCGTGACTTCGGCACGGATGAAATGGATTATTTCCGTAAGATCATCCCTGGGGCCACGTCGCAGGGCATCCAGCAACTGCGGCTCGCCGTACAGTTCTTCCTTCCGGTTTTTCGCCTCGGTCACGCCGTCGGTATAGAGAAACAGCGTGTCTCCCGGCTGCATGGTGAGTCGTTGGGTTGTGTAGACAATGTCGGGCATGGGGCCCAGGACGAAACCCGATTCCAGGGTGAGGTAGCCTATCCCCCTGGAGTCGATTGACAGCGGCGGGTTGTGTCCGGCATTGGCGAAGCGCACCTCACCGCTGGTGGTATCCAGGATGGCGCAGAACACCGTGGCGAACATGCAGCTGTCATTATCCGCCGCCAGGATGTTGTTGACGGATGAAAGAATTTTGTCCGGCTCGCCCAGGCGCTGCGCCTCAGACTTCAGCAGGGTCTTGGCCACCATCATGTACAGTGCAGCCGGTACACCCTTGTCCGAAACATCGGCAATCAGGAAGCAGAGATTGGTGTCGTCGATGAAGAAGAAGTCGTAGAAGTCACCGCCGACCTCCTTTGCCGGATCCATGGATGCGAAGATATCGAACTCGGGGCGTTCCGGAAAAGCGGGAAAAAGGCGGGGCAACAGGCTGGCCTGGATGTCGGTGGCCACCTTGAGCTCGCTCTGGATGCGTTCCTTGGCCGCGGTGGTCTCGGTCAGATTCCTGATGTAGTCCTTGAGCGACTCCTTCATGGTCTGAAAGTCATGGGCCAGCAACCCGACCTCGTCGTTGGAGCGCACCAGGGGGAGTTCCAGGTCGAAGTTCCCCGCCGCCAGTTCATGGGTCGCCGCGGCCAGGGAGCGGAGCGGCGTTGTGATGGAGCGGGCGATGAAGACCACCGCCAGGGTCAAAAGCAGGATGCCGGCCAAACCCATGATTGCGCCGGTCAGGCTCAGGCTCCTCACCTGGGCCAGCAGCTCCGCCTCGGGAAAGACCACCGCCAGGGTCCAGCCCACGGAGGGGATCGGGGCGTAGTAGAGCCAGCAGCGCCTGCCGTACAGGTCGGTGTAGGGGATGAAGTCGGAGCCCCCGCTGATCATCTTTCTCCCCAGGGCCCGCAGCCCCGGATCGTTGCGTGCCTCGGCCAGGGAGAAGACGGTCTCGTTCATGATCATCTCCCGGGAAGGGTGGGTGACGATGGTGCCGTTGCGGGAGAGGAGAAAGGCGTAGCCGCTCTTGAGCACCTTGATGGATGCCACCGTGGCGGTTAGCCACTCCAGGGAAATGTCGGAAACCACCACCCCCTTGACACGCCTGGCGCCGCCACTGGTCTCGTGGAAGGGGACGGAACAGCTTGCCATGAGGATGTTTGATCCGTTGTCGCCGTAATAGGGCTCGGTCCATTCCGTTCTGCCCAGCTCCCGGCTGATCTGGTACCAGTCCTGGCGCAGGTACTGGAAGGAGTCCTCGTTGTTGTAGGCGATCTTCCCCCGGTTCCGGAAGAAGTAGGGGGCGTAGGGGCGGGCGTTGCTTTCGCGGGTGTCGGGCTCGAAGGCAGCGCAGGAACCGTAGATCTCGGGGTTGTCCGCCAGTGTGTCCTTAAGCAGGTCGAGAAGCTCCCGGTGACTGTAACGGCCGTTCTCCAGGGAACGGGCCAGCCCCTCGGTTACCCTGGTGACCGAGGCGAGTACGGCCTCCACCCTGTTAACCGACGACAGCGCCAGGTTGCGGGCGTTGTTCTCCAACTCTCTCTGCAGGACACTCTTGGAGCGGTAGTAGCTGTAGCCCAGAATAACGGTGAAGATGAGGGAAGTGCAGAGCGTGATGACCAGGATCAGTTTGAAGGCAATGCTTCTATCGCCGAACATCGGGCCTCCTGGTAAAGGCATCGTAGTCGGGGATGGCGCGGATCATCCTCTCCTTTTGCAAAATCCGGCCGGTAGCCTGGTAGTCCTCCCGGTTCAGTGCGCCGGTCAGCGCCTGGCCGTCCTGGGGGGCGATCAGGTCGCGCATCCGCTCCAGCATCCATTTCTGGTGCGTGCGGTTGGCGGGAATCCTGGCCAGCCGCATCTGTTTGATGACGATGTCCAGCGCCTCGTCGGGATGGCTGAAGGCATACTCCCATCCCTCCAGCGTTGCCCGCACGAAGCTGTCCACCAGGGCGGGATCTCTCCGCACGGTTTTCTCCAGGGCGTAGAGGCCGTCTTCGGGAAGGTTCAGCCCCAGGTCCTTGAAAAAGAACAGGTTCAACTCATCGGGGTCGATGCCGGCATTGATGATGGTGTGGTACTCGTTGTACCACATGGCCGAGGCCACATCGATGCCGCCGCGCAGGAAAAGGTTGATGGTGTAGGACTGGGGGACGGTGTGCACGCTCAATCTCTGCCTGGTGAAGAATACCGTGGGGGGGATGGCAAAGGGGCCTCCCCAGAGGCCGACCTTTTTGCCGTTCATGTCGGCAGGAGTCCTGATGCCGCTGGATTTACGGGCCACCAGCATCAGGGAAGAGTTCTGGACCACCTGGGCGATGTTGACAAGCCGCACTCCTGCGCTGCGCTGCTGCATGGCCGTGGTCAGCCAGAGCATGGTGAAATCGGCCGTGCCGCTGGCCAGGTATGCGCTGGGGGAGCGGTTCGGTCCTCCGGTGATAATGGTCAGGTCGATGCCGTGTTTGCGGTAGATTCCCCGCTCCAGGGCGGTGTAGTAGCCGGCGAACTGGGCCTGGGGGCTCCAGAGCGGCAGCAGGCTGGCCTTTTTCAGCGTCTCCGCCACGGCCGCGTGGGCTTGCGTGAGCATGACGACGGTCACCAACAGGGCCAGCAGGATGCGCATTGACCCTGAAGGTCCGGTTCCCGGTGTCCTCATGCGCTGCCTTTCATGCTGCCGTGAGCCACCATAAACTCCATCCCCCATTGTCGGCGGTTGCATCTGATCGAGTCAACCGCGACGCACTCACCCCGTTTTCGGCCCGGAGCGATTCAGGAGCGCCGGGGCGCCTACCCTGCCATTGTGTACCACTTTTTTCGGTGTTGCCGAACACAAAAAAACGGCTCGACCATCGGGCACGGCAGATGAACGAAAAAAAAGGCCCCATCCGGCGGGCCCCTGTTTCAGGCTGTTCCCAAGAGAACGTCGGATGCCTTGAACAGCGCGCAGGCGCGGCTACCCTCCGTAAGTTCCAGTTCGTTGACGCTGTCACGGGTGATGGTGGCGCTGATGATGGTGCCGCCGTTGATCTCAAGGTCTACCTCGCAGTTCACCTCCCCCTCGATGATGCGAACGATGGTGCCGCGGAACAGGTTGCGGGCGCTGAATCTGCTGTCATGCAGGTCGCTGCCGATCATGACCGAGCTTGCCTTCACGATGGCATAGGCGTCCATACCGGTTGTCAGCCCCAGGTTCTCCACGGCGCCGTTGGTGATCACCGATGTCAGCTTGACGTCTCCCTTCAGCGTCAGGGTTACCTCGGCAGTGACGCTGTTTGTGGTGATGGCGCTGATGGTGCCGTAGAAGATGTTGCGCGCGCTGATCCTCATGGAATTTCTCCGCAGAAAACTGCACAGGCTGTCGGTATTGCCCAGTTTTTCCTCAAGTCTTTCCAGGTGTCTGCGCAATTCCTGCTGAATCAGGTTGAACTGTGTGACGATTTCCTTTCCCTCGGCGGTCAGTCTGGTGCCGCCGCCCCCCTTGCCTCCGGTCAGGCTGTCCACCAGCGGCTTTTCAGCCAGGTTGTTGATGGCGCTGACCGTGTCCCAGGCGGTCTTGTAGCAGATGCCTGCCGCCTTGGCCGCCTTGGTGATCGATCCCAGTTCGTCGATCTTCTCCAGAAGCCTGATGCGATCCGCTCCCAGGAATTTACTTTCATCCCGGTTGAACCAGAGGTTGCCGGAGATGTTGAGTTTGCTCTTGTCTGTTTTCATGGATGACGCTCCTCTTTGGTGAATGCTCTGAGATCGATGAAGAAGCCTCTTTCAGAAGTGTGTGATCGCAAAAACCGGCTGGACATAACAAAAGGGGGCTGCTTTGCAACAGCCCCCTCTGCCTATTCCACCGTCTGGTCAACCACAACGCCTATTCTGCTTCTTCGCCCTGGTGTTTCGATCCGCGGGGCAGGGCGACCAACTCCGCTCCCACCGCCTCAGCGATGTGCTTCAGTTCGCACATGCGCAGATGCTGGCCGTACACCTTCAGATTCAGATCCGATACAGCTACCAGGATATACCGGGGCTGTTTCGCACCATCCGCCATCTTGGACCGCTCGCGATAAAAGATCTTGCCTGACATAAGGGTGCCTCCTTCTTGGTTTTTTTCCTCCCTGGGTACTTCGGAGGGTTGATTAAAATATACGCCCCTTATGCATTTTTGGAAAGCGGAAAGATTTTACCCTCAGACCCTGATGACCGTGCCCACCTTCTCGCCCCGGATGGCCCGGCCGATGTTGCCCCGTTTGTGGCCGTTGACGATCTTGATCTCCTTGACGTTGATCATGTCCGGCAGCAGATTGAGCATCTTGCGTTCCAGCACCAGGTCTTCCATGTCCAGTTTGAGCAGTTCGGCCACGGTGATGTCCTCGATCAGCTCCGCCTTGGGGTTTACCCGCGGGTCTTCGGTGTACAGACCGTCCACGTTCTTCACCAGGATGCAGTTCTTGGCACCCAGCACCTCGGCCATGAGCAGGGCGCCGGTGTCGGTGCGGTGGGGCGGGATCAGTCCGTACTCTGCCGGATGCTCGTAGAGTCCGTAGGGAGGGGTGCCGTGGATTACGGGCAAAAGCCCCAGGTGCAGCATGGTGGGAAGATCCAGCAGGTCGCCCGGCTTGACCCGCGAGCCGTGCCATTTGGAGAGCAGCAGGGTGACGATTTCGGCGTTCTGCTCGCTGATTTTGGCGGCCAGTTCGGCCAGAACGCCGGTGGGCATACCCAGATCGATGCCGATGTCCAGGATGTGGCGCACCCGCACCCCGCCGCCGGTGACGATCAGCATCTTATGTTCAAGCGACAGCTCGCCGATCTCCTCCATCAGCGGAAGGACCACCTCGCGGCCGTAGTCGATGGTGCCATGTCCGCCGATCTTGACGACATTAAGATCCGGCACGAGCCTGAGCGACTCGATGCCGGCGCGCCTGCCGGTCAGGCTCTTGCGGACCAGGGTCTCGCCTTTGAGTTTGTTCTGAATTTCATGTCGTCCTGCCATGTTGAAACCTCCTGATAGTATGTGGATTATGAAAAATATGGATGCAAACTTCGGGCCGTTGTGGATATTGCGTGTAAAAGAGTCTGTTACATGTTTGAATGGCCGTGGAGCGGGGGAGCCTGACAGGCAAAGGATGCCGCGGTCCAGCGCCGATAGCGGCAGTTGTAGCAGGAACGTTCCTCGTCGGCAACCCACTCCTCCTCCACATCCGGGGAGAAGTGCCGGCAGAGGGCCGCTTGGCCGGCCGCGCCGGCCCAGTCTTCTTTGCCACCGGGAAACTCCCCGTCACCATGGACGTCAGTCTGCCGTTTCTCCATCAGTACCTCTTCAGCTGCTTGCGGTGAACCGTCTGCCAGGTGACGGTTCCGTCGGGGGAAGGGGTGACCAGCAGCACGGAGAGCCCGTCCAGCAGCACGGTCTTGGCCTTTTCGTCGATTCTCACCAGGTCGTCGTTGCCCACGGCCTCACCCGTGACCGAGCGCACCACATCCACCTCGGCAAAGCTGCTGATCATGGCGGCGACGCTGATGATGCCGTTATTGGCGGGGATTTTTAGCCCCCCCTTCATGCGGCCGTCGTTGCCACTCAGACGCAGGCCGGCGCCGGCCAGGGCTCCGATGACCCCCTGGCCGCTGCCGCCGTGTTCGGACAGGTGCACCCCCTCTCGCCGGGCCGTTTCGTAGGCCGCCTCCTTAGAGAGCACGGACTGCTTGGCCTGCCTGCCGAAGGCAATCAAGCGGTCGGGAGAACTCAGCCTGTCCAGTACTGCCACGCACAGTCCGGGATCGGAGTCTGGCGCGCTCTCCCGGGAGAGGAAGTCGGACGCATGGCCGATGACGCTGTTCAGGGCGCTTTCATCGATCTCGGCGCTGAAGCACATTGCACTGTTGTGGGAGGTGTAGGGGATGTCCGGGTGGACCAGCAGCTGGTGGCGACTGACGAAGCTGCTGGTTCCCCAGCCGTTGCTTTCCAGATCGTCGGCAATCAGGGAGGCCAGCTCGCCGGTCCCCCTGCTCTCCAGGTTGTCGGTGTCGTCGATGCTTATGAGAATGCGCATGGGTGAATGTCTCCGCAGGGGTATGAGAGGAATGAAATGTCCGCGGAATAGTGACCTGAGCGCCGTGAAAAATCAAATACTATTTACAGGCTCCGCGCGGGATTGTTGCAGCTCGGGCGGATCAACGGTTCGAGACATTCCTCTCTTACGGTTACACAGTCGGGCCCTCGCTGGGGTCGAAGCCGTTGGCGACCAGGATCTCCAGGCACTTGTTGTAAACATTGGCGACGATCGCGCCGCAACGCTCTCGCGGTTGGGTTCCGTCGGCCAGGATTGCGGCACAGGTGATACCGCCGTACAGGGGGGTGTAGGTGTGCTCGAACCACTCCCAGAGTTCTTCCAGCATGCCGGGGAGCAGCTCGCTTTCCTGCTCGTCGTCGCTTCCCTTGCCGGCATACAGGGAGAGCAGGCAGGCTGCGCCGGTCAGCGTGCCGCAGGTGCCCAGTTGTCCGGCGGTTCCCTTTGATATGCCGTAGAGTGCCCGCACCAGGTCGGGGTTCTCCTTTCCCTGGTTGCGCAGGGCCAGGATCAGCAGGATCTGGCTGCAGAAATACCCTTTCTGGCTTAGTTCCATCAGCGTGAAGGTGGTGTCATCAATCATCATTTCCTCTCTTTCGTCGTTTTTCACGACCGGTTCAACTGCAGCGCCTTTCCCATGAGGTCGATCACCCCGCCGCTTCTGACCTCCTCCATGCCGTAGTGCCCGAGCACCAGCGGCAACTGGGCCTTGCAGCTGGCGCAGGCAACCGCCACATAGTCCAGGGGGAGCAGGCGTCGGATCTGTTCTGCCTTCATCTTGCCCAGCTTCATGCGAATCTCCAGCATCTCCTCCATCAGGAGCCCCGATCCGCCGCCGCAGCAGAAGTTTCTCTCCCGGTTTGGGCTCATCTCCACGAACTCCTCCACGCAGGCCGACATGATCCTGCGTGGTGCATCCACCAGCCCCGCGCCCCGGGCATGGTTGCACGAGTCGTGCAGAGTGGCCCGCAGGGGGAGCCTGCGAAGAGGCAGCCCAGGGAGACGCTCGGCCATGAAGTCCAGCACGTTCACCAGGTTGAAGGCGAGCGGCCCATTGGCACCCTCGGAGCACATGCGCGCAACCCGCCAGCCGTGTCCGCATTCACCTACCACGACCGTGGTGGCGCCCACTCGGGCGGCTGCGTCCCGCATGCGCTGGTTGAACTCCTTCATGAGCTCCAGGTTGAAGAGGAAGCCGTAATTGGCCGCCTCCAGCATGGTGGTGGAGATGGTCCAGTTGACCCCCAGAACGTGGAACAGCTTGGCCGCACCCATCAACGTCTCCACGTTGCTGAATAGTTCCGATGAGGAGGGGAGATAGAGCAGATCCGAGTCCGGTTTGTCCACCGGGATGGGGATGTCCAGGCCGGTCTCATCCCGCAACTCCTCCTCCAGAAACGTGCAGCTGTCCAGTACGGCCGGCCCGGGGATACCGGTGTTGTTGCCGGCGCCCAGTTCGTTGCGGGCGATGGTGACCATGAAGCTGGGGGCGATCCCCAACTGGGAGAGGATGTTGCGTCCCGCCAGCACGATCTCGCCGGTATCGATCCCCAAGGGGCAGAATGTGGCGCAACGGCGGCAGACCGTGCACTGGTAGAAGTAGTCGATCCAGCTCTCCAGGGTCTGCGCATCCAGCTGCGGAGCGCCGCCCACTACGCCCAGCGCCTTTCCCAGCAGGGTGAAGTGCCGTTTGTACACCCGGCGCATCAGGCCGGCCCTGGCTGCCGGGATGTTATGGTGGTCGTCCGTTCCCCGATAGCTGTGGCAGGCCTGGGCGCAGGCGCCGCAGCCGGTGCAGCTCTTCAGCATGACCGACAGCTGGCGGGCGAAGGAGCGGTACTGGTCCAGCAGTTTCAGAGCGGCGCTTACCCGTTTTCCCTCGGGGAGCGGCGTGATACCGATTTTCCGCATCTCATCCGCTGTGGCCAGAAGCATTGGAATCTTCATTGCCGGGACTCCTCCCCGTGTCCGCGCTTTTCGGCAAAGGAGGAGCGGGGGCGTTTGTCCTTCGGCGTGGGGAAGGTGGGGGCCGCCTCCATCAGCATGGCCCGGTTGACCAGGGCGCCCGCCGCGTGCATCAGCTGGGAGAAGGGGAAATAGGCCAGCAGGAAGCCTGCCAGTGAAAGGTGGAGCGTGAACAGCGGGTTGGGGGGCAACGGAACGGGATCGAAGCGGAAGAGTGATGCAATCCAGGACCTGACGGCCGGGAGGTCAGGGTGGAAACCGGGCAGATACATGCCCAGCCCGCTTGAGGCGACGGAGAGCAGGAGCAGCAGGTCGAACCAGGCCAGAGGCTCGGAGAGTCTGCGCAGTTCCCGGTCCAGCAGGCGGCGACAGAAGAGGGCTACCAGCGAGGAAACCATGACTGCTCCGGCTACTCCGCCCAGCGTCCTGGAGATGAGTGCGCTGGTCTCCAGGGAAGCGCCCAGAGCGGTGAAATGGCCGCGCAGGAAGGATATTCCCAGGACGTGTCCGGCGAGGATCATGGCCAGAGAGAGGTGGAACAGCCAGGCCAGGAACCAGAGCAGCCTGTTCTCGCGGAAGAGCGTCCTGAACAGGAACAGCTCACCGGCTGCCAGCGCCAGTTTCTTTCTTCCTCCGGCAGGGACCGGGAAGAGGGTCAGCTGATAGGGGACCGGTCGCCTGAGCCAGACCGCGATGCGGAGGACGCTGGCGCAGAAGAACAGCGTAACAGCCGCGAGGGGAAGTATGCCGTAGAAGAGTTGTTCCATGGACACTCCGTCTGCCGTCCGGCTACAGGCATCCCGCCGGTTTGGGCAGTCCCGCCACCTTGCAGGCTGTCCTGGCGGTTTTGCAGGAGAAAAGCGCCTCTAATTCATCCAGGGTTACGCCGCTCTCCCTGGCCAGCTTGCGGTACATCGGGGCGACTTTGAAGCGCTGGTAGTAGTCGCGCAGGCAGTGAATCACCCGCCAGTGCGCCTCGCTCAGTTGGGGGATGTTCTCCAGGGCGGCCAGTGCCGTGGCCACGGCCTCGTTCCACTCTTCCTGGCGGAGCATGAAACCCTGCTCGTTCAGTTCGATACTGTTTCCATCAACTTTCAGGTATGGCATCGTGATTTTCCACCTTGACGCTCCGGTGGTCGGATGAAAAACCGGCGCAATCGGATTGCGCGCTCCTATGAAAAAACCCGCGACAACAACCGACTCCTGTCGGTATCATCGCGGGTTTCGTTGGGTCTGTTCTGTACAGAGGACGAAGTGGGCGCAAGTTGGTGCTAACCGTTTCAAATCCAGCCATCCGGATGGAATCGCTGTATGTCCCTGTTTCCCTCCCGGTGAGCTGACGGCGAGAGACAACGGTTGCAACTCTAACAATATTGCTACGGTAAATAAAGGGGAAAGTGGATTTCGGGGAGCCGACGACTATGGGCGCCCGGCACCGGTTTTTGCATTGACCGTGGCGACTCTTTGTTGCTTACTGTCCGGACCACCAGATGCGTAGCGAGGCGGAGGAGTCGTTTGGAGCGAACACCACCTGAAAAAGTCTTTTCCATCCGGACGGCACTGCTGATCTCTCTCGTGCTGCATGCCTGCCTGCTGATGCTCTTTAGTTGCCCTTGCGACAGTCTCCCCGATCCCCGGCCGATCATCGTTGATCTGAGTCTCGCCATGCCGGCGGGTGGGGGAGGGGGGGGCGGTCAGGGGGGCGCTTTCACGGGGGCCATCCGACCATCAGCGGCTCCCGCTACCTCCCGTCCTCCAGTCCCTGCTGTGCGGCATGCCGTCTCAATACGGGGCCGGGAAACCGTGGTGACCAGAGCACTTCCGCCCGTACGTGCCCTGTCGTCGGTCCAAAAACGCTGCCAGGATGGGGGTGCGCTGACACATGGGGCAGCGGGATCGGTCCTTGTGCTTGCGGCGGCAAAGGATTCCGCTGCTTCCGGCCCGGGTGGAGGCGGTTCAGAAGGGGGCGGTACGGGGGCAGCTACTGGCCACGGCTCCGGTTCGGGAAGTGGATCTGGCAGCGGTTCGGGGAGCGGAGGCGGCTCTGGGGCTGGAAGCGCTGCCGTCGGCAGGGGCGGGAACAGCGCGGAGCGCCGACGATCCGGATACCTGGCCGAGCATTTTGCCTACATCCGGGAGATCATCCATAGGCGCCTGACCTATCCCCGCCGGGCGCAACGGGAAGGGTGGAGCGGAAAGGTGCGGGTCTCCTTCGTTATCCAGGAAGACGGCAGCGTGAGCGATATCCGCATTGTGGGGAGTTCCGGATACGATATCCTGGATCAGGGCGCCGTGGAGGCCATACGAAAGTCAGCTCCCTTTCCCCGGCCTCCGGTCAGTGCGGAGCTGCGCATGCCCATCGTCTACCAGCTGGAACAGTGACAACTAGGTCGAGGGGATCAGCTTGTTGGCCTGGAGCCGTCGGATGACGCTGGGCACCAATAGCGATCCGGCCGCGCCGAAACAGGCGCTGCCCACCGAGGTCAGGATGATATGCTGCACGATGATCTCCGTTTCCAGCCCCAGAAGCAGATCCAGTCCGATGCCCGTCAGCGCCTTGCAGAGCGAGGCCAGGATGCCGGCCATCAGGCAGGCGAGGTAACGCGCGGGAAGGGGAGGGTAGATGGCGCCGGCGATATCGATGACTATGGCCGGCAGGATGAAGTTGGCGATGATCAGCGGCCCCATCTTGGTCATTCCCAGCATCATGCAGACCAGTCCCGCCACGATCCCCACCAGTGTGGACGCTCCGATCTTGGGCACGCATCCCCGAGCCATGAGCAGGAAGAAGATCAGGAAAAACATGGAATGGCCGGGCAGGGAAAAATGGATCCGCAATGCCGCCCGGGTCAGCACAATGAACGTGGCGCAGAAGCCGAGCAGCAGCGCCTCGCGAAGCGTGAAACGCCCCCACAGAAAAATACTCTCTTGTTTCATCAACGGTCTCCCTCCTTCTGGTTCCTTCATAGGGTCTCTTGCATGCGGACCTGTGCTCTCTCTTCAACCGTTACAAACACAAAGTCGGTGGGTTAGCTCCTTCCCCTTCACAAGGAGGGAGAACAGTGGGCAACCTTTTCTTGCGTTAACGCCTCTCTCCGCCAGGATCACCGCCTCTGCTCCCCTTTCCTCGTGGCAGGCTCCAGGCTCAGCGGATTGAAATGGGTGCGCTCATTTCTCCGTCCGAATCCCCGCGCCTCGGCGGACAGTGCCGCTTCGTCGGCGATCTTCAGGGCGCGCACCAGCAGCGGGATCATCAGGCAGTGGAACATGTCCCGCCAATTGGCGGGGTTGAGCAGATCGCGCGGCGCCAGTCGTGCGCCCCGCAGTTGCTGGGCCATTTTTATTTCATGTATCTCCCGGGCGAAGAGCGGTACGAAGCGCAGGCTGGTGTAGACCAGGAAGGAAAGCCGGTAGGGGATGACCCTGCTCAGTTCCTGCATCATGCGGGAGGCCTGGGTGGTGCGCAGAAAAACGATGCCGGGGGTAAAGAACAGGAATATCTGCAGCGCAATGCGCAGCCCCGGCCAGAGCCCCTCGGGTATGCCGTAGCGCGCCGTGTACAGTCCCACGACGATCAGTGCCTGTACCATCAGGTAGCGGGTGTCCCGCCACAGGTCGGCCAGCGTCAGGCGGGCGCCGAAGTAGTAGGCGCCGTCCAGGGCCAGCACCAGTGCCAGGGACCAGGGCTTTTGGGCCGCGATGGCCGCCACGCCCAGCAGGGTACCCAGCAGCAGCTTCCAGCCGACCCCCATGCGGTGGATCGGGGAGTCCACGGACAGGTACTGGCAGCCGTAATCGCTGCGCCGATTTCTTTTGCGGGGGAGCGGGTCAGGATCGGGCACGCGAGGAGGTCTCCAGGGATATGGTTCGGTCGGCCCAACAGGGATCGGGCAGGGGGTCGTGGGACGCGATCAGGACTGTGGTGGCATAGCTGTCGCGCAGGTCGGCCAGTATCTTCAGAAGGCGGTAGCGCTGGCCCAGGTCGAGTCCGGAAAATGGCTCGTCCAGCAGGAGCAGCCGCGGCTGCGGGGCTAGCACCGATGCCAGGGCCACCCGGTGCTGTTCGCCGAAGCTTAAGGAGAGGGGCAGCCTGTGTCTCAGATGGTCTGCTTCGCAGGCGACCAACGCCTTCTTCACCAGCTGTCTGGCCTGGTCGTCGGGAAGGCGGAGCCGTTTTAAGGAAAAGGCCACCTCCTCCTGGACCGTGTTCTCGAAGAGCTGGCGCTGGGGGTTCTGGAAGAGGTAGCCCACCGTGCCCGCCAGCCCCTTCTGGCCCCTGACTTGCACCCCCGCCAGGCGGATGGTCCCGGAGTCCGGCCTGGTCACGCCGGCCAGGCAGCGCAGCAGGCTGGACTTTCCCGAGCCATTGCGGCCGAAGAGGTGGATGCGCTCTCCCGCCGCGACCCGCAGGGAGAAGTCCCTAAGGACCATCCCCTGATCAGGGTAGGAGAGGCAGAGCCGGTCGATGTCAATGGCTGGCACCCGCCCTGCGGCGGATTGCAGGGGGAGCGGGGAGGGGGAGTAGAGCTCCGGTTTACCGAAAACAACCGGAACCTGCCGGGATTCGGCCACGACCCTCCCCTTCTCCATCAGCAGGTAGCGGTCGATCAGCTCAGCGAACGGTTCAAGATTGTGCTCGGCAATCAGCAGGGTATAGCCGTTCCTCTTCAGCTCTCCCAGCACCTGGACCAGTTCCGTTTTCGACGCCCCGTCCAGTTGCGAGGTCGGTTCGTCCAGGAGCAGCAGGCAGGGGTTCATGGAGAGGACCGAGGCGATGGCCAGTCGGTGTTTCTGGCCGGCCGACATGCGCTCTACGTTTCGCTGCTCGAAGCCGGTCAGTTGCACCGCAGCCAGGGAGCGTGCGATGCGGCCGCCGATCTGTTCGGCGGGAACGCAGAGGTTTTCCGGTCCGAAGGCGACCTCCTCGGCCACCGTGGTGCAGAGGATCTGGGTCTCGGCGTTCTGGAAGACGATGCCGACCCCGTCCCGGTGGGAGGCGGCCAGATCTCCGGGCAGATCGATCTGTATGCCGCCGGTCAGGGAGCCGTCATGCAGGAGCGCTCTTATGGCCAGGAGCAGCGTGCTCTTGCCGCATCCCGAGTGGCCGGTGACGCAGACGCACTCGCCGGCCTGCACGGAAAAGGACACCCCCGCAAGGGCGGGGGTGTGTTCATCCGGATACCTGTAGGATAGATCGTGAACCTGGAGCATGATGCGTCCATGTATAGCACGGATTGAGAACTGTTCCGTGCAAAAGTGGTGACGGTCAGATGCGCAATTCGATCCCGCCGTAGATGAAGCGGCCCGCCTGGGGGTAGCCGTAGCTTGTCTCGTAGTTCTCGTCGAAGATGTTGTTGACCCCGAAATAGGTCGTGAATCTGTTGTCGAAGAACCTTTGGCTCAGTTTGACGTTCAGCAGGACGTAGTCGTTCAGCTTCCCCTTGTCAAACGTTGCGGCGGTATCCTTTGTGTAAAAATACTGGTTGGCCACGTACTGGACCGAAACATAAGGGGTAAACCCGCAGTCGAAGTCGTATTTTCCCTCGAAGGTGAACTTGTCGTGGGGGGTGTACTGCAGCTGTTCTTTTTCGCTGTCATCCTTGACCTTTGAGTCCAGATAGGTGTAGGAGGCGCGCAGGAGGATGTTCTTGGTGAACTGGGTGGCTGCCGCGATTTCGAAACCATCGTACACAACCTTGGACACATTCATGTTCGTGTCGGTGGTCTTGTCTTTTTGAATCAGGTCCTTTACCTCGGTATGGAAGCCGATCAGGCTGATCCTGCTGTTGAAGGGAAGCTTCTGCTCCACCCCTCCCTCAAAGGTCAGGGAACGTTCCGTATCCAGGTCAGGGTTGCCTTCGGAGAGACCGTACAGGTCGCCCAGGGTGGGGAAACGGATGTTCCTGTTGAAGGAGAACTTCAGCCGGGTGTCCTTGAGGATATCGTAATGGATGCCGGCGTTGACGCTGTAGTCGTTGTCCGAGGAGTGTTCGCGTGCCTGCCAGTGGTGGCCGTACCCAGCAACCAGCCCCAGTCCCTCCAGGGGGCTTATCTCATACTCTGCCGCCAGGGTATGGACACTGTACTGCTTTGACTCGTCCCTGTTCGTATCAAGCGGCTTATTGTTGGCCGAAGATGTCAGGCCGTCGTTCTTCCACTGGTCCCATTCGTTGATGGTGGAGACGGTCAGGGTGCCGGCCGAGCCGAAATCGTACCTGGGCTGCAGGCTGATGCCGTGGATGGTTGTCCTCACCCGCTCCTTGAAGCTGTTCTTTTTGGTGAAGGAGTCATAGTCGGCGTCGGCGTACAGGTAGTCCTGCATGTGCAGCTGGTTGCGGTAGGCCCAGCCCCTCAGGTTCAGCTTGTCGGTAAACCGGTAGTCGCCGGCCAGCTGCAGCGACAGCCCCTCGTAGGACTCTATCCGCTCATACTTGGGTGTTGAGGCGAACGGGTCTTTGTTGTTGTCGATCGTGCCTGGCGGCTTGCCGTACTCCCCCTGGTTGTAGGTGAAGGTGAACCCCAGGGAGAGGTCATCGTTGGGATTGTAGCCGATGGTGCCCAGCACGTTGTGGCGTTCCCTGTCGCTGTTCTTGCGGTAGTCGCTGTCCTGGGCGGCGGTTTTATCGAAGCTGTCGGAGAGCGGGAAGCCGTCAACATCGGTGGAGCTTCCGCTGATGAAGAAGTCGAAGGCGTCCTTCTTGGCGGCCAGGCTGGATCTCACCAGGTAGGGGGAGTGGTCGCCGGTTTCGGCGGAAACCATGCCGCTGATATCTTTGGATCCCTTCTTGGTGATGATGTTGATCACCCCTCCCAGCCCCCCCTGGCCGTAGAGCACGGAGCTGGCGCCGCTGGTCATTTTGATCATGGCGATGTTTTCCGTCGGGATGGTGGTGGGATCGAACTGGCCGTCAAGGGCCGAATTGAGGGGAACCCCGTTCAGCAGCAGGATGACATGGCGGGTACGGAATCCTCTCACATCGATGCGGGGCACCCCTTCGGGCCCGATGCGCACATTCACGCCGGGCAGCAGGGAGATGGCCTGATCCAGGGTGGTGGCATTCATGCTCCTGATGTCCTCGGCGGTGACCGTATGCACCGTTTCCGCCGCCTGGACCCCCTCGGTTTTGCCCGAGACGACAATCTCGCCCAGGTTGTACGCCTCCGTGTCCTCATCTCCCTGCTGGGCCGCCAGTGCGCTGTGCTGGGGTGCAAACAGGCCGCATGCGGCAAGACACACGGCCCCAACCGTGATTTTCGTGTTCATAGTGTGTTTCCCTCCAGATGTGAAGTGAATGGCTCAGAAGAGTAAGCGGATTATTCGAGCCGAATAAAAATGAGCCGTAGTTATATAGTATTGGTAATAACGATGTAAACAGATAATAACATTATATATTATTCATTTTTTTCGGCTGGTCAGCGGAGAGAATGTGATCTGTTATAGAGTGACATTCATAACCGGTTTTAGTCTGAACCCTGCACCTGTTGCCATCTCCTCCAACAGAAAAAGGCGT
>MTLE01001074.1_pt1 | contig 32449 bp, 34 predicted proteins | sample 1982461 | NCBI WGS metagenome assembly MTLE01 (sample SAMN05712605, study PRJNA340218) | biofilm metagenome | isolation source: sample SPL anode biofilm adapted to -200 mV | place: USA | collected 2012-02-03
CGGCATTTGCATGGATCAGTACAGGAATTTCTTTATCCACCGAACGGATTTCTTCGGTTATTTTCACCATGCCCTCGATGCCGTTACTGCAATTGGCACCAACAATATGCGCTCCGGCAACTTTCAGAGCCGTAACCATTTCCGCAGGTGAAACTCCCATCATTGTGCGGTAATCACCTGTAACCAAATGGTCGAAAGTCATGGTGCAGATTACTTCACACGGCGTATTGTCACGGGCTGCACGTACTGCAATTTCGGCCTCATCGATAGCAGTCATGGTTTCAATTACCAGCGCATCAGCTCCGCCATCGTACAACGCTATGGATTGTTCTTTAAAGGCTTCGTATAGTTCTTCTTCTGTTACGTCGCCCATTATCAGCATTTTGCCGGTCGGACCGATTGAGCCCAGAACGTATTTATCAGCTCCGGCAGCCTGTCGGGATATTTCGGCTGCTTTGCGGTTAATTTCGTACACGCGGTTTTCGAGTCCGAACCCTTCCAGTTTAAAACGATTTCCTCCAAAACTGTTGGTTTCGATGGTGTCGGCTCCGGCATTAATATATCCTTGTGCAATATCAAGTACTTCTTCGGGATGATCTATGTTCCAGAGTTCGGGACATTCCCCCGGCTGTAATCCCTTTGCCTGTAAAAATGTTCCCCATGCTCCGTCGGAAACGAGTGTTTTTCCTTCTGAAATCAGTTGCAATAATGTTGGTTTCATGCGTTTTATAAATTGATTCGTTATTGTTTTTAATAGATTATTTACCAGTTTCCTGATTGTTTGCCGGTTAATGATTCAATCTTTAACTGGAGAATAACCATCCGGCTGAGTGGCCCCGATTCATAATTTAATTCCATTTCTGCACCATATTTTCTCATAATTAAATCAAGACCATGTTTTTTAGACGTATCATCAGTCACAATTGTAATCGTTCCGCTGCCTGTTACCGACCGGTATTTTGCAGTCCAACCGCATGGGATGTCGCTTTTCACAATTTCGTGATGGTATTCCATTTCAAAAGTAACCTTATTATTCAGGCGAATAATATCCATTTTTCTGCCCGAAAGTGCTGAATGGATGTAAATAACACCTTCGGAATAAGCAAAATTGACCGGTACAATATACGCTTCATTGTTTTCGACCAATCCCAGTCGGCAAATATCTGTTTTCAGTAAAATTTCATTTATTACGTTTTCGTCAGCAATCAGTTTATCAAGTCTTCTCATATAGTTTTCCTGTCATTTTTAATAATTCGTTGGCCGATTTCCAGTTGCGTGTGGTAGCATCGGTTTTCAGTTTCTTTTCGAAAAATGTATTTGATAATTTTGTATTCCCGTATCCGTTCGGACAATAAAGATAAACCACATTCCCGAAAACTGAAAATTCATCCGGTTTGTATTTCTCCGCATCAATGTTTTCGATTAGTCTTGTGTCGGGTGTGTTTTTCAGAAATGTCAAATGCAGAAACGAAATATCTTTTTCCGAATCGGAAATGTAGGGATTTCGGCGTATAGCATCTTCCATATCAGCTACTGATAAAATCAGTACCGGAACGTCCGCGTTAAATGTTTCCTTTATCTTTTCGGAAATTATTTTTTCTATTTCTGGTTTATTTGTCAATTCGGAAGTAAACACAACATTTCCACTCTGAATGTAGCTTTCTACATGCTCAAAACCGATAGCGGAGTACATGTTTCTCAGCGTTTCCATTTTTATCATGTTTTTGCCACTGACATTGATACCCCGCAATATGGAAATATAAATATTCATCAACGTCTGAAATTATTTTGATTCTGATAAATTTTTAAGCTGTTTCAGGATGTCGGTCATCATGTCAATCTGAACTTTGTGTATTTCGATCACTTCCTGCTGCTGGCTGATAATAAGATGATCCACTTTTTCGTGAAGCATTCTCACTTCCAGTTCCGATTTGAGATTTACCATATAATCTTTTTTTGCACGGTCGCGGTCTTTTTCTTCCTGACGATTCTGGCTCATCATGATGACAGGAGCCTGCAAAGCTGCCAGCGTGGATAAAATGAGATTCAGCAAAATAAATGGATACGGATCGAAACCTTTATTGGCAAACCAGTAAATATTGATGATTATCCATAAAAAAAGAAATGCCGAAAATGATAAGATAAATGTCCAGCTACCACCAAACGTCGCTACTTTATCGGCTACTTTTTGTCCAAAAGTAGGTATTTGTACATCATCGTCTAATTTGTCTGTAAGAGTGGTTTTGTCTTTCAACGATTCCAGCACGGTTTTCTCCAGATTGGTTAAATCACCGAGTTGTTTAGTCAGATAACTTTCGACATATTTCTCACGATATGTATTTAATTCTTCCGAAGACAGAAACTTATCTTTCGTGAATTGAGGATTATCTTTAATCAATAATTCAAAAATAGATTTACGTACTGATTTTCCTGAAATCTTCTCTGAATCAGGAAATTCTTTCCCCGAAAAGTCGCTTGTAAATGTTCCCATTGCTGATAATAATTTATTGAAGATATTGTCACATTTGCAATATCTCTGAATTTATTTTTTTCAAAATACTTTTACATTTTACAGCAAAGATATAAAAACATATCATTATTTTACAAAATGTATTTTACTCTGAATAATCTTTAAGTGTTAATAGTTTTCAATTATAAAAATCTCTAAAATGGAATAACATGAAATCCCTTAAAAAAATCAATAAACTTAATATTTTAACCGAACTTTTATTTTATTAATTGGTTATTAAAATTGACACACTAATTATCAGAATTTTTTTAGCATAAAGATTCTTTTGGATTAAAAATGTGCGGTTTATTCGTGATTTTTTACGACCTTTGCACCCCAAATACACATATAAAATTTTTAATGAAAACAAATAATGAAAAATGGCAGGGAAATTCGAACTCTAAACCGAATTCCGGAGCCGGCCGTGATGGTAAAAATTTTGAGAAACGCGATGTGAAATCGATATTAAAGGGCTCGAGAGGAGCCGCAAAATTTAATACAGGAAAATCTTCACATGATGAAGGACGTGATTCAGAAAATACCGGCTATAAAAGAAACGAAGAAAGTCGTCCTTCTTACGGAGAAAAACGATCTTTCGAAAGTCGCGGAAACAGTTATGGCGACAGAAAACCTTACGGAAACCGTGATGACAGATCATCCTTTGGTGAACGTAAACCTTATGAAAACAGAGAAGGCAGACCATCGTACGGCGAAAAACGTTCGTTCGAAAGCCGTGGCGAAAGAACATCTTATGGCGACCGCAAGCCTTATGAAAACAGAGATGGCGGTCGTCCTGCATTTACTCCTAAAAAACCATGGGAAAACCGTGGAGACAAACCTTCTTATGGAGACAGGAAACCCTATGAAAACCGTGAGGGACGTCCATCCTACGGACAAAAGAAACCGTGGGAAAACAGAGATAGCAGACCTGTAAGAAAACCATGGGAAGATAAATATGATTCGAATGGTGAAAAAGCATACGGACGTAGTCATGGATCAGACGAAGGACATCACACCGGAAAATTAAGTTTCAGAAAACCCGGTGAGAACAGTAAGCCGGAATTTATAGAAACCAGATACGACAATAAAAAGGACGGTGTTACCTTCCGTAAGCCAATGCGCAGAAATGATGATAACTACGATCCGAATTCAAAATACAGCAATAAAAAGCAACTGGAATTTCGTAAATCAACAGTTGATTTAACGAAACCTGTTCGTTTGAATAAATTTCTGGCTAATGCAGGAATATGTTCGCGTCGTGAAGCGGATGAATATATACAGGCAGGTGTGATTACTGTAAATGGTCAGGTTGTAACAGAAATGGGTGTAAAAGTATTGCTGACAGATAAAATCATGTTCCATGACCAGACTGTTCACTCTGAACGCAAGGTATATCTGTTACTCAATAAACCCAAAGATTGTGTAACTACTTCAGAAGATACTCATGATCGGTTGACAGTGCTTGATTTGGTAAAAAATGCCTGCAGCGAGCGTATTTATCCGGTAGGAAGACTTGACAGAAATACAACCGGAGTTTTGTTGCTCACCAATGACGGTGATCTGGCTTCAAAACTTACACATCCTAAGTACGATAAGAAAAAAATATACCATGTAACTCTGGATAAAGTGCTTGAAAAAGAAGATTATGAAACCATTATGTCGGGTGTTACACTGGACGATGATTTAATTGCAGCCGATGCACTTGAATTTGTAAAAGAAGGGGATTATAAACAGGTAGGCATAGAAATTCATTCAGGTCAGAATCGTGTTGTTCGTCGTATTTTTGAAAAACTCGGATATAAGGTAATTCGTCTGGATCGTGTATATTTTGCCGGTCTGACAAAGAAAAATCTTCCCCGAGGGAAATATCGTTTCCTTAACCCGCGTGAGATAAGTATGCTTAAAATGGGTGCACATGAATAATCATTAATAAATTGTTGTGCTATCAATAAAGAAACTCCCTTGCAACTTTTGCAGGGGAGTTTTTGTTTATATACTAATTGCTATGCGATTCGTAAATGTGACCAAAAACAGGAAAACAGAATGAAAAAAATAGTAATAGCCGGAGGAACCGGTTTTATAGGAAGTTATTTATCTAAACGGTTTAAGGAAAAAGGATACAGGGTTGTGATAGTTTCCAGAACGAAGGGCAAAGTATCATGGAAACCAATGGAACTTGAAGAAGCTTTAAACGGAGCCGAAGTTGTAATTAATCTTGCCGGAAAATCAATTAATTGCAGGCATAATGATTTTAACAGAAAATTGTTGATAAAATCAAGGGTAGAACCAACTTTGTGGATAGGGAATGCAATACAGGCCTGTGAAGAACCGCCTAAACTCTGGATTAATGCAAGTGCATCCGGAATTTATAAAGAATCGGAAAGTAAGTCTATGACTGAATCGGAAACTGATCTCGGGAAAAATTTTCTGGCTAAAATGGTAAAAAAATGGGAAAAAGCATTTTTTGGATTTCATCTTCCGAAAACCGGACAAATTGCTTTACGGACATCAGTGGTACTTGGAAATAATGGAGGGGCTTTAGAACCCCTCGTTACTTTGAGTAAGTTATGGCTGGGCGGTAAACAAGGTGATGGCAAACAAATGTTTAGCTGGATACATATTGAAGATTATTTTCGGGTAATAGAATTTTTAATGAATACTCCCGAACCTTATAAAATTTATAATTGTACGAGTCCCGCTCCTGTGACAAATGGTTTGCTGATGAAAAAGATCAGATCTTGTTTGCATATACCATTCGGATTACCGGCACCGGTTTGGATAGTAAAACTGGGCGCCTTTTTTATTGGAACCGAACCTGAGTTGATACTCGATAGTTCAAATTTATATCCTGAAAATCTTGTTCAGAGTGGTTTTGAATTTACTTATCCAACTATTGATCAGGCATTGAATGACTTATTGAAATAAAAAACTCTCAGGAACCTTATTGTTTTCCTGAGAGTTTTTATTTTTACATTTCGGGTCCGCCACCTCCGGGACCTCCACCAGGACCATCACCACCTCTGTCCATTCTACGCTGATGATCACCGCCGGGGCCAAATCTGTCCATACGCATATCGGCCGGGTTTTTCGAACCGTTGAATTTGCTGATTTTATAGGAGAAGCTCAGCATAATATACGATGTGAGGGTGTTGTATTTGCTGTATTGGATGTAATTGTCACCAATGGTTTGACGAATATTCAGTCGTTGATGCAAAATATCGTTCCATTTAAGCGCTAATACTCCACGGTTTTTGAAAATTGTTTTGTCAATCGATGCATTCCAGAGCAGTTCGTTCTGATCAAAATTTGAATATCCCTGACGGGTTGTAAAATTAATGTCAGAACCAATATTTATATTGTAGGGTAAATGAACCATAAAATTTCCCTGACCGGACCAATCCCATGTTTCAGAAAGAACCGGATTAAGATTATTCAGTGTGTTCGAGTAATTTACACTTCCTCTTGCTCCTATTTCAATATTATCATTTGTAAATGTAAGAGACAGCTGTTCTCGTGCACTGTAATTACGTGTTGAACTTAAATCACCTAATTTCAAATTGTCTACGTCTATATCTTCGGAATTTAATCCTTTCGAAGAATAGCCATAATGTTTTTCAAAAGAACCGGATGTTCGAGTGTTAAAGTGAAGTCTTTTCTGAATAATTGGTGTGTTATACATTACACTTGCATTCAGGCTGTAAGGGATTGCTTTAGCATTTACCGTCTGGCTGTATTGTTTGCCGGTAGCATCATAAATACTGTTTGCAACCAGTGCATCTTTTGTTGCATTGGCAGAGAACATAGTGTTGAACGAAGAAAACGTTTCCGAATTGAACGAACTGTACATCATTCGTAAATTATGAGTGAACGATGGATTAAGCGTAGGGTTTCCCACCGTTTCATTCATCTGATTTGAATTGTTTTTTACGGGTTGCATTTGACTGATACTTGGCTGACTTGTTTGTCCGCGATAATCGATACGAGCGAATTTTTTCCGTCCGAAGTTATACTGGAAACGACCTGTTGGCGCAAAATTGAAAACAGAATTGTCGTAAGCTCTTGTTACACCGTTTTCGTAAATCCGCAAACTGTGTGTTTGGGACGGTTCTCCTTTTAATCCGAGCATAATTTTATAATTGGTGTCAGTATACCGATAACGGAGTTCTAAAGTTTCACTGTAGAATGAATTATCAAAATTATTGCTGTATATGCTGTCAAACTGGTTATAGACACCGTTATTATCTTTGTTGTACTGGTCTTTTTCACTTGAACTAATGCTTGTCTTGGCAGCAACTGTGGCTTCAAGCATGTTTTTCATGTTCCAGAGCGGTTCCACATACGAAACACGCATACTTATATTGTATCGGTCTGATACGTTATTGGTTTTCTGATCGACAAGTGTTGTTGAGTCTACAGCGTTTTTCAAAGAATAGTTGTAGCTTTCGTTGTTGCTCTGAGAAATGGTGGTATTCAGATTGGCAGTAATTGTACGTCCCGGTTTTGCAAATTTATGACTGTATATCAGGTTTAATCCACCATCCAGACTTGAACCGTTTCCATAGCTGGAATTATGCCCCCAGCTGGTGCTGTCGTTGTCGGTCAAATACAGAAAATCGTTATTGGAATCTGAAAACGACCTGTTGTAATTTATGTTAGGCTGAAAAACGAAAGTATTGAGCGTATCCGGTTTCCATTCAAGTTCCAGACGCATATTGGCTGAATAATTCTCGTTGTGAACGATAGAATAAGTAGAATCTGTATAAACCGATCCTTTCAGGTAACTTTCTTTATTGTTTTCGGTGATAGATTCGTTGGCGGTGTGGTTGAAAGATGCGTCACCGCCTGCTTTTAATTTGGTGTTGATTATCGTGTTGTTATTAACACCAATATTTTGAGTTGAGGTGATTCCGGCATTGTTTCCTCCGCCCCAGTTACGTCCGCGGCTGCTTCGGCTGGTATTTACGTTATTTGCACCTCCGGTTATTGCCGTTTGAGCATCTCCGTTTACAATGTTCAAAAACGCGTTGGCATCATACCGGAAATCTTTATTTAAATCAATACCTCCTCCGGCTGTTACATTGCCAAAGATCCCTTTTTTTCTGTTTGCTTTTGTCGTCAGATTAATGATTCTTTCGGTATCATCGTCCTCAAATCCGGTAAGTTGTGCCATATCCGATTTCTGGTCAAGCACCTGAACTTTGTCAATCATTTCAGCAGGTATGTTTTTGGTAGCCATTTGTATGTCGTCAGAAAAGAATTTTTTTCCGTCAACGCGTACCTTTTTAATTTCTTCCCCGTTAATCGTAATTTTTCCGTCCGAGCCAACTTCAACCCCGGGCATTTTTTTTAATAAATCTTCCACTACAGAATTTTCCGGAGTTTTGAACGCGGTTGCGTTATATTCCAGTGTATCTCCTTTAACCACCATTTGTGCAGCCGTCCCCGAAACGTCCACTTCTTTCAGTAACTGGATATTTTCGTTTAGTTGTATATTTTTTAATATAAGATCCTTGTTTTCCATCGAAATATTTCTCCGGTATTCCTGATATCCAACCGAGCTGATAATAAGCTTATAATCTCCGGTTTTGATCTTACTCAGAATAAATCCACCTCTGGCGTCAGTCTGACAACCCTGAACAAGAGTGGAGTCACTGGCACGTAACAAACGCACTGTACCTAACTCAATTGGTAATCCGTTTTTTGAATCAAAAACTGATGATTGAATACTGTGCTGTGCAAAGGAAATATTAAAGGTAAGAAACAATGAAAAGAATAAGAGTAAATGTTTCATAGATGTATGAGAATAATGTTTTTAAAGATTTTAGAACTAATACCTTATTGATAGAATTGAAAACCGGGATAATTAAATAAAAAAACGCAAGCAGTGAAATTCAACTTGCGGTAAGATAAATAATATCTTATTTTCCGATTAATTTGACCAATGCAAAAGTAAAAGGTTTAACCCTGCGCAAAAATTTTTATCGGTAAATAGAGTACATATTAAGGAGAAAAATTACTCCCCGGTAAACATCGCTGCTTATCGGGGAGTTTTGTAATTATTGGTTAATAAAAATTGATTTCTTATTTAATTCTTCCACGTTGAATCTGATGGCCCATACCAATTCCGTTTCCTCTCGATCCGTTGCGTACGTGTACTCTGCTTAAATTCATGGTATGTCCTGAATTTTTATTCAGATTTTTGTCATAGGCGGCTTTAATTTTCGTCCAGTTACTGTTGCCGTCACTCATCCCCAGGCCTTTCATGGTACCCTGACCAATTTTGCCTATTAGCTTCATTAATGACATAATTATAAATTTTAAAGTTAAACATAATAATATTGATCGCTGAAATTAGAACAAATCATTTTTTGAAATAGTTGAGCAAACCTCAAAAATAAACGCTTATTTACTTTTATTAAATAATTGATGGAGAAAAGAAAGGTGTAATTTACTTTTCAAACTGGAAATTGCATGTAAAAGCGGCTTACCTACTTTAACTGGAGATTTTTTATGATATTACTGCTCTTGACATATCAAATAATCTTTTTTGTTCTTTTCTTATATTTCGTCCTTCCAAAATAGGTGTAATGTATTTAACAAATACCTCTTGTTGCTCAATAGTATCAGAATGTTGAGGCATCCAATGAGAACTGTTGAAATCAACCAATTTTTTGAAGTTTTCATCATTATTCATAATACGATCAATGTTCACTTGTGTTTGAAAATAATGTTCATATTCTTCGTAGTAGAAGATGTTTATAGACTTTATGTTTTTGTGATTCAGAATTTGATTTAGAATAAGCTTATCTGATAAACCGCATGAATGCCCTAGTATTGTTACATTTATGCTTTCAGTGCCCTCTAAATAATTAGTGAGCAATTTTTCATTTTCAGTTCGTTTATACAAGTGTTTCTTAATATTCCGCATATATTTATTGTCACCTTTTTCAATTAGTTCTCGTGATTCTTCGTCATTTGCAGCATAACCAAAAATCATTGGATTTTTAGAATTTACTAGTTCTCCATGAATGTGAACTACCTTACTATCTTTGATTTCCGCTGAATATAGATTTTTAAGAGTATTTGTGTAGTTGAAATTTAATATAGTGGTATCTTTAGAGTCAATTAAACTAAACATCTTTTTATAACTTTCTATTGCTTTCGTGTCTTGTTCTTGATCACATAAATAATTGCCTAAATTTTTTCTTACGAACTCAAAATCAGTATTTAATGTTTTAGGATTTTTGTATAAAAAACCTTTTGCATTTGCCATTTTTAGTTGATTAAAGTAGCTATATTCTATATCGCACCAGTTTTTAATAGTCAAGTCTTTTAATAATACTCCCATGAATCGATTTTTAAAATCTGTTTCTTTGAAATTATTATTGAAAATATGCATTGATAGTTCTTTGTAATCTTTAACATACATCATGTTAAAAAAAAATTATCTAATAGTTTACTTTTACATAATTCATTAATGAGGTTTTCTATAAAATGATTATAGCTTGTTTCTAACCCATGAGCTAAATCAAATCCATTTCCTATAATAAGTAAATCATTCATAAATATTGAGTTGAGGATGAATATACATTACAAAGATAAGAAAAAAGTATTATTAAATAAACGTCTAAGAATATTAATTGGACAAATATAGTGATATATTAAACTTTATCGTTTAAATGTTTGTTATTTAATTGAAATCTCATATCTTTGTGGCATAAATCAACAAAATGAGCGAAAATGTCACAAATATTGAAGATGTACAGCGGTTTTTAAATGAATTTCATTTAAAAACTGAAATTTTCGATATTGTGTTTCGTGATGAGAGGGGTAAAAACTTCAACTCATTACTTAAATTAGAAATTAGTTCGTTACGACGCAAGCAAATTATTGCCGGATTATGCGCCGAGGATTACTCGGAAGGTCCTTTACCTGACACATTGTATCATCTTTCGGAAATGTGGGTGTTTGGTAAAAAAGTTAATAAACAGGAGATTTATATAAAAATTTCGATGGGGCGACCCGGAAGCAATACTATATGTATCTCCTTTCATATTGCTGAAAAGAGTATGAAATTTCCTTTCAAAACAAAAACAAAATGACAAGTCCATTTACAGGAGGCGAAGCCATACTGATTAAAGAACCAAGAGAAGTAGAGTTTCGTGGTTCTAAATTTTACATCGTTCATCATAGTTATCAGTGTGCCGATACCGGCGAAAAATTCTCCGATACAAAGCAGGATGAACTCAATTTGAATCAGGTGTATAATCAATATCGGGAAAAAGAAGGAATTCCTTTTCCCGATGAAATTGCTGCTTATCGTAAACAATACGATTTGCCTGCCACTAAAATGTCGCAATTGCTGGGCTTTGGAGTAAATATGTACGGAAAATATGAAGCAGGCGAAATTCCTAATTCATCGAATGGAAAATTAATCACTATTTGTAAAGATCCGGAAATATTCAGAAATTACTTAAATATAAGTAAACTCAACCAATTTGCCGAGAAAGATAAAGAGCATATTCTTCGAAAAATAGAAAAAGCTGTTGAACATAAATATGAAAATTCACAGCATAGATTTGAAGAGTATGCTGTTTTGGGAAATGTTGAAAGAGGAGAGTTTACTGGTTTTTCTGCTCCTAATTTGGAAAAAGCCATTCAAATGGTAGTATATTTTTCTCTAACGTGTCAACCATTTATTACTAAAATGAATAAGCTCCTTTTTTACGCTGATTTTTTAAGTTATAAACAAAAGGGATATTCTATCAGTGGAATGACTTATAAGGCGATACAACTTGGTCCTGTTCCTTTACGATTTGATGGATTATATGGTAATATATCCGAATTGGTTGAACGTAAAGTTGAGTTTTTTTCAAATGATGTTTATGGTGAGCGATTGGTTGCAAGAAAAGAATTTGATACTTCTCTGTTTACGACAGATGAGCTTGAAATACTTGAAAAAGTTGCTGTACGATTCAAAAATACTCCAACACGAGATATTGTTCTGATAAGTCATGATGAGCAGGCGTGGATTGATAATGAGAAAGAAGAAAGAGAAATAACCTATCAGTATGCATTTAGATTAAAAGCATTTGATTGACAAAAACAAAAACTCCCCAATAAGCACCAGCCTATCGGGGAGTTTCTATTTGCTATTACGTATTGATATGATGACTTTAAGTCATCTTATCGGTCATGAAAAAGAGAGTTTATTTTGCCATTTCAATAGCAACGGCAACCTGTACAGTAGCACCTACCATTGGGTTGTTACCCATTCCGAGGAATCCCATCATTTCCACGTGAGCAGGAACTGATGAAGAACCGGCAAACTGAGCATCACCGTGCATACGTCCCATAGTGTCTGTCATACCGTAAGAAGCAGGGCCAGCACCCATATTGTCAGGGTGAAGAGTACGTCCGGTACCGCCACCTGAAGCTACAGAGAAGTATTTTTTACCCTGTTCCATACATTCTTTTTTGTATGTGCCAGCTACAGGGTGTTGGAAACGTGTCGGGTTGGTTGAGTTACCGGTAATAGATACGTCAACGCCTTCGGCGCGCATAATAGCCACACCTTCGCGAACATCATCAGCACCGTAGCATTTTACTGCAGCACGGGGTCCGTCAGAGTAAGCTTTTGTTTTAACCACATTTAACTCGCCGGTAGCATAATCAAAATCGGTTTGAACATAAGTAAAACCGTTGATACGTGAAATAATCATGGCAGCATCTTTTCCAAGTCCGTTAAGGATTACACGCAATGGTTCTTTACGTACTTTGTTGGCTGATTGTGCAATACCAATTGCACCTTCGGCTGCAGCAAATGATTCGTGTCCGGCAAGGAATGCAAAACATTTGGTTTCGTTGCGGAGCAACATGGCTGCAAGGTTACCGTGACCTAAACCAACTTTGCGGTCTTCGGCAACTGAACCCGGAATACAGAAAGCCTGTAAACCAATACCTACAGCTTCGGCAGCATCAGCAGCAGTAGTACAACCTTTTTTGATGGCAATAGCGGCACCTACCACGTAAGCCCACTTTGCGTTTTCGAACGCGATGTTTTGGATTCCTTCGCAAATTGCATAAGGATCGATGTTTTTTGCAGCGCAAATTGCTTTGGCTTCGTCGATATCTTTGATACCGTATGTATTAAGAGCCGCATTGACTTTGTCTATACGACGGTCGTAACTTTCAAATAATGGCATATTTTTTTAATTTGAAGATAAGTTAATTTGAGAATTAGTTAATTGGATGTTAACTGTCAACTTTCAATTGTCAACTGTCAACTGATTAGACTACTCGTGACGAGGATCGATATATTTTGCAGCGTTAGCAAAACGACCGTAAGTGCTGGTGCATTTTTTCAATGCTTCGTTTGCATCCACACCTTTTTTAATCATATCCATCATCGGGCCCATGCGAACGAATTCGTATCCGCAAGCTTCACCGTCTTCGTCCAACGCCATGCGGTTGATGTAACCTTCGGCCATTTCCAGATAACGAACGCCTTTGGCTTTGGTTCCAAACATTGTTCCAACCTGCGAACGTAAGCCTTTTCCCAAATCTTCCAGTCCTGCACCGATTGGCAGACCACCTTCGGAGAAAGCTGATTGTGTACGACCGTAAACAATCTGAAGGAATAATTCGCGCATTGCTACGTTGATAGCATCACAAACCAGGTCAGTGTTTAAAGCTTCCAGTAAAGTTTTTCCTGAAAGAATTTCAGCAGCCATTGCAGCAGAGTGAGTCATACCCGAGCAACCAATTGTTTCAACCAGCGCTTCTTCAATGATACCATCTTTTACATTTAAAGTCAGTTTACATGCACCTTGTTGTGGAGCACACCAACCCACACCGTGAGTCAAACCGGAAATGTCTTTTATTTCTTTCGATTTTACCCATTTACCTTCTTCGGGTATGGGTGCAGGACCATGATTTGGCCCTTTTTTAACAACACACATGTGTTCTACTTCGTGCGAATAAATCATACTTTTGTTATTTAGTTATTATAAAAATAGTTTGATATTTGTATTCTGAATTTCGAGTGCAAAAGTACAATTTTTTTACGGTTTAACAATGCATATAGTTATATTAAATGCTTGTTTTTTGAACAATATTAATGGTTCTTTGCTGTCGGAAAAACAGTCTGAAAAATAGAGTTTCAACTCCCGGTTTTAAATAAAAATATGGTTAATTTATATCGCATTACAAACCCGAATGACAAATTCTTTCATGAATTATTTGAATTGTATTCTGAGTCATTTCCTGAAAATGAAAGACGGTCTCAGGAAAGTTTTGTGATGTTTTTGAATAATAAAAAGGAATTTTGCGTAAACGCTCTTCTTCAAAATGATTTATTCGTCGGGCTACTGAATTACTGGATATTTGAAGACTTCTTTTACATTGAGCATTTTGCATTAAGTCCGGATTCCAGAAATCAAAGAATCGGAACCAATGTTATTGCGTTTTTTAAATCACAAATTAACCTGCCTGTTGTTTTAGAAGTGGAAATGCCAGACGATGTATTGTCTATTCGCAGAATTAAATTTTATAAAAATCTGGGATTCTTTGAGTTGCATGATAATTATATGCAACCACCTTATGAAAGCGGAGGTTCCTCGTTGCCAATGATGATTATGTGTGATGACCTGAATTTTGGCAGTACAAATTTTGAAAGAATAAAAGAAACTTTATACAGAGAAGTTTATCGTTGTAATGTTGTAAATTAGGATGGTACGTTTAAATGCCGAATGTGGAGTCATTGTAGAAAATTCCATGCTAACCATGCCATTCCACCGAAACCTGTTTTCAATGCATCTTCATCTATCCTGAACGTAGCGCTGTGGAGCCCGCCGGTGTCAGCATTAATGGTTCCTTTTACTCCAAACCGGTAAAATGTGCATGGATATTCCTGTGTAAAAAATCCAAAATCTTCCGATGTCATTCTCATTTCCAGATCCACGATATTTTCTTCACCAATCCATTCCGATGCAAATTTTCTTGCTTGTTCTGTAACGTTATTATCGTTTACGACGCACGGATAACCATCAGGAATATCAATTTCGGCTGTACAGCCATAAGCAGTGCAGGTTTCTGTAATTATTCTGCGGATGTGTTTTTTTGCTTCGCCGCGCCATTTTTCATCAACCGTACGGAAAGTCCCTGATAGCAGGACTTCATGCGGTATTACATTGGTAGCACCATCAGCTATTAGTTTGCCAAAAGTTAAGACCATTGGCGTCAGTGGATGACACAATCTGCTTTTGACCTGTTGGAGTGAAACTATTATTTGGGAAGCTGCTAAAACTGTGTCGTTTATTAAATGCGGCAAAGCTCCGTGCCCACCTTTGCCATGTATTTTTAAGTGAATTTCATCGGCTGATGCCATAATTTTTCCGGGTAAAAATCCGAGTGTCCCTGTAGGATAATCCACTGAAACATGCTGAGCCAGTATCAAGTCCGGTTTAATTTCGTCAAAAAGACCATCTTCAAGCATTAATCTGGCTCCACCCGGCGCTTTTTCTTCTCCCGGTTGAAAGATCAGCAGAATTGTACCTTCGAAATCATTTTTCAGATCGTTCAGAATTTTTGCAGCACCTAATAAGCAGGATGTGTGAGCATCATGTCCGCACGCATGCATAATGTTTGCATTGACTGATTTCCATGGAATTTCAACTGCTTCATTCACAGGTAGTGCATCCATATCAGCTCTGAGAGCTATTATTTTTTTGTCTGGATTTTTGCTTTCTATTTTGCCTAAAATACCGTTTCCTCCAATTCCTGCGTGGAAAGGAATATTCATTTCTGTCAGTTCATTTTGAATAAAAGCAGCAGTTTTGTATTCCTGAAATGATAATTCCGGACATGCGTGTAACTGTCTGTAACAGTTAATTACGTAGTCGTTATATTGTAAAACCAGTTGTTGAATATTATTTTTCATTATACGAATGCATCAAATTTTCTAAAGATATTTTTTAATCATAACTGAATAAAAACCTATGCAAAGGTAGTGGTTTTTAGATTTTTTTGTGTCGGAAAAATAAAAATGACGTTTTAAAAGCAGATTTTTAATTTTTTTGTATTAAAAAGCATTCATAATTAATAAATGGTGTCACTTTAACTAAATTTAAACCTATATTTTATTATTTCAGAATTATTCAACAACATTTTTTATACTTTTGCATGTCTCTAATAATGCAGCACAAATTATTCAGTTTTAATATTAAATATATTTATATGAAAAAGTATGGTTTTTTAATTGCTTGCTTATTGATTTCAATGGCAGCAATGTCTCAAAAAGCAGGAATTAATTTCGAAGTAAAGTCACACGATTTTGGGAAGGTAAATGAAGAGGATGGCAAGATTACAAATGTTTTCACTTTTACAAATAACGGTGCATCTCCTTTAGTCGTAAACAGGGTTCAGGCATCGTGCGGTTGTACCACGCCTACATGGACTAAGGAACCAATTGAACCGGGTAAATCAGGCTCAATCACTGTAACATACAATCCTGCCGGAAGACCAGGTGCTTTTACTAAAACGATTACAGTGTACAGTAATGCGGCTGACGAACAGGTTGTACTTATTATAAAAGGAGAGGTTATTCCCAAACAATCGACTATAAACAGTGGATATCCGGTAAATATGGGTGGTTTATTGCTGAAATCGAAAGTTGTACAGCTGAATAACATAAACAAAGGAAACTCTCAGGTAAGATTGCTTGATATTCTGAATTCAACAAATCAGGTAGTTAAACCTACCATTCTGAATCTGCCTCCATATATGACAGCCGATGTAACTCCTGATGTTCTGAAACCGAATGAAAACGGAAAAATAACTTTTTCGTTTAATTCAAAAAATTGTAATCAATGGGGACCGGTTTCGGATGATGTATATGTATCAATAAACGGAACTCAAAAAATTTCGGACGAATATAAAATTACAGTTGTTGGTAATGTGGTTGAAGATTTTAGCAAAATGACACTGGATCAAAAACGCAAAGCTCCGATTGTAGAACTGGCGGAAAGAACAGTAGATTTGGGAGCTGTAAAAGCGGGTTCGAAACATACTGCCAGATTCAAAGTTAGCAACAAAGGTCAAAATCCATTGGAGATTCGCAGAATCATAAATAACAACAAAGAATTGGTTGTGAAGAACTCAAAGTTGAGTATTGGCAGCGGTAAATCATCGGAAATTGATGTGGATTTAAATTCTAAAACACTGGTTGCCGGAAATTATAAAAAATCAATTACTATTCAGACCAATGACCCTGATAACAGTTTCATGATTTTAGTGCTTAGTTGGAGTGTACAAAAATGATTTGATTTTCATAAGCTGAAAATAAAATAATTAAGCCAAGATTTTACCACAACTTCTTGGCTTTTTTAATCTTTGAAAATAATATGCATTATTCAAAAAAAGATCATCCTGAAAACGATCCGCATTATAAGGGTCTGACAGTAAACGAAGGTGTTGAAAACGCACCTGTAGTTAACCCTTACAGAAAACCCAAGCAAAAACGCCGTCAGTATAGTGCGGATGAATTTGTGGAAGGAATTTTAAAGGGTGATATTGCATTGCTGAGTCAGGCTGTAACACTGGTTGAGAGCTCGCTGCCTGAACATCAGGTGGTGGCGCAGGAAGTAATTGAAAAATGTCTGCCTTATGCCGGAAAAGCTGTTCGTTTGGGAATTACCGGCGTGCCCGGAGCGGGAAAGAGTACTTTTATCGAAGCATTGGGTATGTTTCTGGTTCGTGCCGGACATAAACTGGCAGTATTGGCCATTGATCCGAGTAGTGAGCGCTCCAAAGGAAGTATATTGGGAGATAAAACCCGAATGGAAGAACTTTCTGTTGCAAAAACTGCATTTATCCGACCTTCACCATCAGCAGGTTCATTAGGTGGAGTTGCCCGTAAAACAAGAGAAAGTATTGTGCTTTGCGAAGCTGCCGGTTTTGATATAATATTTGTCGAAACAGTAGGAGTGGGGCAATCGGAAACATCGGTACACTCTATGGTCGATTTCTTCCTGCTGATTCAGCTTGCAGGAGCCGGTGACGAACTTCAGGGAATAAAACGGGGAATAATGGAAATGGCCGATGGCATAGCTATTAATAAATGTGATGGAAATAATGTTGAAAAGGCTAATGTAGCTAAATCACAATATCAAAATGCTTTACATCTTTTCCCTCCACACGAATCCGGCTGGTCGCCCGAAGCGGTTACCTGTTCTTCAACCGAAAATTCCGGAATATCCGAAATATGGAACATGGTTGAACGATATATTCGTTTTGTTAAGGAAAATCATTATTTTGAGGCAAAGAGAAATGCTCAGTCCAAATATTGGATGTACGAAACCATAAACGAACAATTAAAATCCAATTTTTATCAGAATTCTGAAATTATGAAGTTATTATCAGAAACTGAAGATAAGGTTTTGAAAAATGAACTCAGTTCATTTATTGCTGCAAAAAACCTGCTGGATCGCTATTTCGGCGGAATGAAAGAACTTTAAAAACTATTGACTTTAAATCTTGTAACTAGCCCTAATGGAAATAAACATTATTCATCACCAGTCTTGTCTCGAAGGATTGAAAACATTGCCTGATGAGTGCGTTGATATGATTTTTACCGATCCTCCTTATTTTCAATACAGGGCACAGAATGTACAGGGTCTGAAAAATCATAAGGATGTAGTTACGGAGTTTGATTTTGATGGATTCCAGTCGGAGGAAGAATACTTGGAATTTTTGGAAAATGTTTTAACCGAATGTTACAGGGTTTGTAAGCCCGGTGCTGCCGGTTATTTGTGGTGTGGTGATGATTTCGTTTCGTTTCTGAACAGGATGGTCGAAAGGGTCGGATTTCAGTTCAGAAAAGTGATTCATTGGCACAAAACGAATCCGTTTCCGGCCATTTATACACGTAAAATGTATGCAAACAGTATGGAAATGATGGTTCATTTTTCGAAAGGAACTCCCAAAACATGGAATCATAAACCGGTGAATGAAATGCATAATTTTATTCAGGCACCTGTTTGTATGGGAAAAGAAAGGACAATTCATAAAACGCAAAAACCACTGAAAGTTTGTACTCCTTTTATTGAAATCAGTAGTAATCCCGGAGATTTGGTGCTTGACCCGTTCATGGGGTCGGGAAGTACGGCAGTGGCGGCAAAAATGCTTCACAGAAATTTTGTTGGGTATGAATTAAATGCGGAATTCTGTAAAATTGCCAATGATCGGTTGAGTGAGATATAATACAATAATTTATATAAAAAAAACCAGACTGTTTAGAGTCTGGTTTTTTTGTATCATATTTTGTTGGTTATACTAAAAGCAGTAATTAATATCCCCATTTCAGATAAACGGATCCCCAGGTAAAACCAGCTCCGAAAGCAGTAAGAATAATGTTATCACCTTTTTTGAACTTCTTTTCAGATTCCCACATACAAAGAGGAATACTTGCTGCAGAAGTGTTTCCAAACCGGTCAATATTGATTATTACTTTATCGTAATCAATTTTCGTTCTGTTCACAGTGGCATCAATGATTCTTAAATTGGCCTGATGCGGGATTAGCCATGCTACATCTTCGTTTGTCAAACCGTTTTTCTCCATAATATCAGCAGAAACTTCTGCCATATTGGTTACGGCGTATTTATAAACATTGGTTCCTTCCTGATAAGTATATTGCAGACCTTTTTCCACAGTTTCCTTAGTGGTCGGCATTGCTGAACCACCGGCCTTGATATGCAAATGTTTGTAGCCCACGCCATCAGTATGAATTAACGAATCCATTACTCCGAATTCTTCTGTAGTCGGCTCAAGCAAAACCACTCCTGCGCCATCTCCGAAAAGGGGAGCTGTGGTACGGTCGGAATAATCAGTAATTGATGACATCTTTTCAGCACCCATTACCAGTACTTTTTTATATTTCCCGGATTCAATGAAACTTGCACCTGTAGTAAGTGCAACAATAAAACCTGAACATGCAGCCTGAAGGTCAAATGCCAGAGCATTTTTAATTCCTGCTTTTTCAGCGGTCATTGAAGCGCACGAAGGGTAAATATGATCAGGGGTTGTAGTTCCACAAATAACCAAATCGATTTCTTCGGGCTTGGTTCCTGTTTTTGAAAATAAATCTTCAACTGCTTTTGTAGCCATATATGAAGTTCCTGCATTTGGTTCTTTCAGTATACGGCGTTCTTTGATGCCAACACGTGTGGTGATCCATTCATCATTGGTATCCATCATTGTGCTAAGCTCATGGTTATTAAGGATGTAATCCGGAACATAGCCGCCAACACCTGTAATAACTGCATTAATTTTGGACATATTTTTAATTTTTAGTACATAAAAATCAAGCCCTAAAGTATCTGTTTAGAGCTTAATTGTTTGTTCATAAATTTTGTATTGATACAATTTGTTAAACTGTAGCCAATTTTTCGATAGCTAATTTACCTCTGTAGTAGCCACATTCACCACATACTGTGTGATAAATATGAGCTGCACCGCAATTTGAACAAATTGCCAATGTTGGAGCTTCAGCTTTATAATGCGTTCTTCTTTTTCTTCCTCGTTGTTTCGAGATCTTTCTCTTAGGATGTGCCATCTTAGTTGTTATTTAATTGTTTTCTGTTATATTTTGCAAACCGTCCCATCTCGGGTCTGTCTGTATTTCATCTGAAATATCATCGTCATCATCAAAATCAAGCGGTGTGCTGTCATCGTCATCGTCATCCTTCTGACGTGTAATGTGCTTTTTCAATTTTGACACCATTGTTTTATTACATTCACCTACAGGATGAACATGTTTAATAGGTATGTTCAACACAATGAATTCGTATAAAAACCAGGCTACGTTTATAGCGCCTTCTGATTCCGGTATAATGACAATTTCGTCTTCCTCGGAGAATTTATCTCCAAAACGAACCTGTAATTTTTCTTTATAATGAATTGGTTGCTCCATGTCGTCGAGACAACGATCACATGGAATTAAGATAATTCCATCTATCACAAACTGCAATTCAAATGTTGTCAGTTTTTTCTGAACACTGACTTTTGCTTTGACGTTTCCCTTTTGAACCTCGGGGCTATCAATTCTTTTGAAATAACTATCGTCAAGGTCAAACTCAAATACACGGGTTTCGTTAGATATGTCCTTTAATCCTATATTGTATAGTTCAAATTTTCCCATTTTCACTTGACATTTAAAATCGCGCAAAGGTACGAAAATATGTTCTATTACAAAATACTTTCCTTTTTATTTTATTGAAATTAAATCAAAATTATAAACAGGCAAATGTAATTTCTCAAAAAATGAGTTATGTTTTGGAGCAATAAACCTGTTTTATGTTGTTTTTTTATTTTCAGTATTTAGTTTCATAATAATGCGAAAAACGGTTCCTTTGTTCATTTCGGATTGTTTCACAAATATTTTCCCTCCATGATATTCTTCTATAATACGTTTTGCCAGAGATAATCCCAATCCCCACCCTCTTTTTTTTGTTGTAAATCCGGGAGTAAAAACAACCTTGAATTTGCGTTTATCCATCCCCTTTCCGGTGTCTTTTACATCTATATTTACAACGTCATTTTTTGGAATGACGGTGATGTCAATATTGCCCACACCATCCATTGCATCAATGGCATTTTTACACAGATTCTCAATTACCCACTCAAAAAGCGGAATATTCAGATTTAAAAACAGATGATCTTCTGAGTTGAAATGGCATTTTATAGCTACTTTCTGTGAGGACCGGTTCGACATATATTGCACGGCATTCAACAGTGTTTCATTTAAACTTACCATTTGTAAGTCTGGTTTTGAACCAATTTTCGAGAATCGTTCGGCAATAATACGTAATCTTACCACATCTTTTTCCATTTCGCCTATTAATTTATCTTCGGCGTGTTTCATTTTGAGTAAGTCCACCCATGCCAGAAGTGATGAAATGGGTGTTCCCAGTTGATGAGCGGTTTCTTTCGAAAGTCCTACCCAAACCTGATTTTGTTCTGCTTTTTTAGTCCCTGCAAATGCAAAAAATGCAACAAGCAGGAATATTATTATAACGCCCAGCTGAACGTAGGGAAAGTAATATAATTGTTTGAGAAACAGCGAATCATCATAATAAATATATTGCACGGTGTTGTCAAGTTTTACTTCAATTCCCGGGCGTTTGGCTTTAAGACGCGCTACTTCTTTTTTGTAGAATTCGGCAACATTTCTCTTGGGTTCTTTTATGTTTCTCGAAAACAGCATTTGGTCATTGGCATCCGTCATTATAACGGGAATGCTTGTATTTCCTTCAATGATTGACGATATAAAATTTATATTTGTATTTTGATCAGCTACAATCAGCTGACGGGTAGCTTCGGCCCAGATTTCAACCTTTTTTTGCTCTTCTTTAGCCAGGGAATTTGCTAATCTATTGGTAAACAGCGTTGATACCAGTACAATTGCAATTGCAATCAGGATAAATATAAGTTTCAGGCGTTGTGAAAGCTCGTATAACTTGTTGATATGAAGCATAATCGTTTAGTGTGAATTTTCGGAGCAGGCTTGCGAAATTTAGTAGGACGATGAAGAAATGTTTTTTTTATTTTTCAAACGTCAAATATAGTAAAAAAGTATGAAATCGGAGTTCAATTTTACTTCTGCATTTTTTATCGTATCTTTGTGGATTATTATTGTGAAAATGATAATTTCCAACAAAAATGTAATTAATTGATTATAAATAAAAAAACTCATGCATAAATCCGGTTTTGTAAATATTGTTGGTAATCCAAATGTAGGTAAATCCACGTTGATGAACGCGTTGGTTGGCGAACGGATATCAATTATAACCTCTAAAGCGCAAACAACCAGACATCGTATTTTGGGTATAGTGAATGGCGATGATTTTCAGATCGTTTACTCTGACACTCCCGGTGTGTTAAAGCCAAACTACAGGTTACAGGAATCGATGTTAAATTTCTCCAGGTCGGCATTGACAGATGCGGATGTGCTACTGTACGTGACTGACGTGTTTGATAGCTACGAAAAAAATGAGGATTTTGTAGAAAAAGTAAAGTTAAATACTGCACCATTGTTGCTTATAATCAATAAAATAGATTTGATTGATGAAGAGAAGTTAATAGCATTGGTTGATAAATGGAAAAGCATTTTGCCACGAGCCGAAATTTATCCTGTATCGGCAATAAATATGTTCAATGTCGATGCTTTGTTTAAACGAATTAAAGAATTGTTACCGGAATCTCCGGCATTTTTTGACAAAGATCAGTTGACCGATAAGCCTGCCCGTTTTTTTGTGACTGAAATTATTCGCGAAAAAATCCTTATGAATTATGAAAAGGAAATTCCTTATTCGGTGGAAGTTGAAGTGGAACAGTTTCTGGAAGATGAAAAACTGATAAAAATCAATGCGGTAATTTACGCTGAACGTGATTCTCAAAAAGGTATCCTGATTGGTCACGGAGGAAAGTCACTGAAAAAGGTGGGAACGGAAGCCAGAAAAGATATGGAAGTTTTCTTTGAAAAGAAGGTTTTTCTGGAATTATTTGTAAAAGTAGAAAAAGACTGGAGAAACAAGGACAGTAAACTCAGGAGCTTCGGGTATAATCCTGAATAATGAATTGAAGAATCATAAATTATATGAAGAGCGTGAAGATAAAATCACGCTCTTTTTTTGTGTAAATAATGTTAATCGGGTAAACTAATTCTTTGTTAATTAGTCTTATATGTATAATATTCTTAAAACATTCAATATTTTTTCATTTATTCGATAAATTAAAAGAAAAAATAACAATAATAAGATAATGTGTTACGTTATTATATTAAATACAATCAATATGATTATCTGATTTATTTCTGAATGCATTTTATACATAATATCTCTCAATAAAATAACCTTTAATACAGAAAGCTATGGTAGCCAAGAAATCATTAAAAGCCAGTCTGGAAAACAAAAAATCAATATTTGTTTTATTAGGCTTTGTTGTTGGTCTGTCACTTGTATTTATCGCTTTGGAATGGTCAGGAAAAGATGTGAAACTATATCCGGGACCACAGGTTGATCTGTTTCCTACTGATGAACCTGTAGTTCCTGTTACAAAGGAAGCAAAACCATTGCCGCCTCCTCCGCCACCTCCGGCCGCCATTACAGAATTGAAAATTGTTTCCGACACTGAAAAGCCAAAACCTGTTGAATTTACTTCGGAAACCAATGAAACTGAATCAAACCCCATTAACACTGTTGGTCCGATAAAAGTTGAAGAAGATCCGGGTGATGTTCCGTTTACCTATGTTGAAAAAATGCCCGAATTTCCCGGAAACATTTTTAAATTTTTATCCGATAATATCCATTATCCACAAATTGCAATTGAAAATCAGATACAGGGCAGAGTCTATTGTGAATTTGTTGTAAACAGAGATGGTTCGATTGTGGATGTAAAAGTTGTAAGAAGTGTCGATCCAAGTCTTGACAGGGAAGCTGTAAGAGTAATTAATTCAATGCCTAAGTGGCATCCGGGTATGCAGCGGGATAAAGCCGTAAGAGTAAAATATACTTTACCGATCAACTTTAAACTGACGATGTAATTTGAATTTAAAACAAAGAGGGTGTCTAAAAAGGAAAAAGAACGCAAAATACACAAGTAACCGCAAATCAACACAAAAAAATAAACTGCTTATATACAGCCTATTATAAATATTCATTTGTGTAAATTTGTGAGATTTGTGTATTTTGTGTTCAAAAAAACACTTATTGGACACCTTCTTCTTTTTGTTGATTTATGTTGCTGAACTATATTTCATACACTTTTAAATCTTCGCCGAGAACGGTATTTTCAAATTCTGTCTTAGCTTCGTTTAAAATATCTTCCTGATTTACGTAACGTGCTGAATAATGACCGATTACAAGTCTTTTTACTTTCGCTTTCCGGGCTATTTTTCCGGCTTGTTTTGCAGTGCTGTGTTGTGTTTCTTTTGCACGTTTTTGTTCATCTTCCATAAATGTGGCTTCGTGATACAGACAATCCACGCCTTCGATAATAGGTGTAATTTTTTCAGAATAGGCCGTATCAGAACAGTAGGCAAATCGTTTCGGAAGTTCACCGGCTGTGGTCAGTTGTTCGTTGGGAATTATTTCTCCATCGTCAGTAATAAAATCTTCTCCTTGTTTTATTTTTAAAATTCGCCACGTGGGAATATGATAAAAATCAATCATATCACGAATGATATGCCGGTCGCGCGGCTTTTCTTCGAATAAAAATCCACAACACGGAACTCTGTGTTTCAGCGGGATGGAAAATACCCGTATAGAGCGATCTTCAAAAATCAGTTCGTGCTTTTTCGGATTTATTGAATGGAAAATAACCCTGAAAGGCAAATCCGTGCAGAAATATTTCAGTTGTCCTGACATTTGTTGCTCAAGGTCTGCCTGAGCATGAATATGTAAATCTGCAGTTCGGTTAAGCATTCCCAGACTTGAAATCAGTCCGATTAATCCAAAACAGTGATCGCCATGAAGATGTGAAATAAAGATATGGCCCAAGCGGTTGGTTTTTGCCCCCATCTGACGAAGCCTGATCTGAGTACCTTCTCCGCAATCAATTAAAAATTGTTTGTCACGCATTTCAACTAATTGCGCGCTTGGAAAGTTCTTTTTAGTCGGAAGCGCCGAACCACAACCTAATATCGTGAGAGTTGCTTTTTGCATGATGCGTAAATCAGATTAACTGTATTGGGATCAGGATTTGAGGTGTTGAGTATATTCATCTTTTAACAGGCCATACACGAATAAATCAACAAATCCACGACTGAGAAGTTCACCTTTTCGTTCTGTGCCTTCTTTTGTAAAGCCCAGTCTTTCCGGTATGTGCTGACTCCGGTAGTTTTCGGTAGCAGCCTTAATTTGTACCCTGTTCAGGTTTAATTTTTCAAATAAAAACGAAATCAGCGCTTTGCACGATAATGTTATTATTCCGTTGTGCTGAAATTTTTCTGATAACCAGTAGCCGATTTCAGTTTTTTTGTTGTCAATATCCGTGTCTTTAAGACCGATTAAACCTGCAAACTGATTTTTAAAGTATATTACAAGGGTTAGCTCTCTGTCTTCCAGTTCAAGGTATTTTTCTACAAAATTTTGAGTGTCGGAGATTTCTAGTGTTACTTCTACAAATGGTAACCACTCTCCCAGATAATCACGTTCGCTATTTATTGTTTCAAAAATAGGTTCAATATCCTGAAGCCCGATTTCTCTTAATAAAATATCACTGGTGACATTAATTTCTGTAAATTCAGTCATAATAAATATAGTTTAGGTGCTGAATTATCGTTATTAATTCAGTTGAAAAAGAGCGAAATCAGATGCGTGTTTTTTTCTTCAGCTCAAAGTCGCGTCCGAGGTATTTTTCGCGAACTACAGGGTTGTCAGCCAGTTCTTTAGAAGTGCCCTGAAATAATATTTTTCCTTCGAACAATAAATAAGCTCTATCGGTGATAGTAAGCGTTTCGTCTACGTTATGGTCAGTAATCAGAATGCCAATGTTTTTTTCCTTCAGCTTCCAAACGATGTCCTGAATATCCTGTACGGCAATAGGGTCCACTCCGGCAAATGGTTCGTCGAGCATAATAAAACGTGGTTCAATAGCGAGGCAACGGGCAATTTCTGTACGCCTGCGTTCTCCACCCGAAAGCCTGTCGCCGATATTTTTGCGTACATGTTCCAGATTAAATTCCGCAATCAGTTTTTCCAGTGATTCTTTCTGGTATTCCTTACTGAATTTCGTCATTTCAAGCACGGATTTAATATTATCTTCGACTGTCATTTTGCGGAAAACAGAAGCTTCCTGAGCAAGATAACCAATGCCCTTTTGCGCACGACGGTAAACCGGAAACTTTGTTATCTCTTCTTCATTCAGAAATATTTTACCCGAATTCGGGGTAACGAGTCCTGTTGTCATGTAAAAAGTGGTTGTTTTGCCTGCACCGTTTGGTCCGAGAAGACCAACAATTTCACCCTGTTTTACATCAATGGAAACATCATTTACAACCATTCGTTTCCCGTATTTCTTAAATAGATTCTCGGTGCGGAGCACCATACCATCGTTTGTCATATGCATTAATTAGAAGCACAAAAGTACACTTTTTTATAACGTAAAAAAAGAATACGAATTAATTAGAGAATATTTTATTAAGATTTATAATTCAGTAATTCATACGTTAATTTGTCATCATACAAAATATTCCCGGAAAAATAAATGTAATTACAGGTGAACACTTTTGAACACTTTGTTATTATAATTACACTATTTATTTTTTAGAATAGTTACATTTTTACATCAAATACATTATAGTTTTATTAAAAATTGAATTTATGAAAAGAAATCTACTCTCATTCGCATTATTCTTTCTTTCTCTTTCAGGATTTTCGCAAACTGCCGGAACACTTTCGGTTAGTGTAACTACTGCGAGCACGGGCATGGGATATTATGAGCCATTAAATGTTGAGGCCATTTGGGTGGAAGACAGTTCAGGTGCGTTTATAAAAACTCTTTTGAAAAATGGGTTTGTAAGGGATAATTATCTGGATCTTTGGTATACAGCCTCAGAAGGAAATTTGGTTGATGCCATTTCCGGAGCAACCAGACCCAATCATGACGGGGTGATAACCTGTAGCTGGCAGGGAACAGACACTGCTGGAAATGTTGTTGCTGATGGAAATTACAAGCTGCATATGCAGTTAACTGATGATGATTTTTCCGGTGTTAACGCAACTTTTAATTTTACAAAAGGGAACACTCCTGCAAATCTGACTCCGGCTGATGTTTTACCAAGTTTCAAAAATGTAACAATTGACTGGATGCCTGCTAATACCGCATTAAATAATGTAAAACTTGGAAATCTGTATTCTGTTTATCCTAATCCGACGAAGTCTTCGGTATATATTAACGGAATTGATATAAAAAAAACAGAGATATATACCTTGTCGGGCAAAAGCATTCTTAAAACAAATTCGCAAAAAATTAATCTGAGTGCTTTGCAAAGTGGCACTTATCTGGCTTATATTACTACCGGAAAAGGAATATTGATAAAAAAAATCATCAAAGAATAATCATTGTTTATAGTCCGAAAGCCAATGAATTTAGCATAGAAAAGAGATTGCCGTAAATGATTTTTTATGAAATATCCCTTATTTATGGTATATAAAATACTAACTACTTGGTATTTTATTGCATGAGTTGTAGCTGTACTTTTGTATCAGATAATTACAAAAGATATAAAATTATGAAAACAACTGCATTTTGCCCGATATCCGATAGAAAAATTGATGAACATGTTGCCCGTTTTAATGGTGGTTTCACCGTACTGTTTCTTATTGGTTTTATTTTAACAGGAAGTGTTCTTCCGGTTTTATTTTTAGTTATTGATTTTGCTTTGCGCTCAGGGAGTTATTCGCGTTTTAGTCCGATTGCGTATATGTCCCGGAACATCAGTAAATTATTATCACTAAAACCGGTAATGATTAATGCGGGTCCAAAGATTTTTTCAGCACGGATAGGATTGTTGTTTAATCTAATTATACTCATTTCTACTGTTTCAGGTTTAGGAGCACTATCATTGATATTTACCGGTATACTTGGGTTATGTGCATTTCTTGAATCTGTTTTTGCCTATTGTATAGCCTGTCAGCTTTACCCATTCGTTTACAAACTGTTTTATCAGGATAAAATTCAGAAATTGAAAATCTGAAGTTTCAGACTTTAATTTTAGAGGCTATTTTCATTGTAAAATGAAGGTAGCCTTTTTTGTTTTGTTCGTTTTAGAAAATTGTAAGCAGCATCTTTAAAAATTTAGATATTTCTGAATAATTATATGGTAATTTCACTACTTTTGCTTTTGTCGACTGACAATTTGATAATTTCAGATGAGGTCGGTTTCAAATTGAAAACAAGTAATATTAATTAAAAATAATTATTATGTATCAGGACTTTAAATCATTTTTGGAAAATGAATTATCAGGAATAGAAGAAGCCGGATTGTTTAAAAATGAACGAATAATTGTTTCTCCTCAGGGAGCTGTTATCCGGGTTTCAGATGGAAAGCAGGTATTAAACTTTTGTGCAAATAATTATTTGGGTTTATCTAATCATCCGTCACTTATCGAAGCTGCGAAAAAAGGGATGGATAATCACGGCTATGGCGTATCGTCTGTTCGGTTTATATGTGGTACCCAGGATGTGCATAAGCAATTGGAAGCTGCTGTTTCGAGGTTTTTTGGAACTGAAGATACCATTTTGTATTCATCCTGTTTTGATGCAAACGGAGGCGTTTTTGAACCATTACTAAACGAGGATGATGCTATAATTTCGGATGCTTTGAATCATGCTTCCATCATTGATGGAGTAAGGTTGTGTAAAGCTCAGCGTTATCGATATGCCAATGCTGATATGAATGATTTGGAAGAACAACTGAAGAAGGCTCAGGCACAACGGTTCAGACTGATTGTTACCGATGGGGTTTTCTCGATGGATGGAAATGTTGCTCCGTTGGATAAAATTTTTGAGTTGGCTGAAAAATACAATGCGATGGTGATGGTTGACGAATCACACTCGGCCGGAGTGGTTGGTGAAACTGGCAGGGGAGTTACAGAACGATATAAGTTACGTGGTAAAATAGAAATTATTACCGGAACTCTCGGGAAAGCTTTTGGCGGAGCGATTGGCGGATTCACAACAGGAAAGAAAGAAATTATAGCCATGCTACGCCAACGTTCACGTCCGTATCTGTTTTCCAATTCGTTACCTCCAATGGTTGCTGCCGCAGGTATCAAAATGTTTGATATGATGGGTGAAACGAATGAATTACAGGATAAATTGCATAAAAACACGGCATATTTTGTTGAGCGAATGAAAGCGGCAGGTTTTGATATTAAGCCTACTGAATCAGCTATTTGCGCTGTTATGCTTTATGATGCGAGACTTTCGCAGGAAATGGCTGCTAATTTGCTTGATGAAGGAATTTATGTTACCGGATTCTATTTTCCTGTAGTTCCTAAGGGACAGGCCAGAATCAGGGTACAAATATCAGCGGCTCACGAAACTGAACATTTGGATAAATGTATAACAGCATTTACCAAAGTAGGTAAAGAACTTAAGGTAATTAACAATTGACAATTGATAATTGACAATTTGGAAATCAACTAATCAACTAATCATAACTAATATGAAAGCACTTGTAAAACTTCGTCCCGAAAAAGGAATTTGGATGGAAGATATTCCGGTTCCACACATGGGTATTAACGATGTTTTGATTAAAATAAAAAAAACTGCCATTTGTGGTACCGATTTGCACATATATAAATGGGACGAATGGTCGGCACGAACTATTAAAACTCCCATGACAATCGGGCACGAATACGTGGGTGAAGTTGTGGACAAAGGCCGCGGAGTAAAAAATATTCATATTGGAGACAGGGTTACAGGTGAGGGACATATTGCCTGTGGACATTGCCGTAACTGTCGCAGGGGAAAACTTCATGTTTGTGAAAACTCAATCGGTGTGGGAGTGAACCGCGATGGTGCTTTTGCCGAATACCTTTCACTTCCTGCCGAAAATGTAGTTCATTTGGATGCCCGTGTTTCCGACGAAATGGCTGCAATAATGGATCCTTTTGGTAATGCTACTCATACAGCACTTTCGTTTCCTCTCATAGGCGAAGATGTACTGATTACCGGAGCCGGTTTGATAGGATTGATGGCAACTGCTATTTGCCGGTTTGCCGGAGCAAGAAATATTGTTGTATCGGATTTAAGCGATTACAGGCTGGATATTGCAAAACAAATGGGTGCGACGTTGACTTTAAATCCAAAAAGGGGTGAGAGTATCGAAGGTGCAATTAAAACGCTGAAGATGCATGGGTTCGATATTGGACTAGAAATGTCCGGTTCGCCTGTGGCATTTGAAAGTATGATAGAAAACATGTACAATGGATCTAAAATTGCGTTGCTGGGTATATTGCCAAACTCAACAACAGTAAACTGGGATAAAATAATTTTTAAAGCATTGACACTGAAAGGTATATATGGACGGGAAATGTGGGAAACCTGGTATCAAATGGAGCAAATGCTGATTACAGGTATTGATCTTTCACCAGTAATAACGCACCGTTTTGATATTGATGATTTTCAGAAAGGGTTCGATATAATGGAAAGCGGACAATGCGGTAAAGTCATTTTGAACTGGTAAATATTAAAAGAGGGTGTCTAAAAAATACTTATTGGACACCCTCTTTTGTGTGATAAAAATTTAATTATCAATTGTCAATTGATAATTGTTAATTATTTAACTATACTGATATTGAATGCTCCTGATTTGGTTGCGCCAAAAACTCTGATCCATAAAGCGAGATACATTTCTGTTCCGCGGGCAGTGGTAATATCCCCCAAATCCACAATATTAGATTCTTTCCAACCAAAGGCTTTTAAAATTTCAATCACCACATCTTTTGCATTTTCATCATTGCCACTGATAAAAGTATTGTGTTCGCCTCCGTTTATCAAACCGGGATTAACCATGATTCCGCACCACATAGTATTTAAAGCCTTAACCACTTTTGTTTCAGGAAATGTTTTCTGAATTTCTTCTCCCAGCGAGTTAGAATTGCAAACAGAAAGTGTGGGTGGCGATCCTTTTGAGAAGTCCAAAGGATTTGAAATGTCCACAATGATTTTATTTTTCAGGTTGTGTTCTCCCGCCATTTTTAAAACTTCGAGTGAATTTATTCCTTTGGTACAATTGAAAATGATATCTCCGAATGCCGATGCTTCGGCAAATGTTCCGGCTCTGGCTTTATCTTTAAATTTTGCAACAAATGCAAGAGCTTTTTCATTATCACTCGTTCTGGAACCCATTGCAACTGAGTATCCTAATTCTACTAATTTTGAACCAATGGTATTTCCTACGTCACCGGTTCCTAAAACTGCTATATTTTTCATAAATGTTATTTTATAATTAGTTTGATATGTAACGATTTGGAATATATTATAGTTTGAAATTTTAAGTTGTTTGAGTTCGGATTTACTTTAAAATCAGTATATTAATTAACATTCCCAATCTGACAGGCGCCGGATTGGGAATGTTTCTTTAAACCTTTTTAAGCAGAATGATTGCTGCATTAACTTGCTACTTCCAGAACAATTTTACCACATGCCTTTCCTGATTGGCTGTAATTCTGAGCTTGTTTTACTTCGTCAAACTTAAATATTTTATCGATAACAGGTTTTATTTGCCCCATTTCAATCAATGTTTTAAGTTCGTTCAGAATATGGGCATCAGGTCCCACAAAGACAAATTCTGCTTTTACTCCGTAGCGGATTGCCAGTTCCTGATCGGGTCGTTGAGCGGTTGAAACAAGTACTCCGCCTTTTCGCAAAACCCTGAAAGCTCTTTCCTGAACCGTTCCGCCAATAGTATCAAGCACCATGTCAATATTAGTCAGTCTTTCGCTGAAATCTTCGCTCAGGTAATCAATAACTTCAGTAGCTCCAAGGTCTCTTACGAAGTTTACATTTGCTTTTGAAGTAGTACCTATCACGTAGCAACCAATATTTTTTGCAATTTGTACGGCTAATGAACCTACACCACCTGACGCTGCCAGGATCAGAACACGTTGGCCTTTGTGGATTTTTCCCTTATTCATTAGGGCATCCCAGGCTGCAGTTCCTGCCACCGGAATAGTAGCTGCTTCGTCGTAAGTGCTTGTTTTTGGCATTAGTGCCACTTCATTGGATTTTACGACAATATATTCCGCATATGACCCGTTTTCTTCCATTGAAGGTCGCCCGAATACCTTATCGCCCTTTTTGAATCCCAATACATTTCGTCCGGCTTTTTCCACGGTTCCGGAAAAGTCCTGTCCTAACGTAAGCGGTAAGTT